>Ga0058701_10000142_pt1 | contig 60245 bp, 47 predicted proteins | sample AgamicOrMae_FD_97039 | JGI IMG/M metagenome (GOLD analysis project Ga0058701, IMG submission 97039) | Agave microbial communities from Guanajuato, Mexico - Or.Ma.e | ecosystem: Host-associated > Plants > Phyllosphere > Phylloplane/Leaf | place: Guanajuato, Mexico | collected 2012-06-04
CGGCGGACGAGGAGGCGGGGCCGGCGGGCCCGCTCGACGAACAGGCCGAGTGCCAGCTGCAGTGCGCGCACGTGCAGGCGCAGCAGGAGGCCGGCGTTCACGCGCCACTGGCGCACACCGGCTCCGCGACCGCGGCTGCTGCTGCGGGCGAACCCGAGCCCGAACCCGAGGGAGGCGTGGCCGACCCGATGACCGCCATGCTCACCAGCGCCAGCTTCATCCAGGCCAGCTCGGGCCTGCCGCCCGCCACCACGCCGCTGCCGCCGCAGGGGGGCGTGTCTGTGGGGTCCGCGCCCGCCACTCCGCCCGCCTCCGTCTCCATGGGGCTGGGCAATGGACACAGCAAGATGAGCCCCCTCGACGTCACCTTCCTGCTGTACACGCGCCACCACCGCGACCTGGCCCGCATGGCCGCCACCAGTCTGCTGCAACAGCAACACCAACTGGCCACTTCCGCCGCCCTCCAGCAGCAGCAGCACCCGGCCCTCTTGCAGCGCAACGGCTCGGGCGCCGGCGACTCCAGTCCCCTGCAAGCGGGGGGCGCCGCCAAGCCGGACGCCAAGGAGCTGGCCAAGCTTGTTGCGGGTGGGCCCCCGCACACTGGCTGCGAGAAGATGGCCGACTTTCTGAGCGCCTCCAGCGACCAGATCGAGCTCAGCAACGAAACTCAGCCCACGAGACAGCAGCTGAGCGAGACGAGGCCCCTCAACAGCTCGCTGCCCATCAAGATAATCATCCACGGCTTCGGCAGCGGCGGCCGTCGGCGTTGGGTGAGCGAAATGGTGTGCAAGCTGCTCGACTACGAGGACGTGAACGTCCTAGTGGTCGACTGGGAAAAGGGCGCCGCCTTGCTCAACTACGTCCAGGCGGCCGGAAACACCCGCCTCGTGGGCCACAAGATCGCCAACTTGATCAAGGCTCTGAACGCAAAGTATGGCCTCACCGGAAACAGCTACCATCTGATTGGCTTCTCCTTGGGCGCCCACGTTGCCGGATTCGCCGGGATGGAAATCCGCAACAGCACCAGTGTGCCGCGCCACTGGATCAACCGCATCACTGGTCTCGATCCGGCCTCGCTGCTCTTCGAGGGCTACGAGGCCAACGACCGTCTGGACCCGAGCGACGCCCAATTCGTGGACGTCATCCATTCGAACGGCGACGGAGTCCTGAGGGGCGGCTTCGGCTCGCTGCAGCCCATGGGCCACGTGGACTTCTACCCAAATGGGGGCCGCGTTCAGGTGGGCTGCAACAGCGTCCTCTTCGCCGCCTTCTCGGACATCATCTACCAGTCGGACAACTGGAAGTCGCTCTGCAACCACCGCCGGGCGCTCTACTTCTTCATGGACTCCTTCGAGTTCAACAGGTGCCGTTTCCGTTCGTTCAACTGCGACTCCTACGAGAGCTACTTGCGCGGCGACTGTTTCGACTGCGGCCAAAACAACGAGAAGTGCTCCTACATGGGCTACCTGGCCAACTACTCGAAGGGCCGCGGCAAGATGTACCTGACCACCCACGAGGAGGCCCCCTTCTGTGCGAACCAGTTCATCATCAAGCTCATCGGCTCCAAGGGCTACAAGACCCACTGGGGCAAGGTGGAGGTGACCCTGGTGGCCACTGGGGGCAAGAACGAGTCCTTCCTGCTCAGCTCGCCGCAGATAAGCAGCAGCAGTAGCAGCAGCAGCAGTGGCCCAGCCAGCCCCAGCAGCAGCGCAGCCTCGGCGGCCCAAGGCGGCGCGAGTGCAGCCGCGCAGCAGGTGGGCGTGGCCGCGGGGACCGAAGCGAGCGCACTGGGCGGCGCAGGTGCGGGCGCGGCGGGCAGTGCGAGCGGCGTGGGCGCGGCGGGAGGCCCGCCGGGAACCGCGGGCGGCGCGGCCAGCGCGGCGCAACGCGAGCTCAGCCAACAGTCCATGCAGAGTCTCATTGTGGCCCATCCGAGTTTGATGAATTTCACCCACGTCCTTCTGCGCTACACCAAGTACAAGGGCTGGATCTACAGCGGCGACGAGAGCTGGCCCATCGACAAGGTGCTCATCATGGACAGCGACGGCCAGGTGAAGTCCTTCTGCGGCCACAACACAGTCCTCGAGAGCCACATCACCACCAGGCTCAATCTGGAGCCGGGCAACTGCACAGTGCAGCTGGACCAACAGCAACAACAGCAACAACAGCAACAGCAGCAGCAGCAGCCACAAATGCAACCACAACCGAGCCAACAACAGGCCAGCGCCGCCAGCTCCTTTCTGGGCACCATCGGGCGGCAGCCACTCGGGCAGCCAATCTCCGGCGACAGAGACCAGAGCAGCACAACTAGTCAGCCGCAAATGGAGCCACTTGGTGCCATGGGCCAGCAGCCGCCACAGCAACACCACCAGCACCACCAGATGCACAGCGCGAGCTCACAGCGCCAAAATGGACCTCGCCAACCGCGCCTCCTCGTCTCCATGATGCAGCACAGGTCGGCCGCGGCCGCCGCCTCGCCATCCAGCCAGCTTGGCGCCGAGCCAGACGGCTCCACGGCCGCCGGCGAGCACATCCAGCTGGCCGCCAGCAGACAGCACCTGCTGGTCCCTCGACAACAGACTGCCGCCCGGCGCCTGAACCAAGCCTTCCGGCTGGACAGGCACCCATTCTCAAATGCAAACCACTTCAACCACCAGTACCATAGGAATCTCAACCAACAATTGCACGCCCAACACAGACACTCCCAATTGGCCGGCCCACAAGCCAGCATGACGATCCAAAGTCAGCCACAGTTGTTGGCATTCTAGACACACTCGAACGTTGTTTGGGGCCGCCGCAAACAATCACTGTCTCCCTGGACAATTGAAATTCTCTTCATTCAATTTGGAAGAGAATTTAGAACCTAGTTAAACATTATTCAATAACTCTCTCTAGGCAACAAATGACAAATTTAATGGCCCCACTCAGAGAGGCCGCTTGTTTTTTCTTCCACCTTTTCCTCCTTGTCCCTAATTAATTATTTAGATTATTACTTAGATGATGATGAAATAAACGGAGATTCAAATGCAAATGCAAAACCACTGGAGACGTACTTTCAAAATTGATACACATTGTACACACTAGAGATCGATTATTACATAAAGAGAATGACATAACGACAAAGTGACAATGTCTAGAAAATGCCAATGTCTAGAAAAGGCAAATCTATCTGAGCAGAAGGCTCGCTCAAAGCTCCTCTCAACGTGACCTTTCTGCTTCCCCAAGTCCCAAAGTATCCGACCATTGCACTTGGGAAAGCTTCTAAGCTTTCCCGCTAACCACGATAAGCTCATCTTTATTCATTAGACAATAGTCCCCCCACTTGGCCACAGTCGATGAATTTATTTTCCAAAAGATGGCACACTCATTCATTAATATTCCAACACGCACACACACACAGTCTAATCTTGAAACACACACTCCCTTTCCCTTTTGGGCATCCTCTCGCCAAGATGCCGTCTCGCTGGGCCCACAATAAGCATGTCTACACTTCTACTTGTCTCTAACTGTAAGCCACTCTCAATCGAGCGCTCAGCCGAGCGGGCGCCTAGCGACACGGGCGCTTCGCGTCTGCTTTGCACGCAAATGCCCACCGCGTCCTCTCCTCTTGCGTGACTGGCCCCAAGTCGAGTGGGGCCGAGACAATGTGAGAGAGACAGTCTGTGCCAGTGGTCCTCCTCCTCCTTCGACTGTGGCATGAGGACCAACTATTAGGAGAAGACAGATGCGCGCCTTGTGGCCATTCTCAACTAGCGGGCCCCAATGTTTACACGCCCCTCCAGAGCAATGTCTCAAATGGACTTTTGATAATTGTCTAATACTATTAAAATTGCCCGATAGTTTCGCTCACATGATCCTCATTTCATACCATAGCATAATTCAGGCAGTATTTCAACATTACATTAATCTCAACATGAAAACCTGGCGGGCATGCATAACAAGGGCAGATTGCTGAAGTTCAGCCAATCTCGGCCCCTCCATAGGGATGCTCTACTACCTTAGGAGCGACTAATCTATCAGGAAAGCTTCGTAAAAAATATTAATACAAATGTTATCAATCTTGAGAAATCGCTCGATGGGCCAAGCATGTCACAGTTTGGCCACCAAGAGTTTCCGCCACCCGAAAACAACAGCGGCCACACGCCAACCATTGGAAGCTGAGCTCTTCAGGGGAGCAAGTATCTTTTCGGCTCGGCTTACAAGGTGCCTTAGCGGGTCCACTAATGAGGGCGGAGTGAAAGATCAGATTGAGGGGGAGACAAACACGACAACTAGACAGACACAGCAGCATGATGTGGAGTCCACCTTCGGCTTGGATGCTCAAAAGACGCCCGAGGATTATATTTACAAAAATTTCCAAGATTCAGAGGGCAACATTCGGTTGGACGAGTTCAAATCGGCACTCAAAGAAACGGGCCTGAATTATGAGCGCGATATTAGATTGAAAGAGTTCAAGTTAGGCCTCAAGTCGTTGTCCAGCAGAGGCCGCCACGATGCCCTATTGACCTGTGATGAGTTCAAGGCCTTGGTGAGGCCGAATATAGTTTTAATTGGTCGTGCAATGAGGGGCGATTTTATCATTCCAGATTGGGCCAAGTTCACAAATAAGTTGGAGGAATTCTATTGGAAATGTAAGGTAAACAAGAGCGGCAAAGTGGCCAATTATATTCCACAACTGGCCAAATACAATCCAGACTATTGGGCTGTCAGTATGTGCTCCATAGATGGACAGAAGTTCCATTTTGGCGACGTGGATGTGCCATTTACCATACAGTCAAGTGGAAAGCCAATCAATTATGCCATTGCCCTGAACGAGCTTGGCAGCGAGGTGACGCATCAATATGTGGGCCAGGAACCGTCCGGTAGGCTATTCAATGACTTGTCGTTGAAAATCTTTGAGGATGGAGACAGACCTAAGCCGCACAATCCGATGGTCAACTCGGGAGCAATAATCATCTGCTCCTTACTGATGAGCATGATTCATAGACAGATGAAAACGGCGGAGAAATTTGATTGGGTATGTGACATATACAAATCCATGGCTCATGGCGAGCATGTGGGCTTCAATAATGCAACTTTTCTATCCGAAAGGGAGGCAGCCGATAGAAATTACGCCATAGGATTCTATATGCGCGAAAACAAATGCTTTCCCGATGAGGCCAACATGAAAGCTGTGATGGATTTCTATTTTCAACTATGCTCCCTCGAGGTGAATTGTTTAACGGTCAGCCAGATGGCAGCCACCCTGGCCAATGGGGGCATCTGTCCCATGACGGAGAGACGGATATTTGACAGTAGGGCAGTCAGAAATGTCTTGAGTTTGATGCACAGCTGCGGAATGTACGATTATTCGGGCCAGTTTGCCTTCAATGTTGGTTTGCCCGCGAAATCTGGTGTCAGTGGTTGCACAATGGTGGTCATACCAAACGTAGGTGGTCTAGGGCTTTTCTCACCTCCGTTGGATTCATATGGGAACAGTGTTCGCTCGTTGCAATTCTGTAACGAGCTGGTGAATCATTTCAACTTCCATCAATATGACAATCTAAGACATGTGCCTCACAAGAGCGACCCGAGAAGGAAGAGATACGAAACATTGGGCTTGAACATCATTTGTCTGCTATTTGCCTCAGCCAAAGGAGATATGTCCGCCATAAGACGCTACTACATGTCTGGTATGGATATGTCGTTAAGCGATTACGATCATAGGACGGCACTACACTCAGCAGCGGCAGAAGGTCATTTGCATGTGATTGAATTTCTACTAGAGACCTGTGGTGTCCATCATGAGCCACGTGATCGATGGGGTCGTAGGCCGATGGATGACGCAATCTATGGAGGTCACAAACATGTCGCCGACTTCCTGAGTAGATGGCCAGAAATCAAGGAGCAAATGGGTACAAATTGAGTCAATTATTTTGTGATAGCATTGTTAATAATTTGTTTGAGTTTCTTGTTTGACAATCTAATGACTGATAATCTCATAGTATTCAGGTAGAACGGTTTTGGTTCGAAGACTTTTTTAAATATAACACTAATTGGAAGATTTGACCAATCTTACTCTCAATTGTTATCATTATCAGTTCACAGGTTGAACATCTTCTAAACTAAAATTGGATTGGCTGAACCGCCCACTTTCTGATCCTCTCGAGTCGATTGAAACGCACCGATCATCGCTGATAGATATATCTTCTCGGACCCACCACTGTTGAGATGATATTCAATATCGGCCAGCCTAATGTTGATGCGCATCTTGACCTTCTGAGACAAAGGTTGCTTATCGACAGCGTGACTAATTTGGGTTAATATATCTTGTAGAGCGAGACCTTTCTCTATTCTAATCGCCTGTATTTCCTTGTACGCAGTTCTTATGTCTGAGTGCAACAAGTGGTCCATTATCTTATTGATATCAGACTTCAATGGATGACCACAACATTGGTAAACTTTGCCTTCATCGATAGTTTCGCCATGGAATGACATTGAACAAGATTGGAGGAGATTCACAACACGACGCATGTCTCCTTGAGACAAGTCATAGATTGCCCGCTTACCGTCTTCCGATATGCTGACATTTTCATTCTTGATAATGAGATCCATTCTAGGGAAGATTTGTTCAGCTTTTAACGGGCCGAACCGGAATCTGGTACAACGGGACTGTATCGCAGGTATTATTTTGTTGAGATAGTTTGTGATGAGGCAAAATCTGGTATTGTCGGCATACTTCTCAATGATTCTTCTTAGGGCACTTTGAGCATCACTAGTCATCTGTTCGGCTTCATCTAGGATCACAAGCTTGAATTTGGAGCTAGAGTACATTCCACGCGAACTGGCAAAGTTCAATATTTGACCCCTTACGATGTCAATTCCACGATCATCTGATGCGTTCAACTCTAGAACCATCTGTCCGAACTGTTGTGGTTCGTAGAGCTTTCTGGCACATGCCAGGATAGTTGATGTCTTTCCCGTTCCAGGTGGGCCATAGAACAATAGATGAGGTAAACTTTCGTCTTTCATAAACTTCTCGAGAGTACTTTTAATATCACTGTGAGACGCGAGATCATCCAATGTTTGCGGGCGGTATTTTTCGATCCAGGGTACATGGGTGTCATACTCTGTATCGTTGATGTCCATCGGACTGGCCCCTGAGGCTGCCATATTCGAAAGAATAAGAGTTTTTAGATTCCAAAGATGAATGCGGAGTTGGTTCCTGCAAAGCTACTGTTCTTAAGAGCGTGCAACATTCTTGTCATCAAGATAGGGCCGCACAGTTTCACTTTCGAAATTTCGCGCGCTCCTCGTGCGCTCGGCCGGTCATGGCGCCAACCAATCTCGTGCATTCCCATTCGACTTCGCAATAGCTTCACCCTCTCACGAGCAAACAACAGATTGCAGATTCTTCCCTCAAGGCTTCTCTTCATGCAGAGTTCATCAACAGCGAAAGGATTAAAGTTACGACACGCGCTGAAACAACTATCATCCAACCTTTAGAATCTTATCTTATTTTAGGCACCGACTCTCTATTTAGCTCTGATCTTAGCTAGAATTTTACCTATCACCTACTGAGCACCAACAAACCTGACTCACAAACACAATGACTGACAAAGAGGCTGTCGAAGAGCGTGTTATCAATGAAGAGTACAAAATCTGGAAGAAAAATGCCCCCTTTCTCTATGATCTCGTAATGACACACGCCCTCGAGTGGCCATCACTCACTGCCCAATGGCTACCCGATATTACAAAACCAGAGGGCAAAGAATACAGTATCCATCGTATGATCCTGGGCACTCACACAAGCGACGAACAGAACCACTTACTCATAGCAAGCGTCCAATTGCCTAATGAAGACGCCCAGTTCGACGCCTCCCAGTACGACTCAGAGAAGGGTGAATTTGGGGGCTTCGGCTCGGTAAACGGGAAAATAGAAATCGATATCAAGATAAATCACGAAGGTGAAGTTAACAGAGCGCGTTACATGCCTCAGAATCCCTGTATTATAGCCACCAAGACCCCATCTAGCGATGTCCTTATATTCGACTACACTAAGCACCCCTCTAAGCCAGATCCCAACGGCGAATGTAAGCCAGACCTAAGACTCAAAGGTCACTCGAAGGAAGGTTACGGTTTATCATGGAATCCGAATATCGACGGCTACCTACTCAGCGCATCAGATGATCACACAATATGTTTGTGGGATGTCAAGGCTGCAGCTAAAGACGCGAAAACGATAGATGCTAAAACAATTTATACTGGTCACTCTGGTGTAGTTGAGGATGTCGCATGGCATCTACTGCACAGTAATATCTTTGGGTCTGTGGCAGACGACCAAAGGTTGATGATCTGGGATACGCGATCTGATCATTCCAACAAGCCCTCGCACAAGATCGAGGCGCACGATGCCGAAGTCAATTGTCTGGCATTCAACCCGTATAGTGAATATATCTTAGCCACCGGTTCAGCGGATAAAACAGTTGCCTTATGGGATTTGCGCAGTCCACAAGTGAAATTACATTCATTTGAATCACATAAAGATGAAATTTTCCAGGTTCAATGGTCACCTCACAATGAAACCATATTGGCTTCAAGCGGAACTGACAGGAGGTTGCATGTATGGGATTTGAGCAAGATAGGTGAGGAACAAACGGCCGAGGATGCCGAAGATGGTCCCCCGGAGTTGTTGTTCATCCATGGTGGTCATACGGCAAAAATTTCAGACTTCTCTTGGAATCCAAACGAGCCTTGGGTGGTGTGCTCAGTCTCGGAGGACAATATCATGCAAGTTTGGCAGATGGCCGAAAACATCTACAATGATGAGGAACCTGAGACACCGGCAAATGCACTTGAAATGAAATAAATAACTCGAGTGAGTGGAAATTGATTGACATTATTAAAAGCTTTTAACCAGTCTGCATAGCCCATGTTCACAAACTTATCTGATGGTCAGTCTAACTAACATGATCAGGCAACTAGTGCCAGTCCTGTAAATATAAACACGAAGTTGCAGTCTCAATTTTCTTATGGGTTGGGGCAGCCGGATGTCGTGGGCCTCCTTAGGGTTAGTGAGGTCGTGGGCTCCCCATTTGCCAGGCTGTGAGTCCGGTGGCGGTTGAGAAGGGGCGAAATGGTCGTGTGGGAGCGCTCGTTGCGCTTGGTTGCGTCACTAGCGCGCGAAAACAGACGTTAGTAAACTGGGGCCAGAGTTGGGGCAAAGTAGGATTTTTGGGCGTGCCTCAATGATTTCGTGTGGCTTCATGGTGAAAACTTTATACTTTTACATTTAGCCGCGAACATCATGGGGACCAATGGACTCGCCAGGTAGCTGGGCTGACTTCACGAATCGACAAGCATGAACAGCACGTAAGCATGCGGTCAAGAGCTGAGAAGACCGGCTTGCTCAAGTGGTGATCCTTCTAATCGGGCGAGGTTGTTCTCGGCTGATGCTGGCGGAAGCAGATGCTGCTCGGGCCAGAAGGAAGCTATCCACAGAGATGCCCAGTTTCCATCTTCGATTGTCCATCTTCTGACCCCAAACTGGGCGCACTAGGACAGGCTGATAGGCAATTGGCTGCGAATTTGGGCCGCCGGCGCCGAGTGGCGACTGATTCAGCTTGCGGCGTTGTTGGCGGAGTGGGGCAGCTCTAATAGGGAGAAGTATGCAGCCGCCTCCAGCAGTGGTTTTGTTCTGAGCCCTAATTCGGAGTTTGCATTAGGAGGGCCTGCTAGCAGAGTTGAAGGCTGTGCAGCTGGCAGCCGCCAGCTCTTGCAAATGCGGCCAGTTGGCTGTCAGTGCTGGCCGGCCGGCCACAGGCAGCATCTAGTGCTGCAGCCCAGTGTTTCGGGCACAGTCGCCGCAGAGACTGTGTAAGGCAGCCCTTGCTCCTGCGAGCCAAATGTAGACCCAGCGCGCAGAGGGAGCAGGGTTGGCGCTCAACTTGGCCACCTCGCACAATCCCCATAGGAAAATTTCTCATTCACTAACCATAGTAGTTTTTTGGCGCTCAAACTCGGTGAGCAACAAAAATTTGAGCATCCTCAAACAGTGTTGTGGAGGCCATAAACATCAACAAGTTTGGCTTGTTGAGCGCCTTCATACTGAATGTGCCAACAAGCTTCATCCCCATATCACATTATAAACTTCCATTTATTCAACTTATATTTTATCTACCTTAAGCATTTATTATCTTAATCATAACCCCAAAATTAGTAACATATTTATATTCTAGATATATATATTTAGCCTCCATCTACAACAAAGCCATATATACACATTCAGACTCAGCCTCTAAACAACCATACAATAACTTATCTAATCCATCCATCCAAGACCTTTGTAGGCACGATATTTCATTTTACATCAATAGATATAGATAAACGCAAGATCAAAAGCAAACAAAACATATCATAATTCATAGATAAGATATCTGAACAAAGGTGAAGCGAACATGGGATCCACAAATGATCATGTTGTGACACCACTTGCAACTCTAACAAATACTCAAAATATTCAATCAAATATAAGCATTTCTAGTAATATAAGTAACAGTCGCAAGAAAGTTTGCACGAAAAAGGGGCCATGGAGCTCAGCCGAGGATGAAAAGGTAGTCGAGTTAGTCGCCATACACGGACCAAAGAAATGGACTCTCATAGCATCACATCTGGAGGGCCGTATAGGGAAACAATGCCGGGAGAGGTGGCACAATCATTTGAATCCAGAAATCAATAAATCTCCATGGACTGATGAGGAGGAGCGAATCATAATTCAAGCCCATGAGGAATACGGTAACCATTGGGCGAAAATAGCTAAGATGCTGCCTGGTAGAACTGACAACGCCATTAAGAATCATTGGAATTCTACTCTTAAGAGAAAAGCTGAGGGCACTCTCAGGAAGAGAGCCGATAGAAGCACTCGTAGAAGATCAGAAGGCAATGCAATCAAATCTAATGTCAAATTAGAAGAGCCACGACGAGAATCAGCACCTGCACTCCCAACAGCAACAACGTCTAATATATTCGAAGATCATGAAAATAATGCATACAGCCATAGAGAACCACTACAAGTAGTTCCAACAGCATCATCGCTCTACGAGGATCATGAAAACAATATCCCCACACAACAGGATCTGGATCTTGTTGGAGTACCCCTTGATCTTGATCAAATCTACGATCCCTTTTTAGAATTCGATGATCTTTTCAATAACTTTTATTATCAATAGATTCGAGGATAGACATCTTGAAAGCCAAATCCCAGTAGTGCTCAACATTAAATGATCGGAAGTAACTCCTAGCTTCCGACTCCATACTGAACTGCTTTAACTTTACATGGTGGAACAACTTTTCGGGAACCTTGCCCTCCCAAACGAGAAGACAGCAATTGTTTTTAGTTTTGATGCTAGAATTTTCCAGCTCAATAGTTTCCTCTGACCATTTGATCCTGTCTAACATAAGGTGCTTGAATTTTCTTTGCTGCTTGGGCCCACCCTGTGCAACCACCAAGTTTATATCCTTATAAAGGACCACAGTGCCTGTCATGGTCAGTTGTTTCAAATTTTGTAGGATATTCTTTAACCTGAAAGACTGTCTAGGCAAACTTAGCACTCTGAAGACAGCAACCCATACGCCGGTAACACTGAGATCTTCTTGTACCTTTCTAAGCTTCTTTGCACGCTTTTCCTCAAGGGTAAGTTTCTTCGATTCGTTATGCTCGATATGGGCCTGTAGCCGTTTTTCCTCCTGATCACGAACCATTTTCTCTGCCAAGCTAGGATTTGTGAGTGCCTCATCACCCAGGGCATACATGATATTGGAGCGTTTCAGCTTAGGTTCTGGTTTCGGTAGCAGACCCAATTTGATCTTTTCCTGCTTTTCAAGCTCTTGATTCTTCCTGTTCTGACGCCTGAGTTTTTTACGCTCCTTTTTCGTTAGGAAGATCGGTAGCTGTACATTCGTTGTGTCGGGTCCAGGAGGCCTCTTCATCGGTGGATGCTCCACCAAGTTGGTAATGCCATGAAATATTTGCTCAGGTTTCACTATCTTTTCGACTAACTTCGGTATCACTTCATCTATCTTCAAATGTCCGATCAATGGTTTGTCCCACCATTCAATGTCGGGTACTTCTTCATTTTCTACATGGGCGGCGTTCGGCTCTTCTTTTGTTATGGCTTTGGTGCTCGTTGTCAAAGTGGCTAGCTTTGTGGCATCTGCAATTCCGGTCTGAACGGAACGTTGGGCAATCCTCTTCTTTAAGGCTTCAAGTTTCGCCTTCTTCCGGAGTTGTTCACCCTGAGCAATGAATTTACCAGGCTCATGGAAGTTTAAGCCCTTCCTCTTGCGAGGTTTGGCTGGTTGGCCACTGATCGACTGGATCTTAGATATTGCATGAGTAAGCTGACGTTCCTTTTCCCTCTTCTCCCGCTCCTCTTGAGCCCGGATATTCACCTTTAGGGTGTACCTACTTGGTTCGGTGGACATGATTGAGAATCAAGAAATTATTAAATTATAAACTTAGTATGATAAATTACATTATCTGACCATCGGTGCTGGTCAGGATGATTATTTCATGGACTCATATTGAAGATTGAAAAAGTTCGCTGGCGTTATCACGACGCCAACGAGCGAATGTTTATGCTTTTACTAAATCACGCGTGATTCTCACAATGGGCCGCCTCTGGATGGGGCAGTCTAAGTTTCCCTTTATGTTTGGGGAGATAATTAGTATGACAAGTTCTTTTCAATTATAGACATCATATTGTTAAGGACGGCAAATGGCAGGAGTCTGGGGTGAGAGGCTGAATTTAGACTAGAAATAGGCTGATCTGCACGCGCAGAATCGATTGGCAGTTTACTTGATCACTCGTTGCTGCCTGGCTGCCCCTGCGCCACCCTTATACGAATAGCCTTCAAGATCGGTATTATCTCTGATCCAATCTAGATATTCAGTAACACGAGTATACACGCCCGGATAACCAGCCTGAGCGCAGGTTTTTCCAAATGATACCACCCCGTGGAGGGTCCACCGGCCCAAGTTATCGCTCACCATCAAGGGCCCACCTGAGTCACCCTGGCAGGCATCTTTGCCACCGGTGAGGAAGCCGGCACATAGGAACGTTTTGCCAATGTGTTGCAAATATCTATCGTCACAGTCTTTGTTGTTCCAAACTGGCATTGTAACTTGTTGCAGCAATTTACTACCCAAGCCTCCATAGCTCAGTGTGCCCCAGCCGAGAACTGTGGCCATGTAGCCGCTCAGATCGCGCTTCAAGTCGTGCTCGGTGGGCAGACAAATTGGCGACACTAAATCATCAAATTCAACGTCCGACTTCAGTTCTATCAATCCGATATCATTGTAGAAACCGTGTCGTTGGAATTTGGGGTGTTGTTTGATGTTGGCAACTTTGTACTCCTTGAAGTAGGTCTTCTTGGCATGGGCAGCAAGCTGTTGCTTAGAGCTCTGATCAAGAGCTTTGTTATTCGGGCCACTAGTATCAGATGAATGGTGAGAGTGGGACGAGGCTGATGACGATGAATGCGAAGGACCCGATTGAGAAGCCGATGAGGAGGAGGAAGATGATGATATGAGGCCCGTCAGTCCAAGAGCCTTGGTTATGAATGAGGTCCAGGAGAATTCCTCGTCGTCGTCATCGCTTCTAAACTGTTGCTGGCTCCTACGGCCACTTTGCTGTCGCATCCTATGCTCTTGGGCGGCCAACTCATGCTGCTTCTCAATGGTGGCAAAGGGGTTCGAGTTGCTAGAGGTTGTCTGTTTTGTTCCCGAGGAGAAAACCAGCTGCCCACTGGAATCATCCTTACCCTGAGCTGACCGACTCGAGGAGGAGGCCTCCGAGAGTTCAAGGTTCCTCAAGATGTCCTGGGGCGCCTGGTGGCGAACCAGGTCAACACCGCCGACTTTGATGGTGACCTGGTCGTTTCTGTAGCGATTGCCGCGTTGGTCAGACAAACAGTGGGCCGCGGTGAGGATGAAGCGGCGGTTGATTAGGGCGCCTCCGCACCAAAACTCGCCGGCAGAGTTAGATGAGTGGGAAAAGGTGCTCTTTTTGTTCAAATACATGGCCGTCATCCAGGGCCATTGGCCCAGCTTTGAGTCTGAGCCGCCCACAATGCGCCCAGTTCGAGTGCGGCCACTCTCGCCGCAAGTCTCGTTGGCCCACGGGTAGCGCTGGCTGAGAGTCCTGTTGTATTGGGAGTTCACCTTGCTCGGCGTGCTCTGCATGGACGAGGGACTGACCTCGTCTTGGAAGAGAGTATTCGCGCCCGAGACACTCTGTATCTTGGTCGACTCCTCGGGCAGCTTCTCGGGCTCGCTCGGCGACTGTGTGGAGGTGGTCGAAGTGGTGGCCATGGTGGTGCTTGTGGTTGGGGGCGCTGAGGTGGTGTTGCTCGTGTGGAGAGTGCCACTGTTTGAGCTGAGACTATGTTGGGTGCTGCTCGGCCGGGGCAGACCCACGATGGTTTTGTTGACAATGCTTGCAAATGGTCGCATTGGTGTCGAGCCGAAGGGCTGCTTCTTCGGCTTGGGCGCCTTAGGTCTGAAGAGGACGGGCTCGAGCGTGGATTGGATCATGTTTGCTATGGGCGTGTTGTTGGCACTGGACACTGGACAACAAACTGCCGGAATGATCAGGTTCCTCAGGCAGACCGACTGTTTGAGGCGCGCCTTGTCCAACACTAGCCAGATGCACTTGCGGATGTCGCTGCACTCGCCCTCCTGGTCGTCGGGGGTTCTGCAGTAGTTGAGCGGAGTGTCCGCTTGAGCAATGCGATTGATCACTTGGGCCCCAGTGAGCAGCACCTCGGCCGTTTGCTCTGGGGAAATGCGCGGAAAGTGCCACGAGTTGAGGCCGCCCGTTGGACTGGAGAGTGACCCGTTTCGGGCGCCCCTCGACGAGCCGGCCGAGTAGAAGTTGCGAGTGAGGGGACCTCGCGGCTCGGTAGCCGAGGGCGAGGCTGGATGGGCGACAAATTGATTTCTTAGCTGTTGCTGTTGCTGTTGTTGTTGTTGTTGTTGTTGAGATCTCCAAGATGAGGCTTGGCTTAGGATTGGCACTGATTGGGTTTCCGAGTGTGCGGCATTGGTGTAGCGCAGCAGGGCCGTATGCTGCTGATGCCTGTGGGCTTGAGACTGTGGCGAGCTGAACAGCAACTGCTGACAAGATCGGCCCACACAAAGGAGCACGAGCCACAGGCCGAGTGTCAGGGGTGCTTTGCCGCCCAAGAGGCTCCCCGTGGGGCCTCGATGCAGATTAGGGCACCCAAATGGGGGGATTGGCGATCTGGAGATTCTCAATCGATTCATTTGACTAATTTGGCCCCTAAACTGGTGGTCTCTCTTTTCCACACTCTCTCCTTGGTCTCCAAATTGTGTCCTCAGAGCCGACTTGTTGGACCAAAGAGGGCACGCGATCCGCACGCCTGGACATTTCATTGCTGATCACTGCTACTTGCTAGTTGTTAGTTGATCATTTGTTTCTTTCCTACTGTCTCTAACAGAAGCCAACTTTTTCTCTCTCGTCATTCTTTCAATATCATCGTGGATTCCTGATGAACGTCTCTCATCTCGAAACGAGCCACACAGTGACGAAACCAACGAACATCCTCTGGTGGAAGCGACACTTCTCGAGAGTTGGAAATTTTCAAATAGGAAGAAAAATCTCCCCCTCACACACAACCACAGGGGCGCTCCACACACTAGCAACACTCTCCACTTGTTCTAGTGTGTGCCCGCTGTCCAATTGGACGCTATTTGACCACCATGAAGTTTTTCCTCTTTGGGAATTCCCAGCTTTCTCCCGCTCTCTCTCTCTCTCTCACTCTCTAGCTGTTTCTCTTCCCTCTTGCCTGCCTGTCTGCCTGCCGCCACCTGTTTGCTGTTGTGGATGCTGTTGAGCGGAGAGCCGAATGAGTCAGACATAGACAGAGCCAAGAAGCAGTGCCAAGAGAAAAGAACAAACTAAGGAACAAACTTTCGCTTTCTGCCACACACCACCACACGCTGGCCACTCCTCAACGAGCAGTGTTTGACGACGACGTCGTGGTGGTTGCTGTTGTTGCTGTTGTTGTTGTTGTTGTTCAGCTCAAGTCTGGCTTGTGTTTGGCACGGCGGCTGTGGAGGCGCTGGAATAGAGGAATTGCATAACTTTCGCTTGTGCTCTTGCCGCTCCACTGGATGCGCACCACCTCTGTCCAACTTGTAGCCTCCTGGCAAGCGGCTAACTGTGAGCTCTCTCTCTCTCTCTCTCACCGTTTCTCGAAGACACTTTCTGGCCGGCGAGCAACAACAACTACCTGTTAGTCAGTGTGCTCTTGTTGGCCTGTTGGCGTCGCTAAAAGTGGGCGGGCAAGCTTGCCAAGGCGGCCTGCAAGCCTGCCCACTCTCAGCCGGCCGGCAGCGGAGCCTGCAGCTTGGAGCCAGTGAGAGTGAGAGTGGAAGAAGAGCACAACTTTCAGTGGGACATTCCCACTGATTAGTGGGCCAGTTCCACAGAGCGGCCATGTTAACGAGAAAAGTCATAGCGTACTAGCACTAAGGGCAGCCCGCCGCCGATCGGGCAAGACTGCCTAGCGGATCGTTTAGACTAAAAGCGTGTGTGTGTGTCTGGCCATCGTGGGCCATCTCTCCGGGCGGCTGGTTGGCAAAAGCCGTGACTGGATGGGGGCAGAGCGAGAGAAGCTGAGAGAAGCGTCGACCAATTGAAAGTTACTTGCGCCATCGGGCCGGCCGGCAGGCTTGGTGCGGGCCTGCGCATTTTAGACGATGCATTTCCACTGGCGCATCCACATTATGGCGCCGTAATGACTCGCCCGACAACTACGTTTGCCGCCTCCCCACCTCTCGGCCGGCAACGAACACAGGCGGCGATGCAAATTGAGCCAGAAGAAAGATCTTTTGGCACACAAATGTTTTTTTTCTTTCCTTGATTCCTCTTCTTTCTGCCCAAACTCTTCCACCAAGAATCTTCTCCCTCCTCTGCTCGCCCACTCTCGCTCCATGGGCAAAGACACGCAGCTAGCTAGACAACCAGCCAGCCAGCCAGCCAGCCATTCAGTCAGGGCGGCCCGACAAAAAGGCAACCGCTAACAAGGAGACTTTTCATATTATTTATTTCGATCATAAGCTCCATCAGCCTCGTATACTGGCGCCTTGCTGGCCGGCGTTAATGCGGTAGCGCCGCAAAAACACCTGTTGTCCTGGCTGCGTCATCACCCGGGCTTGTTGTCGTCTTCGTTCGTTGTCGTCGTTGTTTTTGGTTGTGTTACTCTTGTAGTTTTACTTGTAGTTGCCGATGTTCATGTTCATGTTCATGTTCAGCATCACTACGAGAACAAGACCCACTCTCTGGGGGCTGAATTGTGCTCCATCGGCCAGTTCTGGCCACCTTTTCAACATAGCCAACTTTCGCACAACTCTTTCTCAAACTCTCTCTCTCTCTCTCCCCCTCTTGCTCTTGCTCTTGCCGAAGAGCCAAACTCCCCACTGGGCTGCAACAAAGGTCGCCAGGCGGTCAATGGCTTTTGCGGCTTTGTTTAGCGGCCAAAAGAAGTGGAAGAGAGAACTTGTTAGTTAGTTGGGCTGGTCTTGGCCAAAAAGTTTGCCTCTTTTTCTTGCAGTGAAAATTCCAACTCTCCTCGCTACAACTTGGCACCTAAAATCTCCAGCCCCAATCCACAGTCTCCTTGTCTGCACAAATTAAACCCCAGGAAGTGCTAAGCGCTATCCTGAAAGCGCCGCAGCTGAGAACAAAGACTCGTGCTCAATCGTACACAATGGCTCACAAAGCCGATGATCACGGTTTTCGATCTGGCGCAGTCTTATCCAGATGACCGAGTTCATGGAGCGCACTCAAAACAAAGCCTAGATCTCGCATCTTTTCAGCCTTGTTACCTCTTTCTTCTCCGCCTCACTTTCCTGTCGTTTCATCAAAAATCTCTCGAGACACAGTTACGCGAGTAAACATTGGAAGTCGGTTCCAACTCCCAAAGGATGCCACTGTCTCTGAAAGCTCTCGTTTGTCACCCATCTACTTCCGGGATAATGTCACAATTCGTTGAGAGTTGCTCTCCAGGTTAATGAATTCAAAGTTTCATCTGTTTACTCAATTGGTTAACTCAAACAGAATTGATTGATCTTTGCTTTGCCGTTGTGCAATCAAATGTAGAGCCGCCATATGGAGATGGGCTCATTCATCCCATGCGCTATTGTTGTTCCCTCTTGCTTGCCACCAATCACAAACATGCACAATTGCCAGTACCGCGTCTTGGTTTTTCCCTTGCCACTTCCAAACAAGCGACGCGATGACCTGGACATGAGCGATAGTTTCTTTCTAATATTCATGGTAGTCAAGGAAACGTGGGATTTTTGCCCACTCTTGCCAAGTGTCTCTACATTATCTGGCGGGCTGGACGGAAGACTCTTGCTTGGAATTTGATCAGAGTTGTTCAGCTTTCGCTTGAACTTTTGGCGTAAACTTTGATTGTTGTTGATCGGTGAAGGCGATTGGCTGGTGAGCAGGTCGCTAGTGGCCGTGTTACTGGTTGTGGCAGTTGTTAAAGCCAGCGAGTCTGCTGTTGTCGAAGTGGTAGTTCGATGTTGGCCATGATTTGTGCTGCAATTTGATGATAGAAAATTGTTTGATAACTGTTTCTGCTGCTCCGAGCTCACTGAACACTTATGATTTTGTTGATAATCGGCATTGATTCCCTGGAATCTACTCATTCCGAAGCCAACAGAACTGGACACATTCGAGTCATAGCCGCTGGTTGACGACGATTTTTCTGGCCTCATTTTCCTTGATCCAGGTTCGATTTGTTCGAAATTGTCCAACTCCAATTGGGAGGATTGATCCACTTGCATTCGATTAGTTTTGGGCGAATCGTTTGGTTCGATCTCTTCCTCATTGCAATGTCTCGAAATAGGCGACATAGACACGGAAGAACCTCTCGAGTCGGTGGCCAATTTCCTGTTTCCTTGGTTAGGTTGCATGCCCATGTCAGTAGGACTCGAATATTGGAGCATGTCGTCCTCTTCAAATTCAGCGATGGCCGAAAATGAAAGCGAGGTGTTGTCATCAAGATCATTGTCGAGATCGTATCCACCATTCTCCAGATGGTTTGTCCTATGGCGTCGTGTAAGCTCCTCTTGGAGCTGGAGACCAATCTTGCGGTGATGGTCAATCACTTCGACTTTTCCACTGTGATCATATCCTCCTGTGTAACCAAATTCACCCGGTATCTCATCCCTTGCCAGCTGAGCTGATCCACCAATCTGCTTGGAGTGGCCTGGCTCTCCGTTCTCCATCTTGATCTCGTGGCACAGAGTTCTCGAGTCTGCACTCTGCCTGGCGGTGCTGCCACTGCTAATGGATGACAGTGTGTCCTGATTGTTTTCCCCAGTCGTTCTGGGTTGCCCACTAGTCACCGATTGTGAATCCCGCACTCCAATCAGAGCCGCTGTGGTGCTGCTGATTGTGTTGCTGGTGCTTCCAGGCCGGGTTGTACTTGCCATGCTCGATTCATCACAATTCTGCTCTCGCTTCTGGTCAACAGGGTTCTTGGTCTCGCTTGATTCGTCGCTTGGGCTGCTCTGAGATTTGTGTTCCTCGGCAAAGTATAGATTGTAATAAGTCATAGTCTGGTGAATAGTGTGCCTTTTAGACTTTGGGTCGTCAGCGTAATGTGGATTGGAAGCCATCAGTGCATTTCGAGCCGATTCTCGAATCAATCTGTTCGTCTCATGAGTGCCGTCCGCAGACAGCGTCTTTTCGTTCATCAGTCGGCTCAAAAGTGGATCATTGGGATCAAAATATTTAGACAAGGTGGACCCTCTATGGGATTGGAGGCCGTTCGAGTTGGCTTGATGGAAGAATGGAGTGTAGATATGCTTGATACGCGCATCCGCTCGATCGATCAATGACTGCACAATCTCGGACCGAGGCCGCTGGCTAGTGGAAGAACTACCATCTCTAGTCCTTCTTCTAACGGAAACGGGGCCTAATTTGCCGAGATTTCCTAGCTGTGGCTCCTCTTGCAATGTCTTGACACCTTTCGGGTGCTGAGTAATTGTCACAGTTGAACCGGAGTTCAAGAGACTTTGCTGCTCATCGGTGATTGTGGTCTGACTGATGCTGGTTAGATTCTCTCTCGCTGTTCGGTAAGAGCTTGTTCCCAAATACGATGATAATTGACTTTGCGTCATACTGTCCCTTTGCACTGAGTGCCTCTTAAGAGCCTGGGGCTGAAGGGCGGTCACAATGGAGCACTGCTCGTCTTCGTCGATCTCATCCGTCGGCTCCATCTCGGTCTCGCCAAACATCTGCTTGATATCTGAGTCCAATGAATCGAGGATGTGGGCATTAGTTTGCTGCACATCGGTCGGCTCGTTCATCTCTTGCCTCACCTCTATCTTGCTTTCTGCTGATCCAAATCTTCCATTCATTACAACCGTCTTCTTCTCCATCTCAGAACTTGCAATGAAATCTTCACACGCCGATAGGCTACTCTGCAGCTTGGGGAACTGCTTTTGTTGCTGCTGCTGTATGACTAGCTCATCGCAAGATGTAGAACTGGAGGCACCTCTATGTCCCGACTTCCTACGAGATAGAAAGCTCAATCGTCGTCTGAGCTTCCCTCTGAGCTGTCGCTGCTTCATGGCCAGCTTCTGTACTCTTAGACTGCCCGAATCAGTCATCTCTCGGCCGTGTGATCCTTCTGCGGGAGTTTCCTCTTGGTTCTGGATAGCTAACTCTTCGTCCCCGAACTGAGCTACTCCCACTCCGTCTTGTAGATCCTCTACCATCTCAAGAGGTTGCTCTTCCCCATTAACGAGCCTGTTTTGCACCAAACTGAAACAATTTTCACTCAGTGAGCTCATACCTTGCGCCTCACCGTTCTCTATTATGTAGTTCGCCTCGTCCAAAATATTCAACGGATTTGAGGTGGCCGCGTGCCAACAGATCGGTAACGGTCTCGGACCCTTGGCCCTGATTTTATGCCAGCTCATCGTTGAAAAGTCAAGTCGCCATAGAGAACTCCTGGGCCTCCCATTGCGCTCGCCTCCGAATACAAACATGCTGCCGAATGCTTCAATTGCCGAGTGTCCATACAACTGGCCCGGTGAATGGCCTCGGATGCGCTCTTTGTACCAGCGCCTATCCTTCCAGCTCCAACGCCACAAGTCACTTAGGGGTTTTAGATTGTTCAAGCCACCATAGATGTACATTGAGTCCTGGTAAACAATGGCCGAATGAGCGTGCCTTGGCTCCGGCTGAGAAGTAGACTGCTTAGTTCGACTATTTGGACTACATCTGAGCTCCCATCGTTCGTTAAGCAAGTCGTATTGCCACAGTTGCCCCGATGAGCCACGTAAATCCTCGTAGCCTCCAAATACGTACATGCAGTCTTTGTAGATCACCGCCGAATGGGAGCGCCTATTTGTGGGTCCCAAATAAGCTCCAAACTTACGGCTACTTCGCTGTGTTAGCGTCTGCCAGCTCATTGTGGCTAGATCTAGCCTCCAAAAGTTTTCCTCCTGCTGTGAGGCGCTTACCTGGCCCCCAAACAGGTACAACTGGTCCCGATACTCAACCAGCGAGTGCTCCTGTAAACTGGGCGGTTTTGAACCACTTGTTTGCACCTTGGACCAGGTGGATTCGTGCGCGTCAAAGCGCCACAAATCGTCACCCAATGGTAGATTGCCAAATCTACCACCATGAATGTATATGAAACCATTGGTTGACGAACAAATTGCGTGCTTGTATCTCATCAATGGGGATCCATTCGAATGCTTCCCTTTGCCACACTCTTCACTATCAACTGTCTCTTGCTTGGATTGATTATGATTGCTATCTTTATGATTAGTGGACGAATTGCTTGCACTGGATGTCGACGATTTGCTGCTCATGGACATGGAGCCATGATAGTGACTGCCAGGATTGATGTGATTGTTGGTATCTTTGCTATTGTGGTTGTTGTTCATAAGATGGGCCGCCTGGCCCCTGGAGCCAAGAAGCACGTTGGACCACATTACTTGCCTCAGTGGGCCTCTATGGCACTGCTATTGCTGTGGAAAAATAGATAAATATTTGTACACATAGATGTATATACTCTGAGATGTAAATATGCCTTCATATGTGCGCCTTCTATATATATATATGTTAGATATATAGTTAATATTGCATCCCCTCGCTTTAAATGGTGGGCCTGGTTGCGAGAGCCCAGCCGAGATGGATGGTGTGCGAATGTAAATGGGCCGCCGCTATTTGTTATTGTTTTGCCCGCCTACTTTGTGTGTGGAGCACTGGCACATTGCCACTGGGCCTCAGAAAGATTCGCTGGCGGTGGTTGCAACTCGGCGTCCAAGTTCGCTATGCGCCTTGCGCGGCCGTTCGCTCGAGCAGCCCTCTGGCGTCACGAGCGCGCGCGGCCCCTCTCGCCAGGCTTGCGCCCGCGCTCGCGTGATGACTCATCGGGCCCCAGCGGACGTCTGGCTTGCACAGTGAGAGTGTGGCGCCTCCTCCGTTGGGCGGCACGCCAACTTCCGCCTTTTTTACGACCACTGCGCAATGCCCCATAATGAGTGGGCCACGAAATTGGGCGCGTGCACAGAATCAAACGCGATGAGTCAATGCAATGCTCGTACACACTGCATTCTCTGGCCAGTTGTCGCCTGGGCCTCCCCTCCAGCGGCTCTTCCATTGCACGACCATTGGGCCAGCCCAAAGGCACTGGGCACACACTGGGCTGGCCAAACACTTGGGCCGGCCTCTTTCACGCACACTCACACACACCAACGAGGCGCCAGATTATGGTCCGTCGAGGTGGAGCTGGCGGGCAACGGTTGCAGATTTTCCGATTGTCAATCGGAGACTCGTTCCAAATTGAACGGACGCCCAGTTGTGGGCCGGCTGAGCCAGTGGGGCTGTGGGTGGGCCGCGTTCACGGAACGAGAAAGCGGCGGGCGAAATCCATTTGCCACAGAGGAGCAGTTGGCTCGAATTGGAGACTGGCTCCGGGAGGCAGACAGGCGGCAAAGAAAGAGGAAGAGGAAGAGAAGGGCCACCCAACTCATTAAGTTGGCCACTCTCGCTCGCTCAGCCGTGTGCATTGGCCCATCGTCTTGGAAGCGGAGCAATCTTCTGGCCAATGAATTTGGCACTTTAAGCCGCCACTTTCGCCTGACACTCCAACTGCACTGGTCCAGTTCAATGTAACGACCGAGCTGGCTCACGTCTTGCCGCCATCCAAAGCCAAGCTTGAGGCAGATCCACCGCGACACTTCCGGGGTCGCTTATGTGAGGCAGATCTCTGGCCGCCATTGAGGCGCGTTGGCCAAATGGATCTGGACTAATGTGTGGAATTTATGCCTGCGCCTTTTGGACAGATTTTGGAAAATTTATACCCAAACAAAGTTCACTTTGGCCGCTCACCTCGGCAGCTTGTGTCTTGGTGGGCGGGAAAAGGTTCCAGAGGGAACAACAATTGATCATTCGCGCTTCGATTGGATCGGCTGAGATCAGATTGCGGAGATTGTGCAAATCCACGCGCGGCCTCAGGTGACATAGACCTCTTGGTGTATGTCTATGATCTCACGGCAGATTGTGCACATGTAAGCAGACGTGGTGCCGCAATAGTTCTCGTGGATGAAAGAGTTTCCAGAAGAAGAAGTCTGAACAAGATCTCAGTGCCTGTTTTCAGCTAGCTTAGTATTCACCTAAACTGCACGCCTTACACGCACAATGTTTTTATCTAAACCGTTAGGGCGCTTGCGACGATTGTCTGCCAACGAGTTCTTCCACTTCCACGAGCTGCCAGTCGCTATTCCTTAGCAAAGGAATAGACTGTCGTTGAGCTAGTCTCAGCGGACCACAGTTACCTCTATTGAGAGGTAACTGTTTTTTTCCCAACAACCGTCAAAACCTGTTACCTGTTTGTTGTGCTAATTGTGGGCGGCTCACAGAACGAAGAATCTCGCCGCATCGGATTCTTCCAAGACGCCTCATCTCTCTGGTTCTGAGCTCGCTCGGCTCGTCTCGAATGCAACACAATTCCACAAGCAGAAATTTCGTAACCAAAACATTGGCTTCCTCATCTTCTCTGTCTACTTAGACTCCTCGAAGCAGTCTGAGTAACAAATATTCTTGCGTAAATGGAGGCTTTTTACTGGGATCTCGTAGACTCTGTTTCAGATGGCTCTGTGTGATGCAGAGATTTCAAGCGAAAGACTATCTCTTAGAGTTGAATGGATCTCAACTTTCGTTATCCTCCAACTAACGGAAATATGTGCAGCCCTTAGCTTGTTTTTGTCCCGCAAAAGCTTCATCCAATGAGGTGGGCGATCTTCTCTCGTTGGAGGAACGTTCCTCAATTCAACTACAATAAACATCTCTCCAGAGGAGCCCAGAAATTGGTCGATCAATAGGAAGCGCCAAGAGTCGATTGATGAGACACAATTCAAGGTTGTGCTGGAGGTCAGAAGACACTGGAAATGCAAAATATACTCAGCCTAGTCCTTTTCATACTGGCTCTCAAGGTGGCTCACCAGGATGCTTTGCCGCGCCGATTGGACACCAGAGACACTTATTCGGATGAGACAGCAAAACAAGCGGCCGACAATTGTTTGGTCAATTCGGAGAGTGTGGAAAATTGTCAAAGTGAATTAAATGATAGCCAATTATCGAGCAAAGTTGTGCTCTGCCTAAATGGTTGTGCAGAGTGCGTGAAACAATGGCAAGCTGGAGTCTACAATGGGCGAAGTTGCGCCCTCGACTGTGTGCAACAAAACGAGAACCTCCTGGAGCTGCCTGTTGATCCAGATTGCAATCTAGTCAGGTATTTCAACACCACACTCTTGAGCTCAATGGGATCAACTTCACTACCAGCCTAGCCAAGAGGCAAGTTAAAACGAGGTTCAATATTATATCAAGCAGAGGCTGCCGTACTTGCATGGTGGCTGGCCGAAAGATCAAGAATTTCCAAAGACAGTGGAGAAGAAGTTCAAGGTGAAGAAGAAGGAGAAAAGCACTTTTTTCCGGCGACAATAGACTCAATTTTGGCGCCAAGTGTCTTTATCAGATCTAGTTCATGAATTGATTTTGCTTTTTAGATTGCATCTGCCGGAAAAATACTGCCCGCGCTTCGACAAATAGCCCCACAGACAGATGGCGATGAGCAAAACAAACCCAAGCCGCTGAGTGTGGAGCCAAAATCGAGGATCAGAATCGAGATTGAATTCGAAATTAAAAATAAAGCAGCTCTCAGCATGAACAGAGATTGTTCGAAACTATCTGAGAGATCTTGCCCTCCGAGGAGGCAGATCAAGTTTCGACAGTCCCCTACGGCCACAACTAATTACCCATGTATAGTATAAAATTCGAAAATCAATTCTAAAACAGCTAGTCTCCATCACAAAAATCTCTCACCAATAGTGGTCTAGTCTTTTCACCATCGTAGAGATGAGATCTTTGTATCAAATACTCAGCCTAATCCAATTGGGCCTCATAATTTTTATCTCACCCTCACAAACCGCTCCCCAAGACCGGTGCACCGACACCACCGACTGCTCAAATGCCGCCTACTTGTGGCCCACTAAATTAGGTGAGGCTCATCTCATAGAGTCGACACGCAGTGGTCTGAGGTTTCATGTAAGAAATCTGGCACAGCATGAACACTTGCATCAATCGGGCCTTAGTACGATCGCCGTAGATTTGGCCAAGGAATTCCAGACCATTTTGGGCTTTGGTGGAGCATTCACAGACTCAGCCTGCATCAATATCCTCAGTCTGAATGTCTCGCTGAGGGAGAGGTTACTGAATGATTACTTTGGCCCCGACGGACTGCAGTACACTCTTGGACGAGTGCCAATTGGTGGAAGTGATTTCTCCACCAGACCTTACAGCTACGATGACACCGACTCGCCGGATTTGGAACTCAGCCATTGGGCTCTGACCTCTGAAGATCTTGACTACAAGATACCCGTGATCATGCGAGCAAAAGACTTGACTGAGTATAGGAACGAATCGCTCAAGCTGATCGCTTCGCCTTGGTCGCCGCCCAAGTGGATGAAACAGAGCAACAGTTTCAAGCGAGGCCACCTCATCAACAGCGACGAGATATACAAGGCCTATGCTCAGTATCTGGTCAATTTTTACCAGGCTTACGAGAGTTTTGGACTCAGATTTTGGGGAGCAACAGTGCAGAATGAACCTGTTGCGGCCAATATACCGTTTTACTATTTCAATAGCATGCAGATGAGCGCTGGGGAGGCCATAAGATTGGTTCGAGATCACCTTGGGCCAGCTCTCGAAGGCATAGGCTATAACAAGACCAACTTCAAGCTTCTGGTTGGGGACGACTCGCTTCTTTTCGTCGACCAGCATGTTCTCTCGGTGCTGGCTGATGAAAAGGTGCGCAATTATATCTCGGGTATGGCCTTCCATTGGTACAGCAGCGGTCTGATTGCCCCCTACAGTCAGCTGAGCAAACTCACACAGTCACTAAAGGGTAAGATTGATTATGTTGTAATGACTGAGGCTTGTGCTGGGGCGATGCCATTCTCCAAACATGTTGATGTTGGCAACTGGGACCGGGGAGAGTCATATTCTATGGACATCATTGAAGACATGTCGCGCAATACAAACGCTTGGCTTGACTGGAATCTCGCGCTCGATGTTACTGGTGGTCCCAACTGGGCCGGTAACTTTGTTGATAGTCCCATAATTGTGAACAAAGCCGCAAACATATACTACAAACAGCCTATGTACTATCACATGGGGCATTTTAGTCGCTTTTTTAGACCAAATTCCGTCAGAGTAGAGGCCAATCTGGAGCATCGGTATTTCTTTGAAAAAATCATGTTGCTTGCAGTGCACAACAAACAAACAGGTCACCTAGTCGTAAATATACTCAACAGGTCACCAAGCTCCAGAAAATTGAAGCTCGAGGTGAGAAGTAGTTCTGTGAAAGTACCGCCTTTCGAAGTTGAGGGCAGAAGTATCAGCACTGTGATTGTAAAATTATGAGAAGATTATCACCATCCTAGAGCTAATATTTGGTCATTATCTCGTCTACATGTGTCAATAATTTCAGACTACTTTTCTTAATCTACAAGTTCTTCCAAAGGCCCTCTAAAGGAGGGGCCATTCCTATAAATCAGAAAGGTCGACATCGAATGATCATTGAATAGAGCCAGTAGCTAATTGTGTGGAATTAGATTCATTTATTCGGTTATTTGCTAGCAAAAAATTCTTTTACTCCACTTGTGTGGTCACTTTTTGATCCTAAACGATATACAAGAGATGAGCAAAAAGAGCACCAACCAAATGGAGGTGACCGCAAAGCCAGACCACACGCCCTGCTGATCAATGTCCCAGCCGCGAACAATAAGGTCCCTCAGTGATTGTGTGGGTAGTGTTTGTGGCTGCAGGTAGCTGAACCATCTGAGCCAATGTGGAATGGCCTCAATGGGCCAAATGACACCGGCTAGCAAGAGATTTGGATAGAAGGTGCCCAGAATCATCATGATGGCGGTGTTCTCCTCCTTGCATATGGCCGACACCATGAGACCGAACGACATTCCTGCCAATCCTTGAAGGAGCAGCAAGAGGAACACCCAGATGAAGGGACCATTTGTTGGCACCTTGTATATAACAAAGGTAAAGAAGACGACCAGGCTTATTTGCACAATCATGACCACCAGTTGGACAATAGAATGCGACAGAAGCATTTGAACGTGGCCCACTCCTGCCGCAAGAGTGCGGTCGTACAATCCATCTCGTCTCTCTATGATGAAGGCCAGAGATGTTAACCCGGTGGCCATGATATAACTAATGCTGATCAAAACTCCAGGCGACATGTACTGTAGATAGTTTTGCATGTTGATTTTGCCATAGATGGCGTCTTGCATGCGAATTGGCGGCTCTGTCAGTGCTGGATTGAGGCCGAGAAACTCGAAAGTTTGCTTCGATAGGTCGTTGTAGGCCCTCCTGAAGGCCACATCCATTGCATGGCCAATGGGTTGATTGGTCATGTCTGGATAAACTTTGATGGTTGAATTTTCCAAAGTTACATCGTCGAGCTCGCTTTCGAGACCCGCGAAACGTTTGTGCACTGAGAGGGTGAAATTTTCCGGTATATGTACAACGCCCCAATTTTTGCCCAACTTTACCGATTCAATGGCCTCGTTTAAATTTGTAAAGTTCACTTGTCTAACCAAATGTGGATCTATTGAGCTCAAGAATTGGCTACTCAATGCAGCAATTGAATCGGCCGACGATTCCTCATTCACAATCGCCACTGGTATGTCGAATGGATCATTTCCGACACAAATGCAAAATAGAATCACCTGAATTGCTGGCAAAACAAATTGAAACATCAACAATGGAACATTCCTCTTGAGTCTGATGTAATTCTTCCATGTTATTGTTCCAATTGTATCACAATATTCGGCCAAACTCTGTTTCTTGTAATCGTACTTGCCCCCTGGCGACATGGTGGAGAGGTCGGCCGGGTTCATGAAGAGCTCGGGGTCGAGCATGATGTCGTCGTCCAGATTTTCATTGTCTATTGGCATTGCTTTGAGGCTCTCGAAGTGCTGATTGCCCACCACCGAAATGGAGGCCAACTCATTGAAGTGGGCCGAGCCACACTCGCTCGGCTGGTAAGAGTGGTTGACATAAGTGGAGGGCATGAGACCTTGAGGGCCTTGCTGCTGGTTGTGGCCCACAGCGTTGGCCGACTCAAAGGTGTGACCAATGACACTGACTGGCGAGTGGTTTTGGCTCGAACCGTTGCTTGAGGCGCCCGAGTCTCCGCCGAACGTCTTCTGGATTGAGATTTTTGGAACATCTAGCTGCGACATTGGGCTAATTTGGTTCTTGCTTCTCGAGCTATGAGCTTGGCCCTGAGCTTGTCTCGTGTCGCAGCTCAACAACTGGTTGACCGGCCTCTTGGAACTACAACCCTCGCTGTTGCTGATCAATTCATCGTTGCCCATCGCTTGCTGCTGCTGCTGCTGCTGCTGGTCCTCTCGGTAACGAGTCATCAGGTGCTCGATGTAATGGGAGCCCGATTCGCGTCTCCTCTCGGCCGCCTTGCTGGCCATCGACTGGTCTTGAGCACGTCCAAGTGAGACCGACTTTGTGAACAAAGACTTCAGCTGGAACCTCTTCTTGGCCTTCGTGTCGGCGCAGCCAGCGGCCAATTGCGAGGGACTGCCTTGCATTGGGGGCCCACTGGATTGGGCCGCCTGTTGATTGTGTGGCTGGCTGGTTTCCAAAGTGATTTTCTGTGAACCATCTGCTTGCTTTGTCTCTTCGGAACTCTTTTCATAAATCTCTATTGCCTGCTCGCCACTTTCAGCTTGTCTGTCCGAGGGCTCCGGATGATCGTTGTCGGGAAGCGAGCTGGCCGACGAGGAGGAGGCCTCGCTGGAGTTGCTGGCGCTGGTTGTGGTGTAGGCGTTCGAGTTGGTGGCCGACCTTTCGGTGCCCGTGTTGAGGCCCTCGTCTGGCGACTGTGACCCATTGGTGAGCGAGAGACAAGTTGTGGTGCTGGTGTCCATCGTTTTACCTCTGTCGTTTTGGTCCATGCTCGACTCGATGCTGGTGATTCGCGGATGGGCCAGTTTGCTTTGCACCTCGGGCGTTGGAATGGCGCTTGAGGTGCCATTTATGGCGATTTGCATGGGAATTCCCGCAAGTGTGGCAAACCTTTGCGCCCTTCTCATGGTGTCGGTGACGCAAAGTTTTAGGAAAACATCCTCCAAAGAGGAGGAGTCGTGCTTGGCCATCAGGTCGTCTGGCGTGTTCTCGGCCAACAGTTTGCCCCTCCGCATCAGGCCCACAATGTTGGCCCTTCGCGCCTCCTCAATGTAGTGCGTGGTCACGATGACGGTGATCTTTTCCGTTTGGGTCAGCGTCACCAAGTGCTGCCAGATGCTCTGTCTGAGCAAGGGGTCCACGCCCACCGTGGGCTCGTCCAAAATGAGCAACGGGGGCGAGTGGACCAGGGCCGAGGCCAAGGAGACGCGCCTCTTTTGGCCGCCGCTCATGTTGGCAATGAGCCGTTTGCTGCGTGGCAAATCTAGAAAACTGAGCAAAAACTCAATCCTCTCCTTGATCACCTCTCTGGGAATCCTATACAAGCGGCCGAAGTACCATAGTGTCTCCTTGATGGTGAAGTCCTCATAGACGGCCAACTCTTGGGGCATGTAACCAATCGCCGAGCCGGGAATTTGGCTGCCCGGCTGGTTGGGCTGGAAGCCGAACACTTTGACCCAGCCCTCAGTGGGAGTGAGCTGGCCGACGACACTCTTGAGCAGGGTCGTCTTTCCACTGCCGCTCGGGCCGAGCAGACCGTAGCTGTGTGGAGTTTGTTGCGGCGCGTGGTTTGTTGAGCCGCAATCGAGCATTGTTTGCAGAAGATTCGGGAGTTAGCTTTGTGGTTGGCATCGAGTTCATAGTGTGGTCAAGTGTGCCTCTAGGCTGCAAACAACATCACCACGACAGTCCACCACCTCTGAGGACTCCTCTCTTGTCGCCAATGAGCACCAGACTCGAGAGGGCAATGCGCCCTGAAGTACGTCATGGGCGAGACGGCGTCTGCGGGCGCCCCGGGCGGATGTTATGCCTGTGTCTGTCTGCAATTTTCAATATTGAATTGAAAAATTTCGACCTTGAGGTAGGTGTCTGGCGAGGGGCTGCAGCAAGTCGGTAGACGACGATTGCAGCCTCAAATCGGACCAGAAGTCGAAGTGCGGGATGGAAAGAGAAAGTCTTGCATAGGCCGCGAGGCAGATCATTTTATGATCACACTGTTTTCAATGTCGTCGTTTAGCACCCCCATGCCAAAAATGAGCCAGACCATCACGATTCGAGCTGGAGGCAAAAGAGGAATAAAAACTGTCCAAAAATAAAAGATTAATTCCAGCCAATCAGGATTGTCTTCCCTTGAGATTTTATTGCGGCCAAACTAAGCCTCAGACAAGGTGCACAATGGTCCGGGCTGATCGCAGTTAGGTGCGAGTTGTTCCCTCGTGGTGAGAGAAGAAGGAATCATGATTGCGATTATATTTCTATTTGCAGTGCCGGCTTTGCATCGAGGCTAAGCTGCCCCTGTCTCGATGATTTGGGAACTCCAAAGAGATGCCCGAAACTTGTTCGAAGAGCTTCGGGTCGCGTAGACACGGTGAGCATTTATCATGCACTCGGCATGATCGAGAAAAAATGGATAAGACCTTTGAGAATCGAGAATCAAGAATCGGGAGGGGACAAGTTTGCAGCTAGACTGCTCTCCAAACGGTAGCTGTGCACCGGTCGCCCGACATAGATAATAATTCAGGCCGAGAGAGAATAATTTGGGCCGAAAATCAAGGCTAAGCAGCCACTGGTCTTGTTTGGCGGCCATTTTAGCCGCGAGTCCCGATTGCCTCTGTGATGCTTAGGAGGAGCCGACGGGCTAACTGTGCCGCCAGACTGAACTGGCACCGGTTTGGAATATAAATATTCTAAACCGTCGCGCCAGGTCAAGAGAAGGTTCCGTTCCATCTTTGTCCAATCGATTCCAAAAGGGGCATACTCATTTTTCTGCATACGAGCATTAGCATTTAGGTCTGGGCGAGCTCTGGCACCAGTAATTGATAGTCGTGGGATCCCCCTCGAGGAGTGCGAGGAGAGGCTTTTTTCAGCAGCAATAAAAGGAGCCAACTCTCGGCTCTTGTGAGTCTGGAGAGCAAACGCGCTCCTCTTAATTGATTTGCTCCACTCCAGGCCAGTTGTTGTGTTGTCCAGCAAAGTTGTTACTTTTACTCGTTCTCCAGTCGCCCTTTGCAATGGCGCGGCAAGACACTCGAGTGCATTCTCCATTTGCCCATCTGGATGCATTGATGCTGCCATGATAGTGCTTCGAGGGAGCAAAAAGTTGCTCCGGGCGAAGGAAAAAATCAAGAGAAAAAAGGGAGAAAAGCTCACAGACAACTTAGGTCTAGCTCTCGGTCAACACTTAATCGGCCATCTTCTCCCTTTCGAGCGCGCATTCTCTATGAAAATAAGTATATTTTCTTATAAATATATGTATTTCCCCTTCGGTATAACCATGGATTTATCTATACATTTATATCTAGTGGTGGCGCTTGTGCGCATGCAAGAAAGGCGCCACTCAAAGGACTCTGTGCTCTGGATTGTCGGCAGGGCTTGGCCAGCAGCAGTCTCTGTGGCCAAGTTGAAAATCTGCCGCCTCGCCAATAGGCCTAAATAGAGTCTCGCCCGATGAAAGCGGATGAAAAGTCTTGTGTTCTGTTGGAGGGACAAGAGCGAAGCGAGGCTTGAGCTAAAGGAGGAGAGAGGCGAAAAATATGCGAGCGCGTCCGTTTTGAAGGTTAAGGAGCCGCTTTTCGTATTGGAGAAAAACGTTACTTGATGATGAGGAGGACGAGGCTCAGTTGTTTCAGGCGACAGCCTCTGCTCCATCGTGCTGGTGCTACGAGAGGCGGTCCAGTAAACGAGCACCTCTGCTGCCCACTGGGCCAGCTAGCCAGCCAAGCAAATGGATAGCCGACTAACAAGCGGCACTGTCTGGCCAGAAGAGCGCACCGCCATGCTCCCTCGGCCTTCGACCACTCTGGTGGCCGCTAAACAGGCAGCCAAAGTCCATTAGGATGAGCCCGCAACAAGGCTACGCTGTCTATTCATTTATCTGGAGCCAAATGAATGCCTGTTGACACACATCTGTCCAGCGGCCAGGCGAGCCAAACGAGCTGTCGACTGTCTCTGGTGTGCGCCAATCTCGCAAGCTCTAAGGGCAGCTCAGTGGCCCGATGGAGACAAGCTCGGGGGGTTCCACTTTGAGGAGAGAAGAGAAGAAGCCAAGCTGGTGGAATTTGGCCAAAATTTGACTTCTTTTCCTAAGAGAGACTGAATAGCTCTAAATCAAGCGGTCAGCATAAATATATACTTACATTGCACCTTCTGGGACTGTCATATTGATTCCAGACAAAATCACCTTGGCTTTCTTGCCTCCGCCCACCACGTAGCGCAATCGGCGCACCTCCACCGCCGAGCAGTCCTTGGGCGGCATTGAGACGCGTCGCTTGTCATTTTGCATGTAGCTTGTTAATTTCACTGGACACTTGTGCTCGCATCCGTCAGTTAGGGGCGGATTTTCGTTGAAATTATAGTCAAAGGAGACGTTCAGAGGCATCTTGCTGGATTGGATACGATCTTGCCGTCCTTGTGCTCCTTGCAGCTCTCGTCTCGCAGCAACGGGCCAAATACTTGTTGAACAGGCACGATCTCAAGTCAAATACTCTCCCCCCTCGAGCTCACGACCAAATGTTCATTTTGTGACAATACAAATGTGACAAAATTGATCGAACTTGAGCTCCTCGAAGAACAATCTTCCGCAGCTTAGCCAACAATCCTCCCAAGATAGTCCAATCCACTTCGCAGCTTGATGAGATTCCACGATGGAAAGTCTAACTCTCACCTCCTCTGAGTGTCGCTTTTTGAACTTGAATTGAATTCAAAACAGCAAGACTGCCGGCCGAATGGTGTCTTGCTGTGCGAGCACTATTACGAGCTCCTATGTGGAAACAAAAGACTTCCGATGCTTCGGTTTCAGGCTCTACTGTGTTGCGCGAGTTCGCTTGTTGCGGTCTCTTGAGTCTGGGCGAAGAATTCTTGGAAAAGCCGGCGATGTATTGGACGATGAGGAGCCAGCTAATGGTGATAGTAAGATATTCGGCCTCTCCAACCCTTGAGACTGGCTGACTGTTGGGGGCGATCTTGGAGGCAGCTCAGTCGAACTAAACAAATGACAAGAAACAAACACACACAGAGGGACAACTCTTCCTGTTGTCTCTATGCTTGTGCCAACGGTTGCCAATGAGCGATGTCAAGTGTTTTCTAAAATTCTCTCTCAGTGTCTGTCTCTAACTTCTAGTCTTCCTTTCTCCTCAGTGGCTGTGTATGTTGCTCTTGCTTTGCCAGTTTTTCACAATGTTATTTGCTCTTTTCCTCTCTCATTGGCCAGTTTTATTTGTCTTCTGTGCTACCAAGTTGCGCACCTTCCCAAGACTGTTCCTTTTCCCCTCGCTAATGACTAAGCTCTTTGCCCTTCCGCAGGCGCGCAATCAAACACGAAAAGGGAAATAAATATGCTTCTTCACTACTCTCTTTGGCAATTCCTCCACCCAAAGGAGCCACCAACAACCAAATAAGTTCCAAGCAATATTCACACGTACCACTCCGTCTGCTCACTCTAACCAGTGACTCTCTTGCTTGCTCTTGACTTTTTTCTCCTGCCTTGCCAATGCAAACAAGACGTTTGGGCATCGAATCCGCATGAACTTGCTCCAGCCTCTGTGCATAGTCGACCAGGCTCCAAAGGCGAGCTTGATACTTACTGGTCATTGGATGGCGGCAAGGCGGAGCTCCAGACGCACCAACGTCCGCAGCACACTCCGAAGGGTGGCCACAGGTGGCCTGCAGTGGCCGAGCTCAGAGCGCCTCCTGGAGATGGACGAGGGCACCATCGGGCAGCAAAGATTGCATCTGCTGTCGACCAGCCAAGTTGAGGAATCACACGACCATCGAGCTGATACTCACCGGAATATCATCCTCGAAAATGCTAAGGGTCAACTGTGTCGGAGCCAGAAAATCGCGTTCTCTAACAATTCCGATGCTCTTTCGTGACATGAGTTGCTGCTGAGACCTCAGACCTTATGGCAAACGACTCCTTGAACTGGCTCAGATGCAGACGAGCAACACATCTAGGAGATAGTAGAAATTGTTTGATTCCTGCCCTTATTCCTTATTGAAAAAATCGAAAAATGACAATAAAACGATATCCTTCGATATCGAGGTGAAGTTAGTTTCGTGAATTTCAGACGAGGATTTAATTGGATTTTATTGGCTCATATTCTCATGAATGTCACAGACTACTCATCATCATTTGATCCCGGATACTCGTTTTCCTCCGTGAGGTTCTGATCATCCGTGTATGTGAAATTGAAACATTGGGAGAGATCCATCTCGATGGGAAAGCGTGTACACTCCTGAAACAACTTCATGCACACTTGATTGTATTGGTTCATTGCAGAAACCATTTTGAGTAACTGTGAGGACATATGCTGCACATGCTTCTGGTCCAACAGCTCGATCTTGGCAGACACGTCAGACCTCAAACGTGAAAACTTTTCTCTAGCTTCTTGACGACACCTCAGTATTAGCCGGTACTCATAGTTTCCGGTTTCCACGCGATACAAAGCTTCATTTATTGCATAATAGTCCCTCTCTTCATCGTCCATCTCTTTCACTTTAAGACAGTAGGATAAATACTCAAACTTTGCATCCTCGTACTTCTTGATGGTCAATCTGGTGTCTGGAATGGCCTTGTAAATATAAGTTTCTAGATTATTCAATATCGATCGCATGGAGTTTAGCATCTCGAGACCATGCCTCTCGAACAAGCGATGAATCTCTCCAAATTTTCTAAAAGCTTCACCAGCCTCGGGCTGTTTTTCTCGACACCCAATCTCTGTGAATACAGTTCCGAAATCTCGATAAACCCTGTTCAGCTCATAGAAGGCTCTGAATGTATTCCGTGTCCTCTCCCTTATTTCGCTATAGATAATCTCGTTCCTTTCAAGCTCATCTAATTTTTTCACCAGTGTATCGTTGCATAATATCGCTCTGCTCAATCCAAAGGCATCAGCTGTGGCCGGACTGATATTTTCGGTTATACGATGTTTCAGTTTCTTCAAAGTGATGTCCAGCGAATTCGCCTTGCTCATGTCCACATGCAGCTTGTTGTAGTTGATTGTAACACTCTCCTTGCTTGCTTGGATTGCCTGGGCTGCCTCGGTTCTGGTCGATTTCTTCACTGAGACCCCATTGATTGCAGTTATCTCATCGCCAGGCTCCAGAGTGCCATCGAGAGCTGCAGGCGTCTTATCAAATATCTGAATAATATACAGACATGGACAATTTGGCGATCCACCGCCGATACTGATTCCTATTAAATTCGAGTTATCCTTGTTTATGGTTACCTTGCCAGATGTGACCGTCATTCCCATTCGATCCTCCTCGTAGGGGAAAGGCATTTCGTTATACATGGATGTATCGTACATGGTGGGATATCTGCCGAAGATGTCAGGTGATAAATGAGTCATCTTGTTGTGTGCAATTCTGGCATTCTAATTAAAACATCTGATTCGGAAGAGAAATACCATAAACTCTTGACTTGGGGCCTATGCGCAGTGCTGTGGGGCCAGACTGAATAAACACCTGGCTTCTACGCAAAGGTCTAGCCGCTGGGCCGACCTGGCTTACTACAAGCAGTCTCGGCAACCTGTCAAGCTTTGCTGGCCAGCGCGAACCTTCGGAACAGCTGGAAGCAGATGGGCGTGTCAGGTTCCCGCAGCTTCAGAATCTGGAGTTCAGATTCCCACGCAACGAACTCTAAGCGGTCCGTGTTGTTTTTAAAATAAAACAAGGATATGTATCCGTATTATTTAACTTCTCTCTGATTCATCAGCTGCTTCACATTTCTAAATCTATAATTTCTAGTGTCCAACATTTCTGGATCGCAACAAGCGAACGTGAGTGGCCGCCGTGGATGAATTATTTGCTATTTGCCCTCAAATGCGCATACTACCTGATGAAGAATGTAGAGTCCGGCCAAGGCGAGGGCTCGAACGAGTGAAAACATTCCGAAACATGAGAGACACATCTTGAAAGAAGCTAACAATAAGATCTAGAATTAGGAACAGGATAACCAAGGTGTTGAAAATCCAAAAGAAACCGTTGTGAGCTTTCGTGGGGATTTATTGGTCGGTGTCGACAGCTCTGGTAGAGCCCAACGATTGTTTGGCTAAATTGGAGGTAGAGATGTCGCTCTGACATTGAGTGTTGATGGTTGGATGACAATTTGCACTACTATTTTGGTTTGTCGTCTGTTGAAGGGCATTATAATTGGCGGTGGTTTTGGAATAGGACCTACGGAGGTCGCTGGCACGTGAAAAATGTCTTTGATGTTTACTGTTGGCATGTCCATGAAAGGTGGCCATGAAACCTGTATCGGTGCGCCTGAGACCACGCAAAACGGGTCCCTGGCAAAGGATTAGCTGCCTGAAAGCCTTGCGGAAGTTCCTATTGAAGACGGTGTAAATGACCGGATTGATGGTTGAAGAAATGTAACCGAGCCAGAGGAAGGTGGTCATCATTTGGTCCGAGATGTAGTGGGCCAGTTGTTCGCGTTTGAGGAAACCATGGGCAAAGTTGATGAGAAAAAAGGGCGACCAACAGATGAGAAAGGTGAAAAAGACTAGTCCCAACACTTTGGTGGCCTTCTGTTCGCTCCGGACCTGCACCGAGGAGCCCAGATAGCGTATCATTTGTGGCTCGTCCATGTGGTGATGGTTGTTGGCGGTGAACGATTGGGTGGTGGCCCGGCCGCTGCTGCTCCTCTGGCGCCACACTGGACCAAGACGAGCTCGTTGCCGGTGCATCATGGCCACCTGCTGGACACTGGCCCCACTCTTGTTGCCCGACGAGCTGGCCTTGGTGGACTCGAGCTCGGCGTCCGTCTTGGCGGCCGAAGTGGTTGGGCTGGCCCCCTGGGCGTTGGCACCACTGCTCTGGCTGCTCTGTCTGCTCATGGTGTCGCCATAGTGGACCCTGTCGGCGCGCTGCTCACCTTTGGGGGCCGGCGGCGCCTTCTGGTCGCGGAGACTAAGCTTTGGGGCCGAGCAGTGGCCGAGCTGGGCCGCCAGGGGCCCATCATGCTGGCTGTCGGACGTCTCAATTGCGTGCCCGCCGCTGTGCTCGTCAGCCGGCCGCTCTCCATTTGGCCGCTCGCCCAATGGAGTGGCGCCAAGCTCGAGCTCGAGCTCGCCAGCAGCCCCAGTCTGCGCCGCCACCAACTGGTCGGCCGCCTCCAGCGACTCGAGCACAAAGAGCGCCGAGCCCAGACCCTTGGCGAGCGCGGCCGGATGGGTTCCCCTTTGTTGTTGTTGTTTAACTCCCAAGTCGCCGTTGCCGCCGCCGCTCCCAAGCCCCGGCGAGTTGTGCTGCTCGGCGGCGGCGGCGGATTTGTCTCCGTTGGCGGCCGGCCGGCTGGCCATCATCATGAGCATCATCATTTTGCCGCAGCTCATCTCCATCTCCATCTCGCTCGCTTGCTGGCTCCCAGCCATCATGCGGGCCAGCGAAATTGCCGCCCCTTTGTCTTTGGGGCGCCCATTGTGGTCGGCGGCCAAAATCGACAAGCAAGACATATCGTCTCGCCGGCCACTTTGGGGCCCACTCCTCGCGCCGCTCTGGCCACTTGCGCCGGTTTCCCTGGCGGCCCAGTGGTTGCAAGAGTGGGCGCAAGAGTGGGCGCAACTGGGGCCGCAACTTGGACCATGGCAGAACAAATTGGAGCCGCCCGTCTGAGCTGAGGAGGCGGCTCTCTTGCATGTGTGCGTGCGTCTGTGCGCGCGTCTCTGATGATGATGATGATGATTATGGCAGTGCTGGGCCTGCGTGTGGGCCTGAGACTGTGACTGGGCCTGATTTGGATTCTGATTCGGATTCAGAGTTGGATTTGGACTTGGGCTTGGGCTTGGATTCGAGTTTGGACTCCAATTCGGCTGCTCATTGCCATTCGGGCTCGCTCGCGGGCTCTGTCTGTGGGCGCGGGCTCGCTCCGGGCCGTGCACATGCAATCTGGGCAAGCAGAGGCGACCGCAGTGGCCACACTGGCCCAAGCCGGCCTGGTGGTGGTCTTGGCGGTGGCGAGCGGGCCGCCCGTTCTGGTGGGCCGCGCGGGCCGCCTGCTGCTCGGGCGCGGCTCTGCTGCGGCGCGCGCTCCTCTGCGCTCTGTGCGCGCCCGCAGCAGTGGGCCGCGCGCACCGCCGCCCACTGCTGCACGCGCCGCCCAGCTCGGCCCGCTCCTCAGGGTGGGCGTGCCTCGGGCCCGCCGCCGCCGCCGCCACGTCCAGGCCGCCTCTCGAGCTCGAGTGGCGAGAGCTCATCTCGGCGCCGCAACAAGCCCTGTCGGCGAGCTCGCCCGGACTGGCCGGCGGCGCTTCCGGCGGAGAGACGGCCGCAGCAGAGGCGCCGCCGCCGCCGCTCAGATATGCGCCCGCCGCGGGCCCTCCATTTGGCAAGATTAATTGATCGGCCTTAAATAATTTGCCTCCCCCGGCGGTCGTCTTGGCGTCGGCGGCCTCGGTGGTGGCGGCGGGCGAGCCATGGTAATGATTGTTATTACTATCCCTAATACTCTTTTCAATGTCGGCGGCCGGCGGCCGCTGCTGCTGCTGCTCGGCCGGCGCCCAGAGGTGCTGGTGGGCCTCTTGGGCGGGCGGCGGGCGTCCAGCGGGGCCAGGGGGGCAAGCATCATCAGTGGCGTCTCGGCGCTGGGCGCAAGAACAAACCGGCGGCCGGCGCTGCTCGTTAGCGGCGGCCCATTGGCGCCAATTGGCGCAGTGGGCGCACTGCGCTGCTCGTTGGCGTCCACCATGATCGCCGTGCTGCCCCTCCCGCAGACTGTGCGCGCTTTGTTCGCCGCGCTGCGCCTGCGAGATTGTCTGCGAGACTGTGTGCGAGATTGTCTGTGAGACTGTGTGCGCCTGCGACTGTGTCTGCAATCGAGACTGCGACTGAGATTGCAAGTGCAAGTGGGACTGAGATTGGGACTGCCTTTCGCCAGCCCCAATCTCGCCGCTCAGCCGAGACTGCTCCGAGGGACTGGCCCCGCCAACTGGTTGATCTGCGCCCGGCTGCAAATGAAGCGCCAATCTATCATGAGCACCGCAGACACTTTGACAGTCTTTCCAGATTCGCCCCAATGGCGCCCCCGCGGCGCCGCCGGTCTCGGGCGGCCGCGCGTCCGCCACTGCCCCGGGCGGCGCCGCTCCGAGCTCGTCCAGGGCCAGTGGCGCGCCGCCCGGCCGGCCCTGGTCTCTGGCCGCGTCCATTTGCATCGGGCCGCAGTTGGCCGGCCCGCCACTCGCCCCAAGGGCCGCCCCAGCGTCCAGCTCGCCGGCGCAGCTGTTCGCCTGGCCGAGCTTGAGCTGGCCGCACGTCCGGCCGCCGTGTTGCTGGCCCTGCGGCGGCTCGGCTTGCGCGCCCGGCAAGGCCCCACCGCCGGCCTCGTCTAATGGGCGGCTGGCGTGATGATTGTGCGCCGGCCCGGCGCACCGGCAGGCCCACTTGGGCGGCTTATTATCGCGGTTGTGGGCGCGCGACTCATCGCGCTTTCCGCAACACTGCCCCGCCGGCGACCTGGGCGCTCGGGGGGCGCCGGAAGTGGCGAGCTGGGGCCCTTGCGCGAGTGGCGCCAGGCAGCAGCAGCAGTGGCAGGAGCACGCGCACACACAGTGGAGGGCAGTGCGCGAGCCGACTGCACACTGCGAGTCGCGGCAGCAGCGCCGCTCGCACGCGCCCCATGCACTGCGCGCCCGCGCGCACGACCTGCCCCACTGCTTAGGGTTTCTGTTATTGTTGTTGTTATTATTATTGTTGTTGTTGTTGTTGTTTTCGTTGTTGCTGTTGCTGTTCTTGTGGTTCCATTCTGATTGGCGCCCTCCGCCTGGGCCCAAGTGGCGCACAGACGCCCACTCGTTGTCTCTGCGGTTTCGAGGACCATTGTCGGCGTTTTTCGAGTTAGTTGCGTCGAGTTTCGGTTAATTTGGGTTACTTTGGCTGGTCTTTGGGCTCGCTTATGGCGCTGGTGGGCGCCCATGAGAAGGGTCAGTGCTTCCTGGCGGCCGAGAGTGCCTCTGTGGCGCAATTGGCGGCCAACTGGGCGCATATTCCTCGCCCAGATCGCCCCCAAACTTACCCTTTGCGTGGGGCGCCCGCGGGAAGCGGCGAGCTTGGCGCGCTGGGCGCCAGCTCGTCGTGCGAGCGCCACTGCTGCTGCTGCTGCTCGTCGTCGATGTAGCTGCTGAGCGAGTGCCCATTCAGCAGACAGACGCCCCGCGAGAGTGCCTCCACTCGAGCCGGATCCGCGAACACAGTCCCCGGGGGCGCCGTGCAACTGGGCGCCGAGTGGGCCGCCTTGATGCTTGGCCCCCACTGGCTTGGCTGTGGGCAAGGAATGGGCGATAAAAATGATGAACAAATGAGCAACTCGCGGCCCTCCAGCGTGCCTCCTTCTGCGTCCATTTGCCTGCCTGGGCCGCTCCCAGTCTGCGGCGGCCCAGGCGGACTGGGCTCCACTTTGGGCCACGCAACACTGTGCTCGCCGCCCCCGCTGACCTCTGGGCCTGTGGGCTGCGAGTGCGAGTGCGAGTGCGAGTGGGGCCACTTTATTGGCTGCCCATCGGCCGGCCGGCCCTTAGGTCTGGCCGGCGGCGCGCTGGCCTCTCGCCGCCGACGCTCACACTCGCCAGCCGACTTGCTGGCCCGCCGGCCCAGCTTGTGGCCTTCCCCTTCCGCTTCCGCTTGGGCTTGGAGCGAGCCGCTCAAATGGGCTGCCTCCTGGTCGTCGGGCGGCGAGTTGTCCGAGCTGGCCTGCTGCTGTTGCTGCTGGACGAGCAGCCGGTCGTTGCGCACAAACTTGGCCCGCCGGCTCAGCAAACGGACGGTCATTATGTAGGAGGAAACCATGACGAACATTGGAATGAAAAAGGCGGCCAGCGAGCCTTAGAGCCAAGTTTAGATTTCGTGTTTGAAGTTGCGCGTTTGCAGTTCCGTTTGGGGTCAGTTTAGAGAGTTGACAGTTTTTGTGTTTATTTGACAAAACGACGCCAACCAGTTAGGCCAAGTGGAGTGGAAATGGAGACAGAGATTGAGACAGAGACAGAGATTGAGATTGAGGTTGAGACTAGGACAGAGAAGCATAGAGCAGCACAGACTAGCACAAACAATCGATCAGAAATGCGCCGTCTTGCCCGCTTTTCAGTACATTTCTCGAGACCATCTCTCAATTCTATTTCTCGATTGTGTTTCGCCATTCACTCTCGCCCATTAGAATTATCCGCAGGGCCTTGCGGCCAGCAGAAAGCTGAGGCTCTCGAGAGAGACAGTCTCTGGCAGTGAGCACAGTGAGTGGACGTAGCAGAACAGCAGAACACACAGACACCAGAAGGGCCAATCCGAAGCAAGTGGATCGGCCACTCTGGAATTGGAAAGTGGCCGAGCGCGGAGAATGAAGGCCAAGGAATAAGCCAGAGGAGAGGAGAATAAGGAAATCCACATGGATTACTCGCTGGGCAAGCTTGCGGCCAGCATTCTTGTGGCAAGCTTTCTCTCTGAGCAAGCTTTCTTGTGGCCCCCCGCTGCTACTTACCAAATATCTTGAAGTACTTGTTAGCTATGGTGCACTCCTGCGGGCTGGGAATGATGTTCCTGTGGTCGTAAAGGGACATCATTGTTATCGGCGAGGCAATGAGCGCCGACGAGGCCCAAGCAATGGCAATGCGCCAGAGGACTGCCCTGCGCGACACAAAGAGGTTTGCTTGGCGCGCGTGCAGAGGATTCCTTATGCCTAAGTAGCGGCCCACACTTATGAAGCACATGTGCAGGATGGACGAGGAACAAGTGAGCACGTCGCAGGTCACCCAAAGGTTGCAGATGCGCCAGTCGAATGGCCAGTATCCTGCACTCAGAGAGAGAGGCGCAAATGATAAAATCGACCAAAATGGATTCAATTTCAATTCAATTTCATTCCATTCCATTTCGATGGAAATCAATAACATCAGTCATCGATACCAAGCAACAGTGCAGACGTGGTTTCGTGGTATCGGTCAAAAGTTTGGTTAAAATGGTTAAAAATTTGCGTCCATGCACGTTGTTTGTTTATGTTTGTGTTTATGTTTAGGTTTGTGTTATTGTTATTGTTAGTGAGTGGGGTCAATAAAGAATAGAGAATAGAGATACACAAGTGGTCAGTTTTGAGTTAAAGGGTTGCATTTTCGGACATTTTGGTGCATTTTTCACTAAACTGCCCACTTTTTCCTCCATTTCAGTCACTTTGCATTCGGGCGCAAATCTGAGTGGAATTTCCGCTTAGATTTGCGCACCCTAAGCGTCGCCTGGCTGCAGAGCGTGGCCAGCCGAGTGACATAATGTTCCCCCTCTTTGTTTCCACGCCAAACTGGGCCCAAATTGGCGCCCAACAAGGCGCCAAGTGCACATAATAAGCCAGATCGCAGACAAACGTCCGCCCACCAGAGACTTGCTACAAAATGCGAGCTGCAAACTGCACTCTGCAAGCCTTTCGCTCTTTGTCTCCACTTGCACCACAAGACAGATCCCCCAGAGGGACGCCTCTTGGGCCAGTCGCCTCCAGCTCGAGCCCAAGAGGCGCCTGGGCCACTTCCGGCCAGAAGTGGTTTCCAGCGGCCCCATTTAGAGTGGAGCCTTTGGTCTTTTGGCTCTTTGGGCGACTGTTTGCACTGTGGAGACTTGGTATTCAATTGGTGAGTTTATTCGCCAAAATGGGCGATGAAGAAGCCGGCAAGTGTTTGGCTTTTGGGGGCCGTTTGTGGATTGGGAGTGGGAGTGGGGGAAATAAAATGGAGCAAGTTGTTGGCGCAAGTTCTCTTGGCGTTGTTTTGCCTCTTTGGGTGGCGCCACTTTGGCTCCCAACTCACTAACTCAGCTGTTGTCGTCTGGCTTGAAGTGGAGCTGGCTAAGCGTTGAATTGAGAGTGCCAGTTTGGTGACGAAAATTGAATTGACTCTCTGGGATTGAGTCGAAATGAAACATCAAGCTTGAAAGTGGAGCAGCAGTGCCCATGAACAGAGAGAGAGAGAGTGGCACTCTGGGGGCCGCCTTGACCATTGGCCGTCGTCCAGCTTGGCTCGGCTTGGCTTCACGCCAGTTTGCCAAAGGGACACCAAAAAGGGACACTCAACTCAAGGCGGGCCAGATAAAGGGGAGCGCATTTTTGCACCATAAAATAGCGTATGTAAATCGAGGACTAGGCTGCTCTGTGGCGCCTGCTTGTGCATATTTTATCCCAAATGGGAGGGGGCCGATTTTTGCGCGCGCGCTGCAGACAGACCCAATCTCTAGCGTGTGCGCTCACTGCAATACTGCAATACTGCACTGCAATACTGCACTGCAATACTGCACTGCAATACTGCGCTGCAAGGCGCACTACAAGGGCGCCCCACACACACACAAGCCTGTTTTCAGTCCATTTTGGCTCGTTGGGCTCGGCTCCAAAGACCAAAGAGCCAAAATGGACTGAAAACAGAGAGCCCAAGTCTAATTATTCATCGAGATTAGTTGTTTTCCATTTATTTTTTCCACCCTCCCCAGTCTCTAAGCTGGCCACCAAGGCTCCGGATGTGAGACCAGCGGATGTGAGGCCAGACTGGCGCTCGGGAGCAGCAGAGGCGGCGCCAAGGAGCGGTCTTGGCGCGCTCTCTCCCTCGACCATTGATGCGCCGGCCAGCGCGATACAGAAGCCCTGATAAGAGGGACCAGCTTGGGGGTTCTCTTGGGCCGTAATTGAGGGTGTTAAGAGGCGCGCAGACAGTCGCCTCGGATGGGCACAATTGGGGCGACACGAGCACTCTCGCGCAATTGGGCTCGCCGCGTCGGGCCGAATCAATTTCCAGCCGTCTTGCCGTTCTGCCGGCTTGCCGTCCGTCTGGCTCTGCTCGCTCTTAGGGCGAGCTTCAATTTGGCTTCAATGGGGCCCAAATCAACATCGCATATAAACAAAGTATAAATCAGCCCGGCGCCAACACTGAGCCCACTCCTTAGGGCCCACTAGCACTGGCTGGGCGCTTGTCTTGAGCGATGTAATCAATTTGTTCCCCAAGTTGTACATCTAGCAGTCTCTTAGAGCACTGTTTCCGGCGGCTAAAAAGGAGTCTTGTGGGGTGGAGAAGAGAAAAAGTTGGCGCCAAGAGTTAAAATTGCTCCACTAATGGAACGAGTCCGCATGGCCCAAGATAAAGAGCGGCGCCCCAACGGCCCCCAGATCAAAACCATTCATCCTTGGGGCCGGAAGCGAAGCCAAATGGGGCCCGAGTGGCGGCCAGCGAGACAGTGTCTGGGCGGTGCTGGCGCTGTCATATTGCATGGGGCGCGCTGAATGGCTGCTCTCCAGCAATGCACCAATGCACTGCAAACGCCGCTTTGTTCTTGGCCAGCTCTGCGCGCGCGGCTCCTCATCGTCGGGGCGCGTCTGGCTCGCGGCAGTCTTCGGGGCTGGCAACTCTTTGGGCTCGCCAACTGCCAACCGCCAGCCAAGCCGCCGAGTTGGCGCCCACTTGGCTTGCCAAATTTGTTTCCGCCGTTGGGGGCCCAATTTTGCACTCAAATGGGAAACTCGCCGGCGCCCAAAGCAACACTTGGCCTGTAAGCAGGCAAAGTATCGAGCGCGGCTTGACTTTGCTTGTTGTTTGCAAATTCAATCACTTTATCGCTCGGGTGTCGATGGTTTGCCTGCGGTGGGCCAGCTTGCGAGCCAAGCACGAGCCAACTTCTGGCCCAGAAGTTGGAGGCCTTCTTGGGCTAGAGACAAGCTCGGAGAGAGGCAAAGAATGGCGAGCCGCCTCTCCGTGAGCCAGTCTCTAGGAGCGGCTTTCCACTTGGCTCGGCAGCCGCTTTGTGAGCGGCGTCTGAATGGTGGCGCCAGTGCAGTGGTGCGGCCGCATGCTTGTGCTTAGGGGCGTTTTGTTCGCCTTCTGGAGGCGCTCAACTCACACAAACGGGCAACAAAACGAGCCCAAACAATGCGGCCTGTTTGGAGGAAAACACTCTGCACTGTTTGGCGGCGTGAAAAGTGTTGCCTCCAAGCAGCTTAGGAGAGAGCAAGACTCGCTCCTACACAGTCTCTCCCTTTTGGCCTCTGTTGCCAATAGATTTCTCGTCATCTTTTCTCTTCAACGAAAAGAGAAGCGCCGGCCAACAGAACAAGCCGGCCGTCAGGGAGCCAATTTTGGAGAAAAATTGCACACTAGGTCCAGACCTTAGGCTGAAAAAACAAGCGCCCCTCATGGCTGGCTGAGCGCGCCAAGCCAGACTGGAGCCAAACCAGTTGGTTTGGTGTGAAGATTTGGCACGAAATTTGGCCAAAATTTGCTCCTTTTTCCTCTGGAACACTTGCCCAAAGGAGCCAAAAGAGCGAAGCAATCGCCAGCAAACTGCTGGCTCGCTCGGGTGTGCTTAATCGGCCGGAATTAGCGGCCCAGACGTGCGGCTGGCCGGCGGGAAATATGGAGCACGCTTTGTGTTTTTGTGTCGCCTTGCCAGACGTTCAATTGGTCTGAGGAAAGGGGCTGAGAAAGCTGGAAAATTGAGTTAACTTTGGCCTCAAAATGGAGATTTAAATAAACCGAGCGGCAAACTGGCCGCCACCAAGACGGTCTCGGCCAGACCTTAGGCTAGGCGGGAAGCCTAAGGTCTAGCCAAAAGTGGTGCTCAGCTTTGGCTAGAGAGTGTGAATTTTGGGAAATTTCGGAAATTTTTCTCACAAATTTCTCGCAAAATATTTCTCCAAAAAGTCACCCAAAAGGAAGGCAAATTTTCCAAATTTCCCCAAAGCAAATGGCAAATTTTTCACCCGCCAGCTCAACTTGTTTGGCTTTTTGGACACTTTTCGGCGGCCCAAAGGGCAAACGAGATGATGAATTCGGCGCTGGACCAGCCGAGGCCGCTTTGTCGAGCTCGCAAGTGTCAGCGAGCACTGTGACAGCTTAGGGCGGGCGCAAAATCCGCCGCCAGAAAGCCCACCGGCCGAGCTGCAGACTACAGACTACAGACTACACACTACAGACTACAGACTGGGACTAGGACCAGAACTGGCCTCCTGCAGCTGGGCGACAACAATGGGCGACAATCTCTCTCTCTCTCTCTTTGTGTCCGCTGGAGCCTGAGATTAAAGTGTCAGCGCAATTGGCGCCCACGAGACTGCCTGGAGAACAGCGAGCTCCTGCGCGCAACTGTCCACCGGCCACTGTTTCCGCCACTTCCGCCCTCCACTGGCTGCTAACGAGCCGAGGCGGCCCAATCGGATCGGGCTGGCTGCAAACAATGGGCGCAAAGTCGGCCAGCGTGAGCAGCGAGCGTCTTCGCGCGGCCGGCGCTCACTTTCTGGCCGGATTTGGGGGGAAAAAGTGGCCAGAGGGGCGAAAAATGGGCGCCCATGCGCGAGCTTAGGTGGCGCCAGTTGAGCGGCCAGTGAGCGTCAACGAGCGGCCAACCAGCGCCCATCCAGCGGCCCTCCTCAAGGCCAGGCCAGGCGCATTCTCCGGAAGGCCAGCCTCGTCCAATGGAGCCCAAATTCGCGCCAGCCCAAGCGGCAAGGCGGCCCACCTGCACCTCCGCGGCGCCAGATAATAGTCGGTGATATTTGGCACCGGAAGCGCGACCTAAGCTCGGCCAAGGCCGCCCCCAACTGGCCCCCTTTGGCCCCCCCCCCCTTATAGCTAGCAGCAATAGGCCAATTTGGCCCTCCAGACGGGCCGGAAGTGGGCGCATAGTCGGCAATTGTGGGGGCGCAATTGTGTGTTGCGCGCGTCTGGGGCGTGTCTGTGTGTCAGTGTCCATGACTGGCCGAGTTTGGGCTTGCTCACAGGCCACTGTGTGAGAGTGCGGGCTTGGCGGTGGCGGCGGAAACTCGAATGGGGAGCAAAACGAGCAGGAAAACGAGGTGAAAAAGTAGAGCAGCTCATTATTTTGATTAAGTCGTTGGGTGTTTGTTTTTGCCTGGCCGGCGAATCAGTATCAAATGATCGGACGAGAGCGAGACAGAGAGAGAGAGCGAGAGAGAGAGACAGAGAGACAGAGAGCGAGACATACAAACAGGCGCACTGTCTGGCTGCCTTACGGCCCATTGACTTTTGTTTGCGCGCTGCAAAGGGCCCTCTTTGCAGTGGGGCCGCAGCTAAGGGTCCGCTCGTTCCGGCCAGAGACTAGCATCGAGCGACGAGCAGCGAGCGACGAACGGCGAGCGACGAGCATCGAGCGCCCCCAGAGACTTGGAGAGAGAGTGAAAACTAGAGCAAAGACTAGGCTGGATTGCGCACTCGTGTGACGAGCTGGGGCCAGTCGAGTGGCTTAATGTGCCTTTGTTGGCCGGAAGCGGCCAATTGGCAGCGGGCCGTTTGGTTAAATGATTATTATTAGGCTAAAAAGTAAAAGTAAAGTAGAGGTGGAGGCTGGTGCGGCGCGAGTGGACGAGTGGACGAGTAGTTGGCGCTCTCCGTGGACAGTCTGCGTCGGCCTTTGAGCCTTGCAGCTGAGTGCAATTTGGGCCCGAGTGGACCAGGAGTGGCTTATGGCAAGGGCTGGCCAGGCGCCGAAGGGCAAACAACTGGGCCGCGAGCTGAGCCCAAAGGGTGCGCCAGAGACTGGCTGTTTTGGGCCTGGATTCAAATTCGCCCTCAGGACCGGAAGCAGCGCTCGAGTGGCCCAAACTGTTTGCGAGTGAACTGTTTGCAAGTGGACTGTTTGCGAGCGGCGCCAGAGAGTGTGTGTGGCGCCCCGAAGAGCGTCCAGCACAGCAGAGGAGAGGCTGGCAATTAGCGATTGGCAATTCGAGGTGGCGACTCAAGTGGAACCTGAGCACCGGTGGTACTGGTTGGCCGATTCGCGCGAAGTGCGCCTGCTTGAGCGAGCGCCCGAGAGCCCAACTGGCCCCAACTGGCCCCAACTGGTCTCAGAAGGCCAGTTCCGGCCGCTCCACTGGCTCCACTGGCTCCACTGGCTCCAGTTGGCCGAGTGGAGCCACTCTCCACTGGCTCTGGGCTGCAATTGGCCAGCTCGCAGCGTGCAGCGAGCGCGCAAACGGAACTGCAGACGGCGAGCACTGATTGTCCGCGCCTCACTGGCCACCCCAAAGCCGCACAGTGCTCACTCTGGCGCTGCTAGTCCGCCGGAAAAAGACACACCGCGAGGGGGCGTGGCCGCGCAAGCAGTTCAAACTGCAGTTCAAGCTGCAGTTTGGCTAAGGCTAAGGCTAAGGCTAAGGCTAAGGCTAAGGCTGAGGCTGAGGCTAAGGTTGGAGAGCGAGCGAGCAGGATGGGCGTGGCGCCAGTTGCGCGGGCGTCAGATGGCCACTGATTGGCCTGGCGGTGGTGGCGCCTGCAGAAGGAGAGAGACTGGGGCGACTTGGTGGGCTTGCCAAGCGGACGACTGGGGGGCGGCTGCAACTGGATAGCGCGCGCAAGACGAGGATCAATATTGATTCTGGACGAGCGGCCAGCAAGGATGACGCAATTACTGGCGGACGAGCAAAGCGCTCGGCCAGCTGGCTGGCCAGCGGGGCCAATTTGTCGGCGCAGACTGGCCCCAGTCTGCGCCTTCTCAGTGGGCGCCTGCTGGCCAGCGAGGGCGCAAAATATTCACTCGCCGGCCGGCCGATTGAATATTTTGTCCGCCCGCAGCCAGTGACTGATTGGCCAGCTCGGGACGCCTCAGGTCGCCTCCTTAGGTTTAGACCTTCGGTTTCGGCCAGACCTTAGCTCTAGGCCAGAGCTAGACTGTGGGCGGAACTTGGCTAGATCTCAGCCAGCAGCTTCCGGCCGAGCTGCTCTGGCGAGACGTGGCGGCGAGCTGGCCGGCGGCAGATTAGCCGCGCCGGCCAGAGGGCACACGGAAGGCACGTGAGCGCGGCCGACGGGTGATTAGCGGCGCCCATTTGGCCGCCGGCTCGTCAGGCGAGGCCTGCGGCTTGGCCTTAGGGCCGCACCTTAGGGCAGACACTTGGCCTTGGCGCGCGGCCGCCTCTGCTGGGGCGGGCGAGCCACTGTGTGCGGCCACCTATGGCCAATTGTGGCCGATTGTGGAACCTTTCCAACAGTCTCCAGCAGCAGCACGTGATCCCGCGGGGCCGCCACGCCGGCCGGAAGTGGGCCCCTGGGCGTTTGGGGCGGCGTGCGCGTGCGCGAGAGTGGCGCCCGCAGACAGGGGCGGGGGGCGCAATATGATTCGATTACAAGCGGGGCGCATCCGGCGCGGGTTAAAATTAAAGATGCCGGCCAGGAGCTTGCGCTTGGAGCTTGCAGTTGCGGCTAATGCCAAGCGGTTGCAGTTGGAGGCAGCCAGCGAGCACCAAGGCTTGCGGTTTGGGCCGCCGATTGGGCCCAATTGGGCGTCCAGGAGGGCGCGCGCGAGCATTCGCGGGCCCCTTTTTGCGGGCCCATTTGGCGAGAATTGGCCGATTTGCAAACAGAGACACAGACAGAGACAGAGAGCGGGGGAATCAAATCAGGCCAGCGGCGAGGCGCCACACTCTTGCTCAGCCGAGCGCGCGCTTTGCCTCCATCCAATTGAGATGCGCGCCCAGAGCTTGGGCACCATTGCGGGGCCGGAAGTGTGGGCGCAGAATTAGAGGGCGCGAATTGAACTGGAAAATTCAATTGTCCTTTGCCGGCTCGGCGGGGCTTGGTTGGGGCCGCTTTGGGGGTGCTAAGGGGCGGCGTGCAGAGTCGCGAAAGCTGGGCCGCAGAGTGTGGGCGGCGCTTCTGAGCTCTGCTGCTCGTGGAGCGCGCGTCACACTCTCTCGAGGCCCACTGGCTCCGCTGGCAAAGTTCAAGAGTCGCTGCAAAATGATTGGCCGCCTCCGAGGGCGCCCCCTCGCCGGAAGGGCGCCCTTTGCGGCCCTTTGCGGCTCTTCGCGGCCCTCGAGGTGCGATCAGGATGATGAGCGGCGGGCGGCGGAAGCTCAGCTCAGTGAGGCTGAGGGCGAGGCTAAGGGCCGGCCAGAGGGCGACAAGGCCGACAAGTTAACGGCGGAAATTTATCCTCCGCCAACAAATGGGAAACGTTTTTCTCGGCGGCTCGCCGGCTTGAGCGCCCTAGTCTGCGGCCAGTGTTTTGCAGCCAGAGTTTTGCAGCCAGAGTTTCGGTGCAAGAGTTTTGCTGCCAGCCAGCGCGAGCTTTGCGGCCCGCAGAACAACGTCACACTGGCCGCCTTTCCTTCTCGCCACTCTGCCAGCCCTTAGGTCTAAAAATTTCGGCGCCGACAAAAATCTCCTCGCCTCAAAGAGCCTCAAAGAGAGCGCACACATCACACATCTGGCCCAAAGGGCGCCCTCCGAGCGGGCCGAACGCGAGCCAGCTCGCCGCCCACAGCCAAATGGGCCTCGTGGAGCCGCCGCAGCTAAGGCGTGGCCCTCAGTCCGCCGAGACCAAATGTGGCGGCCAAATCGTGCAATGATTAATGCGCCACGCACGTCCACTTGCATGGCCAGGCACTGGGCGGCTCTGCTCTACTGGCGCGTCTCGCTGGCTTGCCAGAACTCCAGTTCTTCAGCTCTTCAGTTCTTCAGCTCTCCAGCTCTTCAGTTCTCCAGCTCGCCAGAAAGCCGGAACGCCGGAACGCTAGCTTTCCAAAACACTAGCTTGCCCAAAACTCCAGCTTGCCAACGAGCCAGCTCTTGTGGCAAGCTAGCGCCCCCTCGGCCTCGTGGGGGATTATCTGACTTCCGGCGCGAGCATCACTCAAGTGGGCGCCGTTGGAAGCAGTTGGGACGAGCTGGGGGAGCTTGGGGGCGGCATGAGCCCACTGCATGCGGGCGGGCTTTGTGGCGGCTGGCAAATGGGGGCGCCGGTGGAGATGTATGGAGAAGCTAATTGAATGGATGAGAAGCAAGGGGGAGACAGTGGCGAGTTGGAGAGTGTGCACAGTGGCAAGTGCTCGCTCGGTGGGCGAGCACAATTGGGGCCAATGTGCGGCCAATTGGGGCGATAGATTTGGCCTGAGTGGTGTGCAAGTGGGCGCACTGGAGGAGCAAGTGTGAGATTTGTCACACTCGGCGCCGATTTCCAACTGCAACAAAGTGCCTTTGTCGCGGACCTGCTCATGCAGACTGTGTCTGGCTGAGTGGTTGTTGCAAGTGGAGCTTTGGAAAAGCAGCCCGGGCGAAGAAACAGGCTTTTGCAGGCTTGCAGGCTTGCAGGCTTGCAGGCTTGCAGTCTTGCAGTCTCGCAGTCTTGGAGCTCCCAAGACTGCGATACTCTGGGACTCCTAGACCCTAGGACTCGTTCAAGATAAGAGCCACAGGAAGTGGGTGGAGCTGAGAGAGCTAAGGAGAGGAGAGCTAAGAGCTAAGGGCTGAGAGCTGAGTGAGTGCACCGGAGGGAAGCCCAAGCTCGAATTGTGGGAAGCCAAATTGTGGGGAGGGAAGAGGAAGGAGGAAAAAACAAATTCACTTACCATAAAATTCGTAGATAATGCCAAACGGCATAACCAGCACACAGACCAATAAATCGGCCACCGCCAATGACAGCAGGAAGTAATTTGTTGCCGTTTGGAGGCGCCGCTCGCGCCAAACTGCCAAACAGACTAGCACATTGCCCGAAGCTCCAATGAACATGAAGCCCACCAGCACAATGATGGGCCACCTGTATTTGCTCGCCGCCGCCAAATAGAGCGACTGGTTCTGGTTGTCTGTCTGTAGTTGTGGCTGCATAGGTTGCATTGGTTGCATTGGCTCGCCAATTGGGCTCGCCAACTGGGGCCCCTCCGCTGGGTCTTGCTGCTGAAAAGTGGGGCCCCCCGCTTGCTGCTGGCCCGCCTCGCTGGACTTCCGGCCACTGTGTTGGGCCGCAAGTGGTTCGCTCGCCACCAACTCGGCTCCATTGTCTCCCATCCTAGTCCGCGGCGGCGGCGGCGGCGGCGGCTCCTCCTCCTCCGCCAGAGACACCTCCTCGGGGTGCTGCATGCTGGGGGGCGTGGCGCGGCGTCCGCGCGCGCCTCTGCCCGACGCGGCGCACACAATGGCCGAGGGGGCGTCGCGAAAGCGCGTGGGCCGCAGCAGGAGCAGCTGTGCGGCGGGTTGGCGGGCGGCGCGCGCGGGCTCAGTGCGGGCAGGCCCGCCGCGCGCAACCTGCGTCCCGTTGAGACTACCTCTGGCGGGCTGCTGCTGCTCCTCCTCCTCCTCTTGGTCCTCGTAAAGCTCGCGGCGGCGCCCTCTCCTCTCAAGAAGACCCCCAGCCTCCACGAGAGCCGTCTCGTGGCTGCCTAGTTCGATTGTGTGGCGCTGCTCGTTTGTTGCAGTCCGCAGAGATAATGGAAACATGGCGGCCAGATTATGGGCCCGCACGGTGGGCGAAATGGTTTGCATCATGAACAGCGCCAGGGCGAGCTTTCTGCTCGGCGCCAGACACTGCAGTGGGCCGCAAATGGTCTGGCCGCCCGGCTGGCCGGCGTGACTTTTGTCCGGGGCCACTTTATGGAGATTTAGTCGGCCGGATGATGATAGGAGCAGCATTAGCAGCAGCACCAGGCACCTGCAGGCCAGCGGGCCGGCCGCCTGCCAAGCTGAGCGAGTGGCCACCCTCGTGGAGGCTGCCTGCTCGCGCTCGCCACTCGCCGTCTCGGATGCTGCCCCCAAGCTAAGGGCCAAGCTCGAGCCGGAGGCTAAGCTGGCCGGCCGGCCAAATGGACACCACACACTGGGGCTGGCCGCTCGCCAAGACAGCCGGCTCACTGCGCCAAATGGTCGGCCTCCTTTGGGGCCCAAGACGGCCTCTTGCGGCTGCCTCTGTCTGGCCCGATTTGGCTCCATTTCTTCGCGCCGGCCGCTCATTAGGCTGACTTTCTCGCTTTCCCGCGCGGCCTTGGCTCCTGTCGTCTCGCAGGTCAGCAGCCGCCCCACTGTCTCGGCCTGCGTCCTGGCCGGCGAGCTAGTCTCAGGAGCTCGACGGGGCCGCACAACTGCCTTGGAAGCGCCTTCGCTTCCGGCTGGCGGCCAGCCGCCTTGTGGGTGTGCTGAATAATCGCTCAGGGCGCTCGGCGGCCCGCGGCCGCCCCAAGCTCCAAGTCCGGCTGTGTCTTGATTGATTGCCCGCTCGCCGCCGGCCGCCCGTTGGCACCTGGCGGCCGCCGAGCCCGAGCTCTGGCCCGGACAACAATGAGCGGCGGCAATTTGTCTGCAGCGTGCGGCCTGCGGCTGGTCGGCCAGTAGCCCCGCCCCGCTCGCGCACAGTCCGAGCGCGGCCCGCTCGCGCTCGCAGGCCGTTCGTTTCGCGCACTGCGCGCTCGGACGGATTCGGGCAGACTCGCGCGCGCACGTGGGCGTGCACGCGCCCGTGCGCTCCCCGCCGCATCTGCTTGCGCCCGCCCAGAAGTCCACTTTGGGCGGCCCCCGCAAACCGCCACAGGCTGTCTCTGGGGCATCTGTCTGCGCCATCGGCGGCTGCTCGTGGGCCGCCGGAAGTGGGCGTAATTTGCCGGCCGGCCAGGCTAGGCAAATCACTCGCGCTTGGGTGGGACTGGCCGCGGGGGCGCCGCCGATCGAGCTCGGCCGCCAGCCGGAGGGCTCGGGGTTGCGCCCGTGCAGGCGCTGGTGGAGGGCAGCTTGGTGGACGGTGGTGGAGCTTGGGGCGGCGGCGAGCGTTGCGTCTTCAGTGGGCCAGTGGGGCGCCGCCTCTTGGCTGGGGCGGCGTTGATGTGGGCGCTGTGGTGGCGCCAAATTGCTGCCGTTCCCAAATTGGCCCAAAGCGCCCGTTTGGTGCGCTCGAGGGCCGCGCCAGTTGGAGGACGCGCCGCGCTCGCTTTGGGGCCGGCCAATTGGTGTTGGAAAATTTATAATGAGCCCCGAGGAGTGGGGGCGGCGCGCAGTCCGAGCGCGGGGGGCCACTTGCTTGGCGGTCTGCGCGGACTCGGCACGTGAACAAACACGGACGAGCGTCCGCAGACAAACAGCGGCCACTGTCTGGGGCCCGGTGGCCCAAAGTGGCCCCTCGCGCGGCAAGCCCAAGGGGCCCCCGTGGCTTTCCGGCGTGGCGGCGGCCGGCGGGAGCGAGCGCGGCCCGCTGCAGTCGCGCGTCCAGAGGGACTCGTTGCCCGTGCTTGGGCGCTGCGTGCGCGCCGCAGACTGTGTGCACTGCGCCCAATGGGCCGCAGACTGTGTGCAGTACGCGCACTGGCCCGCTGCAGGCCGGCCGCAAATCCCGCCAAGGTCGCCCCTCGGCGCCTCGGTGGGCGCCCTCGGCTGGGCCCGCATGGCGCCGCCCAGATCACAATGGACAACAACGATCAATATTGATTTCCTCAAACTTGCTGCCCTCAAATGGGGCCGGCCGAGATCCGTCCCAGCCGTCTGGGCGCCCCAATCAACACTTGGCCCGGCCGCTCGCTCGCCGGCCTCTTGCTCTTTCGTCTTCACGTGCGGCTTGTGCTCGCCGGTGGGCCGCCCATTCGGCCGGAGATTATCATTAACCATTTGCTGCTGCTGCTCGGACGAGGGCCAGACCCAATCTGGGCCGCCCGCAATCCCGCCGGGCCGCCAATTTGGGCCGCCCCCTTCCGGCTCCACGGGGCTCGGATTACAGCGGGCCTCAGTGGGGCGCCGGGCGGCAGTCTCTGGCTGGCTGCTGGCGGCAATCTCTGGCTGCCCTCTGCCAGTCTGTGCCAGCGGCCGCCGCGTGAGCTGCGCCCACTTCGAGTAGCTGAGCCCCGGGCGGCGGTGGGCGTGCTCTTGGGCGCGGGCCATTGCTCGCTGGCCGGCCGGCTCTCTTCTCCTGTTGCTTGAGGCTTGCTGCTGGCCGTGCTTGGGCCCCCTGGCGGCGCCCAATGGGGCGGCCCGCTGGTCTCTGCTGGCGGATTGGCTGGGCCGGCCGGGCGGCTGGCGGCTGGGGGTTAGTTTGTGGTGGTTGTTGTTGTTTCTGTTGCTTTGGCACTGTTAGTTGGGGCGCGCTGTTGGGTGGAAAAATGAGGCCTTTGGAGACATCTGATGAGGCAGTGGGCGGCTGCTCGGGCGGCAGCGCGAAGGGGGGGGGGGCCAAGCGTGACAGGCGAGACGGTTGCGAGCTGGAAAATTGCCAACTCAATGGGGGCGCACACAGTCTCTGGCCGCACTCGCACTCGCACTTGCAGTCTCACTTCCATTCGCACTCGCACACTTGCAGTCTCACTCGCACTCTCAGAAGCACTCGCAGAAGCAGCCACAGACTGGCTCTCGCACACAGACGAGCTGACAGTGCGCGCGCGCGACGCGACTTTTGCCTCTGCGCGCCCCACTTGCCGCCCGCCACTCGCTCGCCCACCTTGCCGCTCGTCATGCTCTCTCTCTCTCTGGCCAGCTCGCCGCCTTGCCAAATCTTGCCCCGCTCTCTCCCTCTCTCTCTTCTCCCGCTCGCCAACCACCGGCCCCGCTCACCAAGCTCTCCACTCACCAAGCTCCCCGCTCACAGTCCCACTCTCGCAGGGCGCCCCGACGCGCAACTGACACCGGCCGCTTCGTTAGCCGGGCGGCAAAAAACAAACGCCCTCCGCTGGGCCCTTATTAAGCTTGCCAGCCCGGCAGACACGCAAATTTGCGACCCCTCAACACTTGGCCCTGTGTCTTGGCCGGCTCGCTCGCTCAGCTTTCGCCAATTGCGGCCGCAACTGGGCCGCGCGACACACTCTCCTCCGAGCGCGGCCCAGTGAGGAGCGCACTCTCAAGGGCCGCCCTCTAGCTCGCCAGCCAACTTAGCAGCCAACTTACCAGCCAGCTCGCCAGCTCGCAAACCGGGCGGGAAAATGAATTCAAAGGCCCGCACTTGAGAGGCCCCAGTCTGCGGCCACTGGGCGGCAATGTGAGCGCGTTGGCCGAAGCGCGAACCAAATGCACCAGCGCGGCCTGAGCGGCGGCGCGCATCAGTCGGCTTCTCGCGAACTGGCCCACCGGGCGGCTCCATAATTTGGCCTTTGTGTGGCCGCAGCTCGCCTCTGGTGGCCGCGGCTCGCCAACAAGCCGCAGACAAACTTGGGCCGCCCCCTCCACTGTCTGTCTCTGTTGGGCCAGTTGTCACTGTTACAATTGTCATTGGCCTTGCGCGCTCGTCGAACCACTGGCGGCGGCAGAGGAGCCAGAGGTAAGCGCGACTCTCTGACACGAGCATTGTCGTAATTCAGCCAGTTTGTTTATTTCTACCGCCTTCAACACTTGACAGGCCGGTTTTGGAGGTTTTGCTGGCCGCCAGTCCCGCGGGCTAGCCGGCCGAGTCTCTCGTTGCGTGGCTCTTGTTATTAGTTGCCCTTTTTGCCCCCTCCAGCTTAGCGCCGGCTCGCTCCGGCCGGCCCTGCTCTACTCGACTAGGCGGCACAACAAGCGGGCCTTAGTTAGCTGCCGAGCTCGTCCTAGTCGTCCCAGTCACTGCTGCCGCTGTGACGGTGTCACGATGTGAGCCTCTAATGAATTTGAGACGACTACTTAACAGGTGCGAGCTGGCGCCGAGAGGCCATAGCGCGCACCTTGTTTGTTTGCTGCATTTGCTGCACTTGCACTTGCTGCACTTGCTGCGTGTGCTGCACGCCAGCGCACAGCCCCGCAGACTGTGTGCCGCTTGGGCCGCGCTGGACTGGCGCCCCTAAGCAAACAGGGCCGATCAGGCGCCAAATACGCGCCAAACACAGCCCTTTGCCGCCACGACAACCGACACTGAGCCACGACACGCCAATGGCCGATTGGTAACCAATTAAGAGCACTCTTCTCTCTCTCCTTTTCCCATCCAGCCAGCCAGCCAACCTGCTGCTGCTGCCGCCGCCTCTCAGAGCTGCAATACTTAGGCCAGTCTGTGTATATTGGCGCACCAATGAATGCATGAATCAGTTGATCCCCCGAACACACAGGCGAGCGAGCGGCCAGAGAGAGAGAGAGAGAGAGAGAGAGAGAGAGAGAGAGCCGAAGAGCCGAAGAGGAAGAGAGAAATAGAAATGGGAATTGGAATTGGAGGGAAAAAATAACGAAAAAATAACTTCATGCCGCAATGCAGTCTGCCGCAAGCTGGCCAAGCTAACCGCCGGCGCTCAAGCAACACTTCAGTTGGGCCAAAAAGACTAAACCAAACACACACTAATACCAACAACAACAACAACATACACACTCTCTGTAGCATTTCACGCCAGTCTTCCCTAAGACTCACAGAGTCACACTGCCAAACTGGCAAATCCTCCTCACAACTGGCAAACACACAGAGCCCAAAGTGAACACTTAATGCTCTCTCTCTCACTTGCCCTAAACTGCAAACAATCCACAACTGGCGCCCACAAATTGCTTCATACTCGCACCAGCTCAAAACTCAGCCACTCGTCGATCTTAAACAATGACTGACGATCGATTCATCTATCATCAATTTGTTCTCAGACTCTTTTCTTCGCTCCTCTGCCAGGCAGATCATTTCAGCGAAAACAGTCAATGAAAGCGAGACAGAGAGAGAGAGAGATGTTGATGTTTGATTTGTGACGACACTTGTTCGCTAACAAATGCAACATCCACACAGCTCAGCTTGTGTTGTGTTGTGTTGTGTTGTGTTGTTGTGGCCAACCTTCACAGCTTCGTTCAGCTCTATTCAGCTCCATTCAGCTCGCTTCAAGCTCGCTTCAAGCTCAACAACTGCCTGGCAAAGCGCCAAAATGCCACCCGAACTCGCGCGCCATGACGACCTCTGTCTCAGGCGGCCTTGCCGAGTCACTGTACTCACCTAATCTCGCCGCTTACTGTCCCCCGGCGGCTCTCTTCTTTATGGCTCTGCTTATTGGCTTCCTAATTGGCTCCTGTTGCCCTCTGTTGGCCGTTGCTTTTCCTCTGAGCCCAACAGCATCATGGTGCTGCCCAAACTGCCACCAAGCTGGCACCTGTGCCTCCTCGATAATTTGGTGCTAAACACTTTCACTCTCTTGCCTGAACCTTTGCTTGAGCTGCGCCCCTGAGCTTTGCTGCTTGAGTGTGGGTCGTCCATTTGCTTGAGTTGTGGCCATTTGCAATTTTTTCAAAATGAAACAAACACCAAGCTCAGTTGGCTGGTTGGTCTGTGACTCTTGCAAGCAGCAGAAGTAGTCTTCTTCCTCTTCTTCCGATGACCACCCACCGTTTTCATTCAAATGCAGCTAGCTAGCTAGCTTTGTGGTGCAATTTGCGACGGCGCAGAAGTGCACGTGCACGCCGTAGAAATGCTCAGCCAGCTCGAGCTAAAACCAAATAATGAAAGAAACCGCTGTCTTTCATTCTCATCATCCGAGCAGAATATTTCTCATGTATTTCATTTCTCAGCTTGAGCCACACGGGAGCACCACCATACTCCTGCTGTGAAATATCTCTTCCACCCCTCTTTTCAATCAATCTCCCGAGAGACGCTCTCTCCCTCTCCACAACATGTACACCACTCACCACTGTCCATAGATTTGCCCTATTTACACCTCGCTTCTACCATAATTGCACCACTCTCATCCAATGGGCCTCCAGAGGATAAGAAAGATGACCTCGAAATGTATCCAACTATTGCGCAACCATGGCCAAATCATTTGCAGCCTCCTCATTATAACATCAATATCGGCCATCCTCTTGGCTGCTCTCTATTTTCCCTGGAAAGAGGCCTGTCTTGTCCAAAGAAGTGACACCACAATGGACAAGCATAATGAGGCCGACCTGACGCCAATTGTCTCCAATGATTTCAGAAATATTGCAACATTTCAAGCCTTTTTCGGCCTCCCTCTAGATCCTCGCTACCTGATAGACATGGAATTGAGACATGTCAGTCTAAGTGAGCATAGCACGAACGAGAAAATTTTCTACAAACTGCTACTGTGCAATTACTGCGGAGATTTCCTATTGACCTTTGAGCAGCCAATCAATAGTACCAAATTGTCCTTTTCAAATATGGAGATATTCAACGTTCATGGCCATTACAATAGTAGATTCAACTGTTCGAGTGATGAGTTCATGGATGAACTGGAGCTGGGCGAACACTATGAGTGTGAGGATTTCAAAGTTGTATGCATGACTGGGCACATGGCGATACACTTGTCAGTGAAAAGGCTTGAGTTTGAACTCCTGGGCGATCCGAGCAAGATTAGATACCGTCAGTACAGTAAGCCGGCCAAGAAGTGTCACAAGATGGCGCACATCCACCGGAAGACAATCGCTACTTATTCCGATATACGGCATCGTTAGGCTGTAACATTGTTAAGACAGTCCCTTTGACTATTGCCATAGTCGATAGACCAAAGCTTTAAGCTAATTAATTCCCATAGAGTTGCTTTGAGCTAAAAGACCATAGTCCACCCGAGTGTTCACTTAGCTCCGATAGGATTCTGATCCTCACTGCTGCCTTCGCAAAGAAATTAACGCCGAGATCTAAAGCATCATTGTTAATATATAGGAGAGACTATGTCCATAACGTCTATGGCTAAAGGCACGCATCCTCATCTAAAGGACCGGCTGCCGCGCAACAGGGTGTAGGAAGAAATAACCTAATGTGGAGTAGTGTGAGAAAATTCAGCAACTTTATTCGTATCTGTGTGGTATTTATACCCGAAAGGAGGAGTGCTCTCCTGTGAGAGTACTCTGACTCATGTCC
>Ga0058701_10000143_pt1 | contig 60170 bp, 52 predicted proteins | sample AgamicOrMae_FD_97039 | JGI IMG/M metagenome (GOLD analysis project Ga0058701, IMG submission 97039) | Agave microbial communities from Guanajuato, Mexico - Or.Ma.e | ecosystem: Host-associated > Plants > Phyllosphere > Phylloplane/Leaf | place: Guanajuato, Mexico | collected 2012-06-04
GATCTCCTCGATCTCTTGTTCGCTTTTCTGCATTTTTTGCCGATATTTTTCCAGCTCCAGAGCACAGCCTGAGGGTAAAATTGGAGTCCAAGTTGTGGAAACGCCCAAACGAAGTGGCCTAATTGATGATCTGGACGAATTGGAATGCCCAATCCAGCGAGCCAAGTGGGTGGCGCGTGTGCGAGAGACAGTCTGCAGACTGCAGACTGCAGTGCATTGCTGTGGAAGTTGGAGCAAGTGGCGCGTGTGCAGTGTGTGTCGAAAGTACGGTTACATTTCTGCATAGTACTGCACAGAAATTTATCATCATACTTTTGGCGGATGGTGTGCACACGCCAGTCTGCCTCTGCTGCACCAAAACACAGCAGAGCACAACACAACATAAGAAGCCACGCATGCGCCCCAATCGCCCAAGTCGCTAGGTGCCCCTGCGAGTGGCGGCTGCAAATTGGAAACTAGTTAGGCGCGTCAGTTGCCAGCTAGTTCTTCCACCAACTGGAACGCCTGTTTTCCTTTAGTTTAGTTCAGTTTGGTTAGAGAAGTTAAGCTCGATTTGGTGCTGACGAAGTGATGCGGCCCAGGGTTGTTTGTCTTTGGGCGCAGGAGAGCAGTTGGAAAAAGAGTTTGGTTGATTTTATTTCACTCAAAAGAAACTGGCGACAAAAAGCAAGCAGCAGGCCGTGTTTGTCGAATGTTTTGGTACAAACTAGAGACTAAAACTAGAGCCAAAAGTCGAGAATTTCGCTCCCTTTCGAGCCTGTTTGAAGCTCCGGGCGACAAACAAACAAGCAGACGAGCGGCAAAGGTGCAAGAGTGTTGCTCTTTTGCCTTCGATTGGTGCTTTTGATTGGCGAAAAGAGGCCCCAGACAGAGACTTTTCTGTGCAATTGGCGAGCCTTAAATGGGGCCAAACTGGCAGCAAGTGGCAGCTCAAATTGCCCGCCGCTTGACGTCGGGCAAACTGGGTCGCTTCTCAGAGTCAGTTTGCAGTGTTGGCTCAGTTGGAAATCCATCCATTCTGTCACTTATGTTAATGAGCAGCGAGCGGCGCTGCTTTATTGGCCGCGTGGGAGGCGGCCGATTTGTTGGCTGGCTTGTTGTTGTTGTTGCTTCCACTTCTGCTTCTGTGAGACTGTTGGTGGAAATTGCGCTAAGGAGTGCCAGTTGAGAGCGAGAGGTGAGCGCGCGTCGATATGGCGCGCGTTGAGCTCCGTTTGAGCGGCCAGAGACTGTTGTTGGTGCGCGCCAGTGCGGCCGGCCACTGCTCCACTTGGGCCGCTCTCAGCCAGTGACAAAGCCTGATAGACAAAGGCGAGATACTTGACGCAGCGCCGCCACTTCCTCTTGGCGCGCTCCTTCTCCTTTGGATCTCCTTTGCCAACCTTCAGAGTGAGCCAGCCAGCCAGAGCGGAGAGCAAGCGGCAAGTGTGATTGCACGTGAAGTGATTCCCTCCGTCTGGCCGGTGTTGCCCTTCCGCTTTCGTGGAGCCGGCGGCGCGTGCACTTGCACTTGCACTTGGCGATGGAGCAACACGCATTCCGGCGGCCAAGCTCGCTGGCAAGACGGCCGCTCGCTAGCAAGACTGAAGGCCGCCAGTCTCCTGGATTGGCGCCTCTTCGGGTGTGTCATGCTGGCTGGCTGGCGAGCGAGCGAGCGAGCTTGGTGGGGGCGCAATCGAGCGTTGCACGCAATCACACTTGGCGCCAGAGACTGTCTGAGGCGCCGCTGGGCCGCTGCTTAGGGCCCTTAGGTAGAGAGCGCAGTGCACGCCGCTTGCTCTGCGCTGCGCTGGAACTGCACGTGCGCCAGACAGTGTGCAACAAAGTGCAGCCAGTGCACTGCAACACACACGCTCTCCTCTGCACGTCGAGCGGGCAAGAAAAGGCCAGAAAAAGATAGATTGCGCCGCCAGGAACACTTTGTAGCCACTTAGAGCCGATCAATAAGTGTGTGTCGGCCTCTCTTGATCTCCGACCATCCACTCACCTGGCGCCCAGCGGCCATATCTGGCCCGTGGACTGTGGCCTGTGGGGCGTCCTCGCGGGGCCAAGTCGACTCCGTTCAGGCTCTCTTTGGGCGTCTCCTTTTGGGCCCATGTGTTTGGGTCCATGTGTTTGGGCCCAAACGGAGTCTCCTCCAAATCCGATCACGATTTCTCGCCCAAATTTCCCACCGACACTTTGAGGAGCCCCAAAGAGTCCAAAGAGCGTCGCCTGTTCGCTTGCTCGCTCACTTGCTTGCTCGCTCGCTGGTCTCTCTTCATGCCAGAGAAAAGGGCCAACAAAAGCAGCTGCTCCACGCCCAAGGCGCCCACTCTGGCCGGCCTGACACGATCGGACAAGTGGGGCGCCTCATGCGGGCGCACACTGTCTGCCGAGGGCCCTCCTTTGGGCGCATTTATTTGCCCAAAGCCGGCCAAATGGAGGCAAAGGAGAACTGCGCAAAAGTGGCAACATTTGCCAACACAGGCGAGCACCTGGCCCGAGTTTTAGTTGAATTAGTCGCGCAGTGTGCAGTCTAGTGTGCCTTGTCTGCCACCAGCCAGCCGCGCACAAGCACGGCGCTGCTCGTTAGGCGGCGGCCCGTCTTCCGCCGCGGGCTCTTGCTCGCTCCACGGCCTCTCTTCGGCTCTCAGTCCCCCATTTTGGGCGCACAAATCATCCCAGTCGCGAGCGGAAGTGGCGGGTGGCCAGCCCCCAAGCAGCCCACAACAAACCGAGCGGGCGCCTCTTTGTGTGCCGCCGCTGCTCCTCGTGGCCAAGCTCTTTGGGCGGAAAAGAGGCCGCCCAAAGAGAGCAACAAACGAACGGGATGCAAAACAGGCCCACCTGACAGTGGGGACACACTTTGCTGCCATTTCACACACCGCGAAACAGCAACTGGCAACCAGCAGCAGCCACTACACGCTGGCAGAACAACTTGCTCGTCACAGGTCAATGAATTTGTTCTGTTGAGCCCGCTGTCCATCCGCCGCTCTTTGGGCCCATTGTGTCTTACTACTCGAGCTCTCCTCTGCCTCTGCCTCTGCCTCTGGCTCCTCTTTGGCTCCTCCGCAAAGCTCGCGGGAGACTGGGGCGCTCTTTGACGAGCAGCCAAGCCCATTTGTTGTGCTCGTATGCATAGATTTCCTAATTTGCTTAGCGGCCGCGCGCACTCAGCTCAGGCGCACTCGAGCGGGCGGCATCAGCGCGCACTGCACTATGCACTATGCGCACTGCAGACTGTGGCCCGCGCACTATACACTGCACGGTATGCAGTCTGCACTATACACTGCACAGTCTGCACTGGGCCGCACCTCAGCCTGCGCCCCCTCAGCTGGGCCGCCCCCGCCTAATAGTTGTTGTCGAGCTCGCCAAGCTCGCCGAGCCGCCCAAGTTGCGCGCCCACAAACAGCGCCCGCAAGCCAGCCGCTGGCCAGACTAAAATGACAGCCAGTCCTTCCCACTCGAAGGCGCCCCCACTCGAAGCACGCCAACTGGTCCAGGCGAGCAGCCCGGAACAGTTGCAAGCCAGCCAGCCAGTCGCCCCTGCTAACAACTCCATCCACGAACACTGACCGCAGGCCGCGACCTTAGGTGCCGGCCTCGTGCTCGCCCCAAGCCAGTTTGCGCCCCCAAGGCTGAGTAGTGTGGGCCGAGGCTAGTGGAGGCCAGGCTGGTGGACATTCTGATTAGTGTGAGCAGTGCTGCTCATCTTTATGCCTAATGGATATTTTCTCGCTCTTTTTCTCCTCCTGGCCGCTTAATATTACTATCAACACACTGGCACACACAAGCACACACACGCGCACACAAGCAGACCTAACTAATGTTGGAAGCAAGATAAATGAACACCGCAAGCTGGGGCCCATTTGTGTGCTCTTGCCATTTGTTGTTGCAGCTTGTTGTCGGTTCTGTCTGGCGCTGCACCTCAGCCCCAGTCTTTGCCTCAGCCTTCGCCTCAGCTCCACTCCCAGTCTCTGGCCCCTCTGGTCTTCCTTCTGGCCAACTGGCCAACTGGCACTCGAGCTCTGCCTCTCTGCCCTTCTCTGCCCTTCTCGTCGAGTGCAACTCTGCCCCAACCGGAACTCGCCCTTATCTCTGGCCCCATTTGCTCCCCTTTTTGGCCTGCCCACCTCGCAAACTGGCCGCCATCATCATCTTCCTGCCCAACTGGCTCCTCTCAAGCTTGAGGGCCAATTTACTTTTCCCCCCTTCTCGCTTCCTGTTCCTTGTTCTCGGCTCCTTTTCCCAGCCAGACTGCCACAGAGCAGCCTGTGTGTGTCCATGTGTGTGTGGCTTGCCCACCACCCAAGCTGCTTGTGAGGCAGCTCCTCGTGCATGTATTCATGATGCACGAGCGGCGATCATATTTGGGAAGCATTTTTTCTCTCTCCCAAGGCCAAACGAGCTGAGAGAAATTTCACACTATTTTCCGGTTGCCATGCGCGTCTGCCCGGTTTTCTCCCTCACTTCTCCTTCCGCCACCCAAAAAAGGCCGCCCCAAAGAGAAGCCAAGTTATTATATTATATTATTTCACATACTTCCTCCTCCTCTGTGCGAACCAACCGAAGCTCACCACTTTTTCGCCTCTCGGCTGCCTGCCCGTCCAAGCCGCAAATCCGGACCACTGGCTCTGGCCGCTCTGCCTCTGCTTCTGCTTCTGCTTCTGCTTCTGCCGGCCACTGTGCTCGCCCGCATGGACGTGCAGAGTTTACAAATTGGCCACCAGCCACAAACAGGCCACACTGTTTGGCCTGTTGGAGGAGCCGAAAAAAAGCGGCCCGCCAAATGGAACCAGCTCGCCAAAAGGACCACCCAAACCAGCGCCAAAGCCTCTCAGCTGCTGACCAGTGGCCAGCACACCACAGACCAACTGCCGCGGACAAGCTGCGGCTCGAGATTTGCCAGCTCATTGGCTGCTCGTCGCGCGCGCCTCCTTCAAGTCCATCATGATGAGGCCCCAATTTGACTGGCCAAGCTCGGCCAGTTTGCCAAGCTCGCCCAACTCGCCCAACTCGCCCAGCTCCCACACACACTCCTCGGCCCGCAGGAGCCACGCCCAACTGTTCGCAGGGGCCACGCCCACCTTGTCCGAGCCAAACTAAAGCTCAGGTGTTGTCCAAGTGGAGCAGTTTGGAGCAGTTTCAACTCGGTTTGCTGCACAGGAAGAGCCTAAGGGAAGCTGGAAAAGGACTGGAAAAGGACTTTTCCTTATCCAGTTTCCAAAAGGCAAGTCTGAGGCTGGCGAGTTTTGCTCGCGGCCGCTCGATAAACATTGGCCGCGAGCGAGCAAACAGAAGACAGTCTGCGGCCGTCTAGCTGGCCTTGCTGCCCTCGTCTTGGCGCAAACTCGCCGGAATGCTCACCTTTGGGGCCGCAATTGCTTTTGTTTGTTTGACAGTGGGCGAAATGCAATAAATAATCATCCAGCGCTGGCCCTAAGGAGCGGCGGGAGGAAGACCAAAGTGAACCGCAAAACCGCACAAAACCACACAAAACCACACTGCACCCATTTGGGCCCATTTGGCCCCTTTCCCTTTTCGAGCTTAGCTTGGCCAGCGGAACTGCTCAGAGGCTAAACTCGCTCGACAAACTGGGAGCAGAAACTCGGCCAGATTGCCACCAAGACGCCTTGTTGATATTTAGCGTGTTGATATTCCGCCAAGACCAAGAGAAGACTCTTCTCCTAGACCGCAGACAGTCCCCACAATGAGCGACCAGCAGCTTCCAGTGAACTGGCCAGAGGCAGCTTGTCGTCAGCACTTTCGGTTCGCCTTTTGAGCGGCCGCAGACCAGCTCTAAGTCCACCGAGAACAAAGGCAACACTCGTGCACAAGACAGACAGCCCAAAAGTGCCTCTGTCTTGGCGGCCAAATTTGACCTGCCTGCTCTCCATCACACACAGTTGCACTCTCAGTCTCCGTCTCAGTCTCCATCTCACTCGCACTCAAATAGACTCTCAAACAAGCTCGCTCTTGCCAAGACCGACCGGAAGTGGGAAGCTGGCCTTGAGTGGCTCAGTATTGTTCCACTTTGGCTCCACTTTGGCTCCGCTTAGGCCAGCTCAGCTCAGCTCAGTTTGGCTCCACTTGGCTTGGCTGGCCAATGGGGATCAGTGGTTGTGGGTGGGCGCAATTGGGCGCGTTGGAGTGTCTGTGTTTGGGAGTTGGATTGTGCAGAAGTTGGAGTCAGCGAGGCTTGTCCGCATGGGCCGAGTGGTGTCCAGAGAGAAGTGAGTTGAGTTGAACAGAAGAGAAGAAGAAGAGGAAGAGGAGCTGAAATGAAGTGATTTGGACGAGCAGCTGGCACTCGTTTGCTCTTGGCGATCTTTGTCAGATGATGCCAGAGCTCTGGCGAGAGATGCCCGCTTTTATTTCATTCTCACACTTGCAGAAGAGAGAGAGAGAGAGAGAGACTGTCTCTCTTCTTTTGCCGCACACTCTCTTGCCTATTTGCTCCATTTGTTTTTCTCTCTCTCTGCCTTTCAGCAACTCGCAACCAACGAAGAAGAGGCCGCTTGTGGTCTGGGCGCATCGGCTGGAAATAAAATAAGCACATTAACTGGGCGCCCACTCGAGTTTCATCAAGCTCGCTGGGGGCCAAACTGGTCTGGGCAGCAGCAGAAGCAGCAGCAGAGGAACCTTCTCAGCTCGGCCAAACAGCTCAGGAAGTGGCCCCACAGAGAAGCTTTGAGAGCAGTTCAAATGCAGCCACACGCTGCTGATATTGCCAGAGACTACCCTCCGGCGGAAGAGAAGCTCAAAAGGGGCCCCTTTTGAGCTTTTCTCCTTCGCCCACTTGCTTGTGGCGCCTTCTTGCAAGTGGGCAGAGCAGAAGTAGAAGAAGCAGAGACTAGAAGTAGCCTCTGCTTCTTCTGCTAGAGCAAAGCTGCCGCTCATTTCGCCAAACAAACCGACTGTGTTTTGATCCCGGCCGGCGAGTGGCGCCCTTTAGCTCGGTGAAAGTCGCTTGATGAAAGGCAGATTATGTAAATGAAGAGCGCGAGGTGCCTCTTGAGAAAGAAAGAGGAAGAAGTAGAAGGAGCTAGCCTCTGGCGGCGAGAGGGCGCCAGTTCGGCTGGAAAAAAGCTCCAGTGTGTGGCGAGAAAGCGGCACACAGTCCTCAATGCTCAGCACTCACTTCTCACTGCACTCACTGCACTCAGTCTGCCGAGAACAAGGGCAAAAAACAACAAGAACAACACGCAGCCGATCTTGCCCAGATCAATAAGCGCTGATTATATTCAATGCGATCGAGTTGGCCGCATGCATGGCGCCTCTGCTGCTCTGCTGCTCCTCTTCTGCTCCTCTTTTGCTCTTTTGCTCTTCTGCTCGCCCACGCAAACACCAAAAACGCCGCTCGAGAACCCAATTGGCCGCCGGTGACTCTCAGGCGCACCAGCCCTAAGGGTCGGCCCCAACTTGGCGGAACTCTCGGCGAGTTGGGGCCAAGTGGAGGCCGAAAAACGCTCTTGGGGGCCAGCTAAGTGGCGGCACAGAAAGGCAGGAAAAAGGGCCACAACACAGGAAGAGAGCCGCTCGAAGTGGGCGCGCCTAGTCTGCGGCCGAGCACTCGCCTCGTGCAAGCGGAGGGGCCACTCCACTTGGACAAAAAGCAACTCTCTCCAGCAGCTTGTTAGGCGCCCAAGTGCACGGGGCCACTCGAGCGGCGCCACCTCAGCCAAGGCGAGTGGCAGGGAGTCTCTAACAGTCTCTAACAGCAGCGTCAAGTGGCCCCTCGCTCTGCCGAGATCCATTGCCAGTGGCGAGGGAACTGAATTATCCACTGGCTGCGAGCTTTATCGGCTGGCCAAATCGATTTAGCCGCCACTTTGGGCGCTCGGCAGCCAAGTTGGCCGCCCGAACTGGGCCCCTCTGTCTTCGGGCGAGCTTGGTGGCCTCTGGAGTGCCCTTAGCCCGCAGACTGTGGCCCTGCAGGTGCGCCACTTTCTGCCAATATTTTCCCACTTTGCTTGCCCCGCTCGCCAATCAATGCAGTCTCTCTCGCTGGTGCACTAAATGCGACCAAGTGAGGCCGACCCTTAGCCCAAGTTGGCCGCTCAAGTGTCTGCGCCACTCGAGCTCGTCCTTTTTCGAACCGCCGGCTCAAAACAGGCCAGAAACTCGCTCACTTCCTCATGGCCGTTCCTCCTCATGGCTCACCCACTTCCTCTTCACGCTTTTCCTCCTTTCACCCTTCTTGTCGGCCGTCCAAAATGCCCGACTACTGCCCACTGGTTAGCACTGCTCGCCACTGGCCAGCCGGCTGCTCAATCGGCCAGACAGGTGAACTGCCTTAGGTGCTCTGCTTCAGGTGGACTGCTTCTGGAAGGACAAGGCGCCATGCAATTGCCACCCACTTGGCGCGCTCTGTCTATCTTGATCCTGTCACATAAAAATAATGGATCTCCCGCCGGATGTCTTGATAGCGGCTCGATGGCCGAGGGGGCGCTAAGGAGCAGTGGTGTGAGAGGCAGCCTTCGAGTGTGGGCAACCATTGCGTGCGGGCGACCCTTGTCTGCGCAAAGGGGCCACACACAAGGCTTGCCAATTTGATCGTTATCTGCGGCCTCTCGTCTGAGCTGGCCAGCAACTGACCATCAGGCTTCCTGTGTGGCTGGCTGGTCGCCTCCACTTGGCCCAACCATTGATCAAGCAATGGGCCCAGCGCGTTACCTCAACGCGCCAATAAGTGTGGCCCAAGCGGCGCCCAAACTGCACTGGAAGGGCGCTGCTCATCAAAACGGCCATCAGTCATTACTGTGCGCGCTTGCATTCGGCCCAATCGAACTGCCCAAATGGCTCCGTGTCCATTTAACGAACTGCCCATTTCCTGTGGAGCTGCCTTTTGGGGGCAAGACACCCTTTGCTTCACTTGCTCCACTTGCATCTCTCTGCTTCCCTTTGCTTCTCTCTGCTTCCCTTTGCTCCTCTTTGCTCTTCGCTCTTCCTCCACTTTCACTTTCACTTCCGCCGCCCACTTGAGTGCCCCGAAATTGCGCTAATGAATATGAATTCCCCCTTTTCCATCGGCCCTTTTCCTGCTCACCAAGCTCGATCATCTCTCATCGAGCAGGCTCGCCGTTCGCAGCTCGCAGCTCGACCAGTGGTTAGCGGGCCACTTTGGCGCCGCCCAGCCCAAATTGGCGTCCAATTTTGGCTGCAATTACCATCCGCAGGCCTCCTCAGCTCCCACAGGCAGCAACACCTTTGGACCGACTGAGGCGCCGTCCACTCGCCCTTAGCGCCCATTTGCACCCATTTGAATGGAACAATTGACTGCGCGTTCAGTGTCCATTTTGCGCCCGCATTTGCCTGCTTTCTGGCCAGAATTGGACGCTCGACTCGCCGATCGAGCGCCCAATTCTCGCTCCAATTCGCCGCCATCACTAAGCCCAGTTGGCTTCACTCTCTCAGACTAGCCAAGCCGGAAGTGGGCGGCGAAACATGAGCCCCGCGCGGCCGATCAGAGTCTCGCGTTGACAGTGGCCAGCAAGTGGAGTCGGCGGGCAAATCGGCCGGCGGCAATCCGACGCTTGTTGTTGAGACTGGCCAGAGGCTTGCAGAGCCGCTCGAGTGGCCAACATCGGCCCCCAAAGCGCCCCTCTCGAGCGCAGCAAGTGTTTCTCCCTCTCTCTAACGCGTTTGGCCACACTCCACGCGGAATTATGATCAATCACTGGCCCTCGTGTGTGGCCCCAGCTGGCCAACACACACAGGCAGCAGGCAAGAGAAGTGGCGCCCCAAAGCTGCCCACTGGCCAAGTTCGTTAGTCGTGGAGCCGCAGATGACTTAGTGGGCCTGTCAGAAGCAGCACACTGCAGACTGTGGACTGTGGACTGTACACTGCGTGGTGCACACTGCGGACTACATACACTAGTGCGCACTGCATAGCGCTGGCCGCGAGTGGCCGCAAGTGGCCGCAAGTGGCTCCATTGCAAACACAATCATCATCAGCTCATCTCTGGCCCCAAGCGGCGGCCCAAATCAACTGGCCGCCGCTTGGGGCCAGCCCATCTCATGCCAAAATTCAATCAACTCTCGCTCGCCAACCCCGAGCTCTAACCCTGCAGCCAGTCTAAAGGCCAAGTGCAAAGGATGGTCGCCCTTTGCCGAGCCCAAACTCGAGAGCTTTGCACTTGGACGACCAGCTTCCCAGCTAGTTTCTGCTCGCAAGCTTGGAGCTGGCCCCAAGAGGCAGAGCCGAGCGAGTCTGGCCCAGCCTCGCCAGTTGGCTGCCCGCCGAGCTGGAGGGGGCGCCCTTTGGGTGCCTCTCGGAGCGCGTGCGGCCTCATTAGTGGCTAAATGAATCCAGAAGTTCTTATTTAAAATCTCTCTCTCTCTCTCTCTCTCTCTATTCACATCATTATTGCTTCTCGCTTGGGCCTCCTGTTTGCTCGCAGCGGCACACAGCAGACACAGCCACACCCTTGCAACGAAAGCCAAGCTAGTCTGATCCATTCCAGGGGGCACGTTCAATCGGCACTCAATGAAATCCTTTCCGCTTTCCGGCTCCCTTTCGAGCCCAGTTCATGCAGCCCACTGCAACTCATTAGACGGGCGCCCTTTTGCCTCGCCCAGCCAGCCGGGCGGCACACAGACTGCCCAGGCGAAACAAGCCAGATGCAGCGGGTCTGTCTGTCTGTCGAAGACGATCGCATGCTGCATCATCGCCCGCTCCATCATCGCTGCCTCCATTCATCGAGTCGATTGGGGGTCCCTTCGACTGGCGCTGGATATCCCCGGCGATTGTCGTCATCGATTTCGCTTGGATCTCGACGGATTTCCGACAAATATCCAGCCCGACAGGCCAAGCTCTGGTTCGGGCCTCCACAAGCCCGAAACTCTAACAAAGTGCGGGCCCAAAGAAGCCGCTCAGAAGTGCTGCGGCGAACCGCGCGGGACGCCAGCGCGCCGCACACGCAAAGAGGGCGTGTCCAAACACTTGCCGCTCACAACGCGCCTCCAATGCCGAATGTCGAGGGTTGTTTTTCTCGCATTGTTTTCACGGAGTGTTTCCCCCGGCGAGCGAGCAGACGCGTCCTGTGCGCACTAATTTTCGCAACATGCATTGATTCCCTGAGGCGAAAGCTGGACTCTGTTCGCCGAGCTCGCCCCTTTCGCTAGACACCAAGCGAAGGTGCCCCCACCCAAATTCAATTGATCAATCAGGCCGGATTTTGGCACGTAGCTTGGGCCAGCAAGGGAAACTCAGTGCCCGATTTAGGGAGTTAGAATACGGCCAAATTGGTTGCAGCATTGCTACCTTTGGCCGCTGGCTCCCAATTGAATCAACTCCCGATTCGATTGGGCACGGCCGGCGAGCATATAGCGAAAATTTCAACTCTCCATGTTCCACCTCTCCACCCAATTAAACCTGGAGCTCTAATTTGGGCTTGAAGTGCTTGGAGGGATCCCGAGAGGGTTTCAATGAAGTGCATTCGGATGAATGCCCTTCTCATCAGCTGGCTGGGGCACGAAGCGCGTGGCTGAGCTCCGCGCCAGAGGGCGGCCGCTTTTGTTTATTTTTCCCCCTTAGGGCACGTAGAGCAAATTGGATGGAGCCGCTGGAAACTGGTGCAAATTGTTCCCCTTCGGTCTGGTTGGAGTTCCCTGTTGTGATTCTAACACGAAACATCACGCACACAATGGCTCCTCCCACTGGCAAGAAGCCCAAATGATCAGAGAAGAGTGCACCTTTTCCGGTGGGCCATCCAGTGGATGCAACCAGCGAGTGGACTATTGTGGCCCACCAGGAAAGGGCCACAATAGTCACCAGCTGGTTTGGAATTTTGCTTAAGGGCGATCCACAATATGAAGCTACGCACTTCGAGCAATGGAAGCCCCGAGGGCTGCTGGCAAGCTCCGGCAGTGGAACATTGCTCTGCCAAGAGACTGCTATATTTTGAGCCCACCTAACCGCTTCGATATCCCTTCCGAAGGTCAATAGGAGTCTGCTCGTGCCCAGCAAGACTGGATGAACAGATCGTCGTGGGTTGTGCATATTTCGATTGGGACCATGAGGAATTCAAAGTCAACATGCAATGCGGCTATCAAGCTCATAGTTCAATGGGTTAAGGATCGCCGAGATTCACAAAGACAAACGTAGGTGTCTGTTGACAAATAAGTGAATATCATTAAATCCGAGCCTCATGGCAGTATACTCAAACGAATCCATCAAAAGTGAGTTGGTCACTGGATAGACCCTCGATGACGGCGCAACTTTCAGCACTATAACGGCTCGATCTGGCTCAATCTTTCACCGTTGGAGAAGAGCAAAGGGTCAGAATGACTGTGCACATCGAATCAGGTTCAACAATGATACTTGCCCGTCTCGACTCAAATTCTTCAACTCGACGAAGAGATAAAATTGCAGAGCTCAGTAATCGAACTGATCGATTCGAGAGGCGAATGTGTCTCGTTAGCTGTCTCATTCGAGGAGATAACTGATCTATTCACACCTGTTGAATGATTTACATCTAGAATTTGAATTAGTTTTTGTGATCATTATTCGTGCATCATTGAGGAAAAATTGGGAAGGAATTACAGAGAAAACGTTGAAATGAGATCTATTCGAGAAATATCATCGAAGATTTGCTCAATTAAAACAGGTGCATTTGAATGGTCTAATGGAGCCGTTAGAAAATTTGATTTGATTTCTCCTCTCATGGTTTGTCTTTATTTATAGCTAGGTAAGCGTGCCTGAAGTTTTACTTGAACTCGACCACTAATCACACATTAGGTGAAACTTAAGAATACAGCTTGTCGAACAACGATTGCACAAGTCGAGCTCGGGATGCAAAGCGTTGTTGATCAATCATTGTGATCGCATTATTCACCGGACGAGTTGTTTAGCCGCTCTAAATCTCTGATGCGTACCTCATGCTTCAGGACAATTGCTTTCATCTTGTGCAATTCATCACTTAAATCTTTGACTTTTGCCATCAATTCATCATTCTGTAACTTCATTTGATTTATAGACTCGAGATTTTCCTCTGCAGTTCCTGTTGAAACGTTTGATAGTTGTCTTTTAGTTGTGTTCTGATTGTATTGGTGACTGTTTTTTAAAGAAGACACGCCCTTGTTCGTGGACAGTTGTGTATTATTATCATTAATGTTGATATCATTATTACTGTTGCTTGCTGTCGTGGAATGGTTGCTATCCAAGGAATGCAGTTTGTCATTGTTTGATTGTGCACTTTCTAGATTGTGATCACTAGTAGTCAGAGTAGCTTGTCTATCTCGACCATTGGATACTGTTCCGTTATTATCCCTTGCGGATCTAGAGGCTAAAATATTGTCTCGTGCTTGTGCTACACGCGAGTTTAGATCATTCTGCGGATGATCATTATTATTACTAGATAGAGAACCTTGTAAACGGGAGGGGAACGGCTTCTTGGCTCTTAGGCCGGTTGCTAATCCCTTGCCCGTGGTGGTTTCCATCAATCCTTTAGATTCATAACCTTGTCTGAGCGACAACAACACTGGTGGCCTCGTTTTGCCTGATATCCATTCTTCGGCAGTTAAAGCTGGCACATCAGCTTGTGTATCTGGAAAAATATCAGTTTGGAAGAGGTCAGACTTCCTGGGGACCATAAATGATATGATCTCACAGAGACCTTTTGTGTGAAGCTTGTAAAAGCGAGCTATCTCACAACTCAATGCATCACAACCACGCTTAGGCATCCAACATAAGCCTCGTTGTGGTTCACTAGATTGATAGGTATTTATATAATGTATGTGAGGAGCTTTCTGAGTTATCTCAAAGTATCTGATATTACTATCTCCCTTAGCCGATAGATATAAGAGATTGATATCAGGATCGTAGAATGGAAATAAAACACCATTACTCGTATCGATGACTTCTAGAACGATTGGCTCGGATAAGTTGGTGGCGCTTCGGAGTGCATATTGACGTTCACTCATACGTGAGAATCCAGTGGTTAAGATGAGGTCATTTTTGAGATATGCAACACGTTGCGGTTTTCTCCCCTCATGGCCTTCGCCCTCGGCTTCACAGTTTCCCGTACGAGCATCGTAAATGCGAACTCTACGGTCTTTACATGTCGTGGCTATCCTACTACCATCCCAGTTCCAAGAACAATGGAACGCCAAATCGGGCATTTCTATCACGGTGATAGTTTCAGCCGTTCCAACGTCCCATATTATTATGCGATTATCGGAACCAGCACTGAGGAGAATGTTCTGAGCACTCGGGTGCCATGAGACCATTCCGACTCGTCTTTGGTGCCCGACCAGCTCGGCTGCTGGTTCTGTCAGAGTGGTGGTAAGACCACCATCTGGTATACACCAAACCCTAACGATGGCATCGTCGGATGCTGAAGCTATTATGTTATCATCGAATGGACTCCATTGAATATCTAATACAGCACCTTTGTGACCAGCAACAAGGGGTGCATTTGGATCGACTTTGCCGGTCTGCTTGAGTGTAAGAACTAAGAATGCCCCTCCTCCAGCAGCCTCAGTGACGATGGCTAAAAATTTAGGATTAACAGCACAAAAGTTGCTATCCCAAGAATTTTTCGTTATCCTGATGTTGTCATAACACTGCTCTTTTCTTGTTGCCTGACCAAATACATGTCTAAACTTGGAATCCCTCACAACTCTAAATGACATAATGTTAAGTCTTTACAATTGATGACAAGCTGTAGTTTGTGTTTCGATCCTTAAAATTACTAATATATTGCATAAATAATGTATTACTTGAGAATGGATATGACAAATAAGAGCCAATAATGGAACGATATGGTGTGAATGTTTACAAAGAAAAATTCTGAGAATAGTTGTCTAAAGAAATATTTGATGTGACAGCTGGATACAATAGATGTTCCAGTGGAGAGAATAAAATACGCCAAGAATGGATCTGGAATATGTTAGGTTGAAATGTTTTTTTTTACCTGTAATCAGAATCAAATAAAAGAGAGCGAGTGAGTCACCAATTGAGACTCCATCATCGTCATCATCATCATGATGCACACTGAACTCACTGGTGGGCACAACTGTATTCCTACGAAATGATATATATCAAAACTCAGGCACGGTCAAATTGTTCGCAACGGACTGAGCGTGTTGTCGCGGCCGCTGCACAGGCAATACGGCTTGCAGTTGAAGCTGCCGCCGCCGCTCCACAACTTTGGCCGCTTCGAGCTGTCGTTGAGGAACTAGCCAGCCACCCAAGCTCTAACACTATCCTATGCTTCGAAAGGTAAACCCGTTCGCAAACGGATGATGTTTGAAGGATTGTTATTTCAAAGTCGGCAAAGAACAAACATTTGAAGAGCCGGAATTTTGTCACTTGATATCATGAGAGAAAAACTCTGCTAGAGATTTTCTCTCGAGTAAGAAAAAAACTAAGTAACAAAATAGTCAACACTCGTTTTTTGCAACATTCTAAGCCTTCTTCCGGTAACAACAACTCCTGTCGACACATCTATACTAATATTTACATTCGTTAATCCTTTGCATTGATCTTGATGCAGCGCGCCTGATGGAGCAGATAAGGAATCTTTTAGCCTCCAGCAGACTACAGTTGTTAGAGTTGTCAGCTCGTTGAATGAGAAAATCCCGGAAAGCTTTTGGCACTCTTTTTCGTCTCACTTCAATCAGTTGTTGAGAATGATTCTCTCTGCCAGTGAATGTTACCTTTCCCAGAAGATGCTCCACAACATTTGGTCAAGAGTTCTTTTCAGTCTGTTTGTCAATCTTTGTTTGGTTCATAGTTTTCAAGTGGAGCCGAGCAACGATTTGAGAATTTTGTTAAAAAATTCGAGATTTCCGCAAGATGAAAGTCCAAAAAATAACCCCATCAGCTCGCCAGTGGTCCTAGTGCCTGGAGATGGAGGCAGCCAACTTGAGGCCAGACTGAGCAAATCCTACAAGTACCATCATGTCTGCAAATCCACCAGCGATTGGTACCAAATTTGGCTCAACATCCACTTGTTGATGCCCATTGCCTTCGACTGTCTGAGCGACAACCTGCGTCTACATTATGATCAACAAACCAGAAGAACCAGAAACACTGAAGGTGTCGAAATAAGAGCGAGAGACTTTGGTTCCCTACTAAGTGTCGACTATCTAGATGCTATGAGACTACCACAGCTGAATTATTTCGAGGGCTTGATAGAGAACATGGAATCGAATAACGGTCTAAAACGCGATGTGGACATGGTGGCGGCCCCCTACGATTTCCGTAAGGCGCCCAACGAACTGGACGACTTCTTCGCCAATTTCACCAAGCTAATCGAAGAGGAATACATCAGGAGCAATTACAAGCCAGTGACGCTAGTTTGTCACTCCATGGGATGTTTAAATTCCATTCATTTGTTGAATCAGAAGTCAAATGACTGGAAGCAGGTCTACATAAGACGCCTCATTGCTTTGGCTGCCCCGTTCGGCGGGTCTACAAAGTCGATCTATGCGATGCTTTTCGGGGATAACTTCAATATTCCTCTGCTCAATAAGTTCAAGCTACGCGAGTTACAATCGACCTTCCCAAGCCTAATGTATCTATTCCCCAGAGAAGTATCCTTCAGTATTAACAAAACGTTTGTTCAAACGCCCAGTGTGAATTATACACTCAAGAATCTTGACCAATTGTTCCTCAATATGAACCTCTCGGACCAGTATCAGATGTGGCTCGACACCAGGAAGTTGGCGAGTAGCTTGAGGGCACCCGACGTAGAGCTATGGTGCTTGTATGGCACTGGAATCAATACAATAGAAAGCATCATCTATCACGATGATCCATCGACAAGATTAAGGAACTCCTCTGAGGACAGACACTACGTTTTGTGGGGCGATGGCGATGGGGCAGTCAATGTAGAATCACTGAGGTATTGTGAGGAATTCAGATTGCATCAGAGCAAGCCAGTGTGGATAAGAGAGTTTCCACAGCTAGACCACAGGAGCATATTGAGAGACCCGGACGCACTAAACTTCATAACGAACCACATAATGACTCAAGAATGATCTCTTACAAGTTTTCCTTGTAGAACAAACGAAAAAGAACTAAATTAAACAATTTAACTTACTGCAATTTCGATCTATCCGACCTTTTGATTGCTCAACTTCGATCTTACTTTCGAATCTTGGCCAGCTAGACTTGCAGATGGGTTATAACTTGGCTCACTGGGACCGTAGAGCAGGGCGCTAATGGTTTGCAACCAGTTTTTCCATAGTAAATGTGCGCCACTGCCATAGCACTCGCTGCTTTTTTTGCTTGCCAAAATCACCTTGTTTACATTCTTCCCGAAATCACATTTTTCTTCTCCGCCTCCCAACACTACCCCAATCTTGACTATTTATTATTTGTTCCGAGGAGACACCAACACCTATCATAGCCATGCAGTCTGCTGGTAATTTAGTGAAACCCATAAAATGTTGCAAATGGCGAAATATTGGGGTAGAAAACATCAAACAATCGATCAGAAAGGCTGCTAGTGTTAGCAGCGCCCCAAAGTCAAATTTAGCCGAGCTATGGGTGGATAATAAACGGGTGGAGGTTGAGCCAGGAACCACAATATTAGAGGCCGCAGCTAAGGTTGGAGTGGAGATTCCACGATTTTGTTACCATGAACGCCTCTCGATAGCTGGAAATTGTAGAATGTGTCTGGTGGAGGTCGAGAAAAGTGTTAAGCCTGTGGCATCGTGTGCTATGCCAGTTATGAATGGAATGAAAGTCTTTACCCAATCAGAAAAGGCCCGCAAGGCTCGTGAAGGTGTTATGGAGTTCCTCCTACAGAATCATCCTCTCGACTGTCCCATTTGCGACCAGGGCGGCGAGTGTGACCTACAAGATCAAGCTCTTACTTTCGGCTCGGACAGATCTAGACTCCAAGTGATGCAGGATCACAAGCGTGCTGTGGAGGATAAAAATGTTGGCCCGCTCATCAAGACCATCATGACACGTTGTATTCAATGCACTAGATGTGTCAGATTTATGAACGAGATAGGTGGAGTTTCCGAATTGGGCACGTATGGCCGAGGAAACGATCTACAAATTGGCACATATTTATCTAATGTGTTGTTGAAAAGTGAATTAAGTGGAAATATCGTTGACATATGTCCGGTGGGAGCTTTAACGGCCAAACCTTATGCATTCGTGGCCAGACCTTGGGAGTTGAGACGCTTTGACTCAGTGGATGTATTCGATGCTGTTGGATCTAACATATCTATCTGCCAGCGTGCCAACGATCTACTCAGGATACTACCTCGGCCAAATGATGATATTAATGAAGAATGGTTGGCCGACAAGAGTCGGCATGCTGCAGTTGATGGATTGAAAACTCAAAGACTCACCGCGCCCATGGTGAGACCGACAAAGGATAGCAACCTACAAGTGTCTAGCTGGCAAGATGCTTTGATTACATTGGCCGACAATTTAAGTAAAGCCGCAAAGATCGATCCGGATAGTTTAGAGGTGATTGTGGGCCCAATGGTTGACCTGGAGACGATGGTGGCCGTGAAAGATTTAATGAACAGTTTCAATTGTGATAATTTATATGTGCACCACAACAGTGAAATCGATCCAAGCCTAATACCGTCCCAAAGTGACCTGGACTTTAGAAGCAACTACCTATTCAACACGACGATTGCTGGCTTGGAGTACGAAAACATCGACTACCTATTGATCATTGGTTCTAATCCGCGTTTTGAGGCGCCCCTGGTGAATGCCCGCATAAGGAAAGCTTGGAGAAACCACAATCTGGAACGTATCGCGATCATTGGGCCCAAAGATGCAGACCTACTGTACGATTACGAGAATTTGGGCAATTCCGTGGAGGTGATACAGAAACTGCTGGAAGGCAAGCACCCCGCAGCCAAGGTTCTCCAAGCCGCCAAGAGGCCGGCCATAATTCTGGGACAGCAACTGAGCATGAAGGGTATTGGCAACGAGCCAGGTTCTCTGTATCGTCTGGTTCGAGCTTTGGCCGACAAGTACCAGGCCCAGTTCAACGTGCTGACCAGTTCGGCATCTCACAATGCAGCCTACGATATTGGTTTCAAGCCCACCACCGAGAGGCCAGAGAATGGGGGCGCCAACAAACGAATGAGCTGGTTGTTTGGAGTTGATGACAAGAAGTTGAGCCTTTCCAAGGGTTCGTTCGTCGTTTATCAGGGCCACAATGGAGACATTGGAGCTGAGACGGCGGATTTGGTATTGCCGGGATTTGCTTTTACGGAAAAACAAGCAACTTATGTGAACATGGAGGGTAGAGTTCAGCAAACATTGGCCGCAGTGTCGCCCGCCAACTCGTTGGCTCGCGAAGACTGGAAGATAGTGAGAGCCTTGTCGGATTTAGTTGAGAAGACACTGCCCTATGACTCGTTGTTGGAATTGCGTGAGCGTATTCGCGACATAGCACCCCATTTGGTGAAACACTCATATCTTCGTATTGAGCCGAGCACATTGGTCGATCCACGCCGAAGGCTCAAGATGGACGTCAAGCTGAACAAGAAGGCCACTCTGGAGCCAGTGCTGAACGAGATGGCTAAATATTATCAAACTGACGCAATATCGAGAAATTCTCAAACCATGGCCAAGTGTGTGGAGGCAGTGGTGAAGGGAATATAGACCAATGGGAATGATGATCCATTGAAGAAGGTGATTTTATTCAGCTCCAATGATGGCAGGCTGCATGTTCTGGCCCCCGACGGCCGACGTTGTTTCTGTATGATTAGCTGCGTTGCAAATAAACACACAACTATAGGTTCAGTAATTGAGCACGAGCGCGTTGTGTTGTGGGGCTCTCTGAGTTGGCGAGTGGAATTTTCTCCTCCTGGATGATTGATCGTTTTTTTATCGCCAGAAAATATGATCGCTTATTCCAATTGAGCACTTGGAATGGAGCGACATTTGGTTGACTTTTTTGCATCCAATTGCAAATTGCCAGCCAAGCATTCTGATGTGGCAGAAAAGGGTTGCATTTGGGCAACTCTTTGCTCTTATTCGGCTCGAATGGGCCAGCCATTAGGCCAGAATTCTTATCAGTCAGAAACGAGCTTCTGGGAGCGTCTCCAAAGGCTTGTGCTCTAGGCTGGCATTGTATTTTATAGCTTCAGGCAAGTCAGAGACGGGGAGCAGATAGTGAGACTAATGATCCCTCTCGTCGGGTCCTAATAATGTATATTAAACCTCGGGGAAGGCCAAGTGGGCCGTTCTGGATGTCGTTTTGCATGTGGCCGGCTTGGTTATGCTCTGGCGCGACGGGGCATCCCCGAGGTTGATGGTCGTATAAATATCATCATCGTTTCAATCGGATGATGAAGATTGTCACTTTTATGATAGGCCGAGGAGCACGTTAAAAAGCGCCAACACACTGGGCAGCGCGGCGACCAGAGCGAAGGAGCGCGCGATCGCAGACTAGGGCCGGCAGTTCGGCGGCGCCAGTTCGTCTTGCTCGCAGACAGCCAATGGGCCGCACGCAACGCGCTTAGAGCACGCAGCACTCTGCAGGTGTCACTCAATTGGTCCACTTTGGGCCTTCCTTTTGGCATTTTGGCCGCCCCTTCTCGCTGTCTGAAAGAGACGAGCTGCCCTCTTTGAATTGTGTGCTCGCCAAAGGGCGCCCAATGAAGTCGCTCAACTTTGGGCCGCTCACACTCGAGGCACAGTCCAATTGCAGGGCCAGAAAAGCCTTGTGGTGCGCCCACCAAGACGAGCGCGCCTGCACCTTGCTGCTGACGCAACGTCAGCCTCAAGCCTGCCCGTCAGAGGCGAGGAGTGTTGTTTGGAGTGCAGTTTGCAGCTCGCAGTTTGCTGCTTGCTGCTTGCTGGTTCCAGTCTGCCTCCAGCGCACTGCAAACTGTGTGCCCCCGCGACACTTTGCAGACTATGTGGCGCTCTCTTACTCTCTTACTCTCCTTCTCTCTTTTCCTCGGGCGCAAATTAACTCCCGAGCGAGTCGTGAGATTTGTCATAATTTATTTTTCTCATCGCTCCCAAATTGTCGCTCGCTAAGGACACTCCACTCCAGCAAAGAGCCCGCTTTTCTCCCTCCCCTCAACGCTCTCTTTTCCTCCTCCTGCTCGGCTGTAAAAGTATCTGGCCTGGTATTTGCATATCCATTTGTGTGTCCGAGCGGCCGGCCGGGCGAGCAGGAAGCTGCGGCGCAACAAGAGCCTCAAGCAGAGCTGCACAGGTGCCTGCAGGCGAGCCTTAGGCAGACTTGGTGGCACTTTAATTGAGCGACAAGTGTTCAGTGTTCACTAGACACTGTGTGCAGTGTTCAGTACACAGTGTGCAATGTGCAGCATACAGTCTGCAGTGTGCACTGTGCACTGTGCGCCCAATGGACGAATTTGGGCCGCGCGCACAAATTCGCCAGCGCGCGGCCTCACGTTCACCTCCCAGAGCTAAGGGCCGGCAAGTGCGCGTTGAGGACCTTTTTGTGCGCCCTTTTTGTGTTTTCCCCTCACCATTGGAGCCCGATCTTGTGGCCGCAATAAAATCGGGAGCCACCAAACGTTCGCTTCAGTTAAGCTCAGTTTGCGCCAACCTTCGTCCTGCCCAAATAATTGTCCCAGCGGCCCGAGATGTGGCCAAATCAGGCCGCCTTAACCGAGACCAGTAAAGTGTCGCCCTGAGCATCCGAGTAAGCGTCCACAGAGCAGTTGTTATCGCCCATTAGCGCCGGCTTGAGCTCGCCGAGCTCGCACTCCAACGGCAGGCCTATAGTTGAGCTTGGCCGCAGAGTGGGCGCATTGAGGCCGAGCGAGCGAGAGACGTGCAGCCGCGGGCCAGAAGAGTGGGCCGGTGGGCGGGCTGTGCTCTGTGGGGATTTTGTGGAAAGTTGGGTGGAAATCAGCTCGATTGGGCCCCCGAAGGCTGGCCTTTCGTGTGCTTGGCTTGTGGGCGGCCAAGCGAATCGTGCGGCGCACAGAAGACGTGCACTGAGGACGCGCGCAGACAGTCTGCGGCGAGCGAGCCCCAGCGAACAATCAAACGCGCCGCCGCCGCGCACAGTCAGCGCACAGTCAGCGCACAGTGAGCGCCAGTTCGCTGGCAGGCCGCTGCTTAGCGCAGACTGTCTGTGAGCAGGCTGGCTGGCCGGCGAATTGTCCGCTCGCTTTGTTCACACCGAATTGGGCGCAATCATTTCTGCCAATCTCTCGCCCAAAATAAAGTGTCCAGCTCGCCGCCCAGACGCAAAGGGACGCCGCCACCGCCGCCAGTTGCGCAATTCGGGGCCGCCCAACTCGCCCAATTCTCCCACTTGGCTCGCTCGATCACACTCGCGCGGCCACACAAAGAGGCGACGAAAAGGGGCGCCTGTCTGACACTCTCGGCGTGTCGCAGCCCAACGAACACTCGAGACCAGCTTCGAGCGGTTTCCAATTGCACTTGAGACCGTCTCGAGGCCACACACGCAGGTGCGCACGTGAGGCAACAATCTGCCGCCGGCCACACACCAGCACTGAGCCCGTTCGGCCAGCGACAAGCATGATTTGGGCCGGCGTTTGTTTCCACTGGCGCGAGATGAGCCGCGCCAAATGCACTCCGCATGGCCATTTGGCGCCACTTGCAGCCTTTGGATGCACTTCTGCTCAACTTGGGCCGCATCTTAGCCGCATCTTGGCCGCATCCCAGACCTCCGGCAGCTTCGAGAGGCCAAAATCCGGCCGGCGCACTTCCGCAAGCTCAGCGGCGAGCTGGCCGGCCGGATGTGCGAGGATTGCGTGCCGAGCGGGCGCGCAATAAGGACAAATTGAATTTGAGTTTTCCATTCTTGTTGCTCGGAATTCGCCAGCTTGGCCACTTTTCGTCACTTTTTGCGCCCAACCTGAGCTGAGGCTGAACTCGAACTTGCACTTGGAGGCAAATCTGGCCCGCAGACTAGCTCAGTTAGCTCGCGAACATTGTCCAAAGAGCCGAGTTGCTCGCCCCCAAGTTGCTCGGCGAGCTGCGCTCGCTTGCGTGTGGCCGGCTGGCGAAAAATGCGGCCGGACCTAAGGGCGAGTTGGCGAAAAGAGGCAGAGCTTGCGCCCAATTTGGGCCCATTTCTAGCCAGACACTTGTGGACCATTGCCAACAAGTGTCAGCGCAACAATGGCCCACAAAAGCACGCCAATGCTCTGCCAGGGACAGTGTGCGGCCCGCGCGCACAAGTTCAGCTAAATCCTCCATTCAAAAGGTGGGCCCAAGTGTGCGGGTGACAATGATCGGCGGCCAAAGCGACTAAGCTGCAAGTCATCAGCCAGCTCGAGCAGGCCGATGAGAGTTGATCTGTTGCATGTTCGTTCAGTGTTAGAGGTCATCATGACAAATGATTGGGCGCAAATTGGAGGCGAACAAGCCGGAGCTTAGGGCTGGGGGCCAGTTTGTTCGGTCGAGCGTACGCGCAGAAGAAAGCAGAAAAAAGGCAGAAAAAAGGGCCGATTTAACGCCAGATTCGTTCGCTCGCACACACAGGCGAGCTTGTGAGCTTTGTTCGCTCTTTTTTTGCGTCAACTCGCTCCAGTCAAGTGCCAGCGAACTTTCAGAGCGCGCAATACAAACAAGTGCGCCCCACCCTAAGCCCCCCTCTTAATCCCACTCCAAATCGACTCTTTTCCACCCTTTTCCATTTAATGCTTGCGGTTTCTTCTCCCACTCGCCTCTTTCAATCGTCCGATTTGAACTGTCCAAAGGTCCAAAGGCTTTCGGTGGACAGTCTTCGCTTTGGAAGCTCTACCTACTTGAAAAGCCGCCTCTGTAACAGTCCCAAATGCACGCCGAAGTGTTGGTCTTGCCCACTTGGTGGCCCCAGCAAGTGGGCAAAAGTGGGCAAAAATGGAGGATAAATGGAGGAGAATCCAATCACAAAGTGGGACACTGAAATTGAATTGCCCTCCAGGCAGTTCAATCGCTCCAGTTTCCAGCCGCGCGCACAAGCCCTAATGAGCCGGCCTCGAGCGTGTTTGGCCAGCCAAGTGGAGAAGGCCGGCCGCAGATTAGGACTCGCTGGCTCCAGTTGAGCCCTCCAGAGCCAATCAATTGTTGCCCCAACTCGGCCTTGCAACATATTGAGCTCATTATAGGCGAGCTCGACTACTGGACGAGGCTCGGCGGGCGCTCCAGTGGCCAAGCTTGGCGAGCTGGCCAAAGAGTTGCGCCGGCCACTTGGTGGCCTTCTTTCGCGTCGGAAGCTCGTCTCCTCGGCGCTTCTCGGACCACCGGGCGAGGCGAGAGGCGCCGCCGACTGGCCGCCGCAGTGAGCCTTGAGTTTGCAGCTCGCCAGTTCCAGAACCAAGTAGTTGGAAGGAGCAGCGCCAAGCTTGCAGTGCGAAGCTCCGCAGTCTGTGGAGTGCAGTCCGAGAAGCTCAGACAGGCAGCGCGACAACAAGCGGCCGGCAATGACAACTGGCGTGCTCTGGGCCCAGTGTGTCGGCCGGCAGTGCAGCCGGGGAGGAGCAGGCGCACAGGAGGCGGCGGCGGCAACAACTATCGGCTATCACGGAATGATTTTCCCACGCTTTGGGCGGCCGGCGCCAAAGAACTGCTCAACGAAGCAGTGCGCGCACTGCAGCCTGCAGCCTGTGTGCACCTTGCAGCTTCCACCTTCCACCTTTCCACCTTGCGGCCACGGCCGGCCCTTAGCTGCGTTCATTCACAAGCCGAGCGAGTGTGTGTTTGCAGTGAGCGGCCTGTTGTGTGTTGGCGGAGAGCGCGCGCCGGCGGATCATCGAATCAGGCCGACGCGTCAGTGTCACTGAGCGCGCAGTTCGGCCTCAGTGTTCGCTGCAGCTTAGCTCAGGCAGTGCATTGCACACTGCACATTGCAGTGCATTGTAGAGTGCAGAGTGCGCACTGCAGTGTGCAGCGAATCCAGTGAGTGCAGTCAACACAGTGAGTGCAGTCAACACAGTGAGTGCAGCGAATGCACTAAATCCAGTAATCCAGCGAATCCAGCCACTGCAGTCAACACAGTGAACACTGAGCACAGCTAATACAGTGAACGTAGTGCGCTTTGTGCGCTGACACTCGCGAACAGTCTGCAGTTGGCTGCACACACGCACCTGACGCGCCACAGACAGTCTGCGGACTGCCCCAGCTCTCCTTTTCCTCGCCGCTGCAACCAGTCAAGAAGCTGCCCAAGAAGCTGCCATACTCTGGCCACACAAGTCTGCCCCAAAAGGCCACTGCTCGGCTCTAACTCGCTCGCCGCCGCCGCCGCCGCCAATCTGCACACTGCTCAGCCTCCTCCACTTGACGCCAGCATCCACTCGAAAGAGTCCAGAGAGCTCGAAGCCACCGAGCAGAGCGGACAAAAGTTAATTCGCCCTCCAGGCGAGCCTGTGCGTCTCTCTATTAAATTACCTGCTTCACTTGTTCGCTCCACTTGGTTGCCTGAGCAGAGCCCACGAGCAGCCGCCTTGTGCTGCTGGCCAGCGGCGAGCACACACTGACGAGCACACTGACGAGCACGCATAAGAGAGCGCAGTGTGTGCGGCCGCCCACTGGCAGCTCGAAGTTGAGACAGATGATGGCGAGGCCGAATATGCGCGCCAATTGGGCCGAGTGGCGGCCAGCCCGCCAGAGCACGGGCGCCGCACACTCGAATGAGCGCAAATTGCACTCTTTTCTATAACGAGCGCTCGCCACTTGCCGAGGGGCGGCCGCGTTGCTCGCCGCAGCAGGCAAGCCGGCAGCAAGCGAGACAGGCGAGCCAGAGCCACTCTATAGAGCAGGCCCACTGCTTGGCGCTGGCTGCCCGCGACCTGCACTGGGGGCGTGGCTGCGCGAGGCAACAGGCGGCGAGCTAGGCGAGTGCAGTGCAATGCAAAGCAGTGCATTGTAGAAGCGCGGCTTGGCAGGCGGCGAGTGCGCAGGCGCGCGCCGTTTATGCGGGCGGAGTGCGGCCGGGGGATTAGTGGCGGCCCTAAGGGAGAGGCGGGCGGCAGATGAGCACTGCGCCGAACTTGAACCTTCTTGGCGGGCAAAGTTCGCTGCCGCTTGTGCGCACATCCATTGGGCACTGGCGCGCACCAGAAGGCGAGATTGCGAAACACTGGCGCAGACTGTGTGCAGCAGAATGTGTGCCGTAGACTGTGTGTTGCAATGCCAGGCCTGCCGCTTGCTGGCCCGCATCAAAGGGCCACTCGAAAGGGCGCCGAGCTAAGTGAGGGCCCAGTTTAGTGAGCGCTCTTCGTGCGCCGTCAACACTCAACGCGCGCCATCCCAAACCAGCTGCAGCTCGTCATCGGCGCCCCACCGACGAGGACACACCGACGCACACTCTTCGCAAGAGAGCTCTTCGGGAGCACGAGAGATAGAGACGAGAGAGGGCAACTAGAGCGGCAAGCAGCGAACACGAAACAGGACGCAAAGAGAGGCACCCCAACGGGCAGTCTGAAGAGAGGCCCACCGAACAGTTGGCGCGCAAGCCGAGGGGACGAGTAATGGGAAGAAAAGAGGCCGACAATCAGCCGATAAACATCAGCAGCACAGGTGTGGGAGAGCGGAGCTTGCGAGCGGGCCTCTGGTGTTGACGAGCGAGCGAGAGAGAGAGAGAGAGCGGAAATGGGCAGCACGCGCTGAGAAGGGCGCCAAACGGACAGTGGCGAGCAAGTGAATGGAGCCGAGTGGAGGCGAGCGGAGTTATCCAACTGGCAATTGCTTGATTAGTTGTGCGCCTCTCCTGGAGGGACAGTGGTCGGCGAGAGTTTGCATGCAGTGCGCCTGAGCCAGTTGCTGTCTGGCAGTTCCACGAGCAGGTTGCGCCAATTGACAGTTTGGGCGTCCCTTGAGCGTATTGAGTTGGCGTCCAGTCGGACTGTGCGCTTGCTTGATTGCAGTTGCGGTTTCAGCGGTGAAAAGTTGCGAGAAATAGAGAGCTGAAACGAGGAGAAGAGTTGGCCAGTCCAGTTCAGTGTCGCGGCCCAATAGAGACAGAGTGCAATTCGATGAGCTGGCCCATTCAGGTGCTTGAAGGCTCCAAGCTGAAAGGCCCCAGAGACTAGGTGCGAGGGGAGACTAGGTGCGCGCAGTGAAGAGAGTTCACTGGTTCGAGAGCCAGAGACTGGGAGCAGGAGGGGATTAGTGCATTGGTAGTGTGTTTCCATGAAAACGGGCTTTCTGGAGCAAGAGGCAGAACAAAGGGCGAGCGTCAGTTTTGCATGAGTTTGAGTTTGAGCGAGGGGCCCGCATGAATTGTGTTGAAGCAACATGAATTGTGTGTACGAGATGACAAGCAGCAGCTCAGCGAACGAAGCGAACAAATGGAACATGACGAGCGCCGCTAACGAGCCAGACGCGCGCCTTCTGCTGAGCGCGGCCAGCGGCATGCAGGCGGCCCAGCTGAGCGCGGGCGCAACTTCGGCCCCAGCCTGCGGGCCGCCGCTCGCCCACGCCCACCAGCAGCAGCAGCACCAAGCGAACCAGGCTTATCACCCGCATAAGCAGCAGCAGCAGCACGCAGTTCACGTGCAGCAGCAGCAGCACAGCAACACGCCGCACCTGCACCAGAACAACCAGCTGCACACCATTCAGGAGCAACACTACCACCAAGCGGCGGCGGTGCACGCCAACCCAACGGAGCACTATGGTGCGCACCAGGCGCACCAAGCGCGCCTGGCGCAGCCCAAGCACCAGGCCAATGGGCTCCAGTTGAACCAGGTGCAGCAGGCCCACTTGCTGGCCGATGGCGCGCCCAGCCGAAGCAGCAGCAGCTCGGAGAGCGGCTCCCTCAAACAGTCGTGCTCCTCCTCCTGCTCCTCCTCGTCGGCCTCCTCCCTGTCCTCGGCCTCGTCGGCCAACTCCTGCTCCTCCTCAATGCCCCTCGGCGTGGCCCAACCCAACTCGAGCAGCTCCAGCGCCAGCGCCAACGCAACGCCCAAAACGCCGCCAAACTCGAACGCCCCAATGGTGAGTAATTGCACGTTGGATCTATATGCGCGCACGTCTCTCTCTGTCTCTGCGGCCACTCGCGCCTTTCCAGACCTAACAACACTTGTGAGCTTCCGCGCGCTCGCACCCTCCGCCTCGGCGCACTCTGTCTCTGCAGCTCGCTCGCAATCGGCCAACGCGTGACCAGCCCACACGACCTGAGCCTCTTCTCTCTCTTCTGGCCGCACTTCCGGCGCACAAACTGCCACGCTGCTCCAAGTGGGACTAGCTAACAAGTGGCCACTCAGTGTTGAGTGCTCGTCTGCTGCAGACTCTGCAGCCTCAGCGAGCAAGAGGCGGCCGAGAGTGAGCGGCCATCAGTGGCCAGCTGGGCCGGACGCGTGCGGAGGAGGCGCGGCGACAATTGCAATTGTGCACTCCAGAGTGCAGTCTCCGGCAATCTGGCCATCGCAGGGTCCAGCAGGCCCCAGTGGCCCGTCCCCGCCGGCCCGCCGGCCGCAGCGGAAGCGAGTGCCCGATTTGCGCTCCCGAGGGGCCTCCAGCGGGCCCCCTTTGAGCGAGCAGCGGCGGCCAGAAGCCACTAGCGTCGCCCGCAGTGGCGCACACACTGTTTGCCGGTTAAACTGCCTTTGTCTGGCCCAGTGGGCCCGCGGCGAGAGGCCGAGAGTGGGGCCGCGCGCACACCAAACAGATGCGACCGGCGGCAACGCAACGAGCCCCAGGCCAGCCGGCCCGCAGCCCAAGCACAATGGGCCAATGCTTGCGGGCCGTCAGCTGTGCGTTGGCTGCGCCCCAAAGCGAAAGGCGCGAACGTTGCGCTCTGACTCTGCGGCCTCTCCGCCCAATGCCTAATGCCTAATGCCCAATGCCCAATGCCTCTGATGCCTAATGCTCGCCCTGTTGCGCCCGGCCGCAGCAACAGCACGGCCGCGCCAGCAACAAATGGCCCAGCAGCACTCGCTAGCACGAGCCACTCGGGCCACACAAACACACCAATGGCTCAGACCTGCATTTTGGGACACACGCACACTGCATTCGCTTTTTGTGCTGCCTCTTTCTCTCTCTATTCCTTTCTGCGTGTGTTTTGTTTTTGTCCCTTTCACTCAGGTCTCATGTTCCTCTGGTCCATGCAACAAGAGAAAGCCAATCCAAATATGTCAAATATTCCTCCGAGCTTCCCTGGCAATTATTATCACATGAACGCCTCTCTCTTTTCTTATTACACCAAACAATGCAACCATTCTTAAAATGTAGCAACCCCAACCATTGGCTAGAACCATTATATCTTCTCCTATTAGAACAAATGAAACCTACCACCCAAACTGCTCCCCACTGGAACCTCTTTTAGGCCGCATCAGTGCTAACATGAGAGTTGACAATTTCTTCTATTTCTCCTAAGATGTTCCTCCGCCACTCGGCCATAGCAGTTCAAACCTTTTATCGATTCATCATTTAACAAAAGCTCTACAAATGCTTACATTTCTCAGCTTCTAACACAATTCAACCAATGAAATTCAACGTTCCTAATCTCGACTCACCGACCAAATGAATTCATCTATCCAACTTTCAAACTCTCTTTAATCATACAAAACAAAAACAAAACTCATCTGTTGAACCTACTCGCCGGCACCATTCAATTTTGCATCGAAACAAACATGCAAATCGACAACCAATCTAATTGCCTATGCTCTATGAATAACTTGTAATCTAAATTGCTACCATTACTGCCATATGAACCTACATTGCCAAATATATCATTTGATAACCGTCGTGTGTTCAACAATTCATTCAAATGATACTATAGACAAACAACAATAACTACTTCAATGATAGCCATTATTATTACGGCCATCAATATACTAGCGTAGCAACGAATAGCGAGGTCAACAGGCTTCAGGGAGTAGCAAATCAAGCTCAGCTTGGCATAGGCGCTGCACATACCCTATTTGGCCCCTATGCAACTCCGGTAGATCATCACTACCAGCAGCAGCAGCAGCAGCAACACATTCAGCATCACACGAACAAGGAATTGAATCATACTAACTTTGCAAGCACAAACAACGATCTCCAAAGCCAGCACCAACAGTATCACAACAGTATAGCAGCCGAACAGCTGCAATCGCAGCAAACCCATCAACATCATCAAGCTCACCAGTATAATCAACAGCAACAGCAACAGCAGCAGCAAAATCACAGAACGTTCACCCAGCTAACAAGCCGAGGTATGCACGAGCATCCTGTAACTATAGCCCACCAAAATAATAATGGCTATGACCATTCCCACTCCTCAGTGCCCAATAACAATGCCCCGCAAGCCACGCCCCCACATAGTCAAACTGCCAACCAGGACCCTTATGGCAATTATCAGCAATCGTCCCAATTTCACCATCATCACATGCAAGCCCAATATCATAGCCCTTACCAACATCAACAGCATCAGCAACATCAACAACAACCGCTCATGCAACACCATCAACCACCGACGACACAACACCATAGCACCGGTGCCACACCGCAGCTAAACGGCAATTTGTCCACTAATGGCAATGCTGGTAATCGTTTGAAGCTAGAACCTCATACAAATTTAGGGCCTACAGAGAATGAAAATAATAATAATAACCCTGGTTACCATATCAGCAGTAACAACAACAACAATATACCTAATGACAACAGTAGGAATACTATAGTTAAATCTAATAATCAGTCAAATCACCTCAAGATCAACAATAACATTGACCAACCTGAATCGGCGGATGACCAACTAATTAGTAATGGTCAGGCAACGAGACATCAGCAACAATATTCTGCAGTTGTACCAACAACACCAACAGGTTTACATCTGATCCATTCCCACCCTCATGCTAATCTGACCGCTTCTCATCATGATGCGGTCAATTTTAAGTCGAAAAGACTTACAAGAGACGCAATGCGAGATTACATGAGACATCGTGAGTATGACATGAGGTTGATCATATTGCATGCAAAAGTAGCCCAAAAATCCTATGGCAATGAGAAGCGTTTCTTCTGTCCTCCACCGTGTATTTATTTGTTAGGTGGTGGTTGGAAACAGCGCCAAGAGAGGATGTTATGTGAGGGCGAGACAGAGCAAAGCAGTCAACTTTGTGCATTCATCGGTATTGGCAATAGTGAACAGGAAATGCAACAATTAGATTTCGCTAGTAAAAACTATTGTGCAGCTAAAACGTTGTTCATTAGTGACTCAGATAAAAGGAAACACTTTATGCTATCCGTGAAGATGTTCTATGCAAATGGAGAAGATCTTGGTGTCTTCCACTCCAGACGAATCAAAGTGATATCGAAACCATCAAAAAAGAAGCAGTCGCTCAAGAACACTGATTTGTGCATTGCATCCGGAACAAAGGTTGCCCTATTTAACAGATTAAGATCACAAACCGTCTCGACAAGGTACTTGCATGTTGAGGGTAACAGCTTTCATGCATCATCAAGCCAGTGGGGCGCATTCACCATTCATTTACTAGATGATGATGAGTCAGAGACAGAGGAATTTACTGTCCGCGATGGCTACATTCATTATGGATCAACTGTGAAATTAGTTTGCTCCGTTACTCGGATGGCATTACCCAGACTAATCATACGCAAGGTCGATAAACAAACAGCTTTACTTGATGCCGATGATCCTGTTTCACAGTTGCATAAATGCGCCTTTTATCTCAAAGACACGGATCGAATGTATTTATGTTTGTCACAGGAAAGGATAATCCAATTTCAGGCGACACCATGTGCAAAAGAGCCAAACAAGGAGATGATTAATGACGGAGCTTCGTGGACCATTATCAGTACAGACAAGGCTGAGTACACATTCTTCGAAGGGATGGGTCCCGCGAGATCGCCAGTCACACCGTAAGTAACAAGTCTTTACTATTGATAAAACAAATGCAATTCATCAATACCAAGACCTATTGACTAACTTCCTCTTCTCTTGCTTGATTCCTACCAATAGTGTACCAATAGTTCATAGTCTAAATTTGGATGGTGGTGGTGAGGTTGCAATGTTGGAATTGACTGGCGAAAATTTTAAGCCTTCCTACTCTGTCTGGCTGGGTGATGTGGAAACCGAGACAATATATCGGTAAGTCTTTGACCTAAACGAAAGTGTATTCACGATGTATCTATCATGGATTCTCTCTAATACAATTTGCTCTTCAATTACTTTGCCATAATGAACAGATGTGAGGAATGCATGTTATGCGTTGTGCCAGATATATCAGCGTTCAAGGATGGCTGGCAATGGATCGAGCAGCCAAAACAAGTGGAGGTTTCGCTGGTTCGTAACGATGGTGTGATATATGCCACAGGTTTGACATTCACCTATACGTAAGTATTCCTACTGAGAACCCATCTTTTACCGGCAAACTTGAAGTTATCGTCATTTGTTGATTTCCTCTTAATTTCCATCGTTCTTGCTATATTAACAACACGCTACCCCTCACCAATCTACAACAGACCTGAACCCGGTCCCAGGCCACGAGATCCCGTCATTAGAAGCATTGTGCATGGAACAAGATAGATTAAGGATTAAATTGCGCGCAAAAATCGCCGCTTTCATATTTCATATTTACGAAACTTTTCCAACAATGAGCCGCTAGGTGCCGAATGGATCTCGCCATTATTGCTAGAACTTTGTTCAGGATCCATTTGCCCCGTGGCCATTTTTTCCTGGATGCTTAATTTCATCTGTCTAGGTGGCGCCCAGTGCATGGAATGGGCTTTCTTATTCTGCCATTGTTCGAAAGGTATTTGTATTCCTGAGTTCAACCATGTGTCATAGGATTTTCTCAACTTTGTGTCTGTAAGGGTTTCTTTGGCCAGTTGCAAAACTTGAAACTTCTGCGCCGATTCTGGATCTGGATTCTTATCTGGATGATATTTTAGGGCCCTAATTTTGTATTCTCTAATTATCTGTTCGGTCTATTGGAGTAGAGGAATCAGTTAGTTAGGTGTGCTTTTTATCTTGACTCTCTAGGCAGTCGTGCTTGCTTCTTACACTTACACTCGAAGACTGATGGCACCCCAAAAGATCGTAGTAGGTCTCTTTTGGTTTGGTATACTTTAAAATAGAGTCTATGTCCATCCTTGTGGAAAAGCTTGGATTTGTATATCCAGGACTTAAATAGCACAAGAAATGGGTGACATCTGTATTCTAGAAAGACCACTGATATGCATAAACATCAGACCACTGATAAGTGGTTTGATAAGATCGCGCGCAAAACATCAGCACAGGCGCATAGAATCGATGAGTGCCCCGTAACTAGTCTGATTCAGTTCCTCGCCAAACAGCTACATATTCCCACCCGAATTCAAAGTAAACTATCCAATTTCGGTAAGAATGCTTGTACAAGAGCCAGACGTCTCGTTCAGAATGTCGTCAGAGAAAGTTTGGCATGATTATGTTTTAAATCTGCACAATCGTATCTGTCAGGACTCATGATTTCATAAAAATTGATCTAATCGCCATCTGAATTGAAACCATTTCAGGATTCGATACAATGCGATGTATAACTCTTCGAGATTGTCTCGTCAAGAGTCTTAGAGAGCAGGCCGATGCTCGATTAGGTGCCAGATAGAGCAGCTCTTTACAGGCGCACCCGAATGATTCTCAGAAAGTTTCAGAACACTTAAGTGAAGTCTTTCGGGTTCAGATGGTCTCATCAAGTGATGCTCGATACTAACAAGCTAACTCGCCAGGACTCCTGAGCTCCCTAGCTTTGACGACCAGCAACAGCCTATCATGATAGTCGAGAAGCGGTATCCGCTAAATGTTGGCGAGTGAGGACCTGTGTCGCTCGCCCAAACTGGAGCGCCTAGAAATCGCGCCGCCATAGATAGTCCGTTTCCGGAGTGAAGGTTGGCCTCGCCACCATCTAGGCTGCCAGGGATCTAAACTTTGGCTTTGAACAAGGAACATGCTGTCGGCAGAGTTCGAGAGAAACTATCATGAACAACCCGGCTTACAAGAGCAAGAGCTTTGGATTAGGAATAGGAACTGCCCTGGTTTCGGGATGACCGTTTCATTCGTTCGTTGTCCATGGGCCCGCTCAGCCCCAACGGTCCAACGGGCGGGACCCCATAACTGAATTTTCCGTTGAAAACCAGACTAGTGCGAGCCCGCGCACACCAAATCGAGACAAAATCCCCATTTCAGTGTTGCACAAAAATGATAACGTGCGAGTCTGCATAGCACGGCTTCCACACTCTCAGCCAGAAATACACTAGCCCAGAAGAACCCGAGCTTTTTCGCATATTCGCCAGCGAATTGTCGCCCCAGTGCGCTCTTCCCTCTACTTCTGGTGGCCAGTGGCGCTCCTTTTCGTGTTCTCTTCAGATCTCAACCACATATCGCCATATAGCATATGTGTATATGTATATATATATATATATATTAAATATACGACAATATAGTCTTACAAGATTTCACCCGCAAAATCTGCTACCTGGCGAAAGCACTCCAGTTAGTTGCCAACTTTCGTAGTAATCACTTGGAAACTAAACCCAATCGCCAGTCATCCAGCAAGACGCAATCAAGATGAGTACTATTGCTAAATCATCAAGAGCAACATCGATTGCAATCTATTCGCTGGGCTTCCTCTTGGGGTCACTGCACATCTTCTTGGGAGTCGTTGCACTGACACCAATGATTAATCATGACTATCATCGGGAGACCAAGATCAACTATAGCGCATTTGCAAAATCGCTATTGAGCCTCTATGACTTTACCGACAGGGCGACCGCAGCCTTTTACTTGCGCATCCTATTGTCATCAGGCCAGGCTCTTTTTGGCGCTTTACTCTTAGAGAACGGTCATTTCGGAAGCTTTGGAAAATATGGAAACTATGGTTTATTGATCGTCGACGCGATCCTCTTGTGCTTCAAGCTTAGTGTCGGAACTTCGTATGAAAGACTCGCGCCCACGATTGTCTTCGCCATCTTGCTCATATCGAGATTGGTTATAGTTGAGCAGAGTGCTAAGAAGCTTAAGAGCCGTCAGACCCATAGACCACTGAGAAAAGTTTCCCCCAAGAAGAAGGAATGATCCAAGAATATCGATGGGGCCTGAAGAAGATTGAATACAACTCGAAGCCCACGCCAAAGATTTTTTTCACTCTGATTATCCGTGAATTTCACCAACATATCAGTAAGTAAGCAAGTGCACTAGGTTGATGGATTCGTGGTACCATATGTCTTGTTCTATCATCATGTGAACGACTCAAACGGATGCGCGATTTCCTGTCAAATTGGTCACCTATGCAAATGGAATAAGCATTATCATTTCGTCCAACGAAACTTTTCGCCTCAAGAGGCGTGTAAATAACCAGAATGCCATGGCTCACCACTCAAGATCTCAATAACTCATTGCTCGATGGATGAGATTGTTCATATCAAGACGCTCCCGGGGAAGTTTCTCTCCTCGAAGTCAGTTACAATCCGTCAATTGGAGGTCGTAAATTACTACTAAGTAGAATTCGACTGAACTATAATGAAATAAAATTACTCGGAGAATGCTAGTTCTCGAATCATATTCTACGTCGATCTAGAAATCATCACAATATCGTCATTCAGACGCAATGCATCTCATAACTGTCGAATATCTCTCTACAACGAATCAATAGCTGTGCGATGACTTATGCGAACAAGTTTAATTTTACTGTCCAATAACTTTGATCGCCATAAGGCACTAGAGGGGAGGGGATGAGGGTAGGGTTCTTTGATTCAACAAATAAGTAGAGCCTCAATGGGATGACTCTACAAGGTTAGGATAAACGAAACCAACTGGACGCTGATCATCTAGCATTGCGGGTCCAACAGGTCTAGGAGGAGGGGAACGAAATGCCGCCCCTCTAGGTTGTCCGGTGACATTCACTTCACTTGCTATTTTGAGAGTCTCCGGTTTCATTTCTTGCCCGTCTTCTTGAGCAAATTTGAGGAGTCCCTCTGGCGCGAAGTATCCTTCATGTGAGTTGGCATTCTTTTTCACATCCTCAACAAAGCATAAGAACATAGTATCGATGACCATCTCGTAAACACAAAGCATAGAGTGTGCCACCATATAAACACATATCGCCGAAAAGGCTACCGGTACGGCTAGGTAGTGTACATTTGAGTCATTACGAATGAGATATACGCTAAATGCAGCAGCTGTTCCTGTTACAATACATTTGCCGAGAAAGATGATGAAATCACCCATCGTGTTGATGGTCACTATCCTTGGCGTATTCGATGCTAGTGTCTTGAATGCTACTCTCGCCGAAAAACAGTAGTCAGTGCCTTCGATAGCAATAATTGTGTAGGCATTGTGATTAATGTATCGAATAAAGTTTTCTAGGCAATAGAAGAAGCACTGGCAACACTTGAAGGTGCAATCTATGCATTGGTAACGCTGTCTATATTCCTTCAAGAAGTATTCCATGTAGCTCAATATAAGACGGGGCACTTTAAGTAGGACAATGAGAAAACTTCCCAAGGCGACGGACCCCAAATGGTATTTCGTTATGCGCCTGACAGAGTTCCCAATGGGACAAACCAGAGCAGATCGATCCCGAGAGAAGTACCAGCTGGCTACAGATGATGCCACGGTCATCTGTTGACAACCAAGTATAAACTCGCTCGACCAGAATAGCATCACTATCAAAAACCACCACAAATATTTAACTATTGGTGGAGTCTCGTGCTTGACAGATTCCAATGAGTGAACATCGGCTATAGGTGCGAAGTCGGGTCTGCCATCATTATATGCAATCACCCGTCTTGCAGGCAACTTGAGCTGGAACCTAGTCGTCGTCTCGTTGAATATAACATCTTTCTCTGCCGTTGAGATGGCTAAGAATACTGTAGTCCAAAATAGCAAAAACAGTATCAGCACAATACTGGTTACTATAGGCTGAAATATGAGGCCGGGCATGGATCTCAAGCATGAGGCGGTCTCATCAAATAAGGCGACCATCAAGCCTATGCCACTTCGTAAGAAAAAAGTGATCATCAATATGATAATTGTGATGACAGTCAGTATTATCGAAAATATCAGAAAAGTTTTCTCATTGACGAGGTTGTCATCTAGTGTTTCAATTGCCGGTATCTGGTTCAATTTGTACTTGAGATCGAAGTAGACATACCAAGAGAACGCTGTGAATCCGATCATCACCAGGGTTGATACCACGATTATTATAGTTGATACCAAAGAGGCTAGGAAATGAATCGTAAAGGTGACTAATATCGCGACAACAAGACCAGCAAGGACTGAATATGCAATTGAGTAACGACTTGTGTAAATATCGCTGACTATCTTGTGGGCTATATCTAAATTCTTGAGATAATTGTAGAGGTTGTTGATAACACTATTGCCAAGTTTGACCCTTTCAGTTCCAACGCAACGATTTAGGACAGGTCTCTGTTTGACGACCGGTAACTTTGGAAAGGGACCAAATCCCCTGTCCTCGTCTCGCGCCCTTTGGCGTGCTATCTCATTACCCGGTATATTCTTGTAATGGATCTGGGAATTTCTAATATCGTAGTCATAGCGGGTTAGTAGAGATCCCGTACGAATAAAGAACTCCTTGATCTCGCCATCGCTAGTAAGATTTTCGTGGGCGCATTTTCGAACACAGACTTTCATAGTGTAAGATGTGTTGAATGGATCCATGTGGAATAAGTAAGGATTTTCTGTCATATCGAAGCCGCTCCAGCTGACGCCATCGATTTTTCGATTCTTTTGGCCGCAAATATTTCCAAAGCTATCATAACCTCGTATCAACCTGGACGGATGACCCTGGTAGAATGACCATACTGCCGTAGCGGATAAAATGATCCAAGAGCATGTGAACATGATCAGCCAGCACCTGTCAGTGCATCTTCTGGACTTGTCAGGCTCATTTTGAGCTAATTCGGGGTCGTCCCCGCATAGGCAACCCATAATTGATTTGTGATAATAATAATATTACAAATGATCAAGGTGTTGATTGTTAATTCAATAAGTTACTTGTTTTTCTTGGAGTTACTTGGCTTGGACGCATCTGACGGCGTGGAGTATCTAGTTTGAGTTAGTGGCACTGTTTGGTTGAATTGGCGCAGGTGCCATGATTGTGTTGAGTAATTGGTTTGAAATTGATTTGATTCAGATGTGATAATTTGATGTGTGGTATTATTGCAACAAGTTTGATGGTGGAAATAGCGAATGATGATGCGGATTGGGAGGGGGGATGGAAAGTGAAAGGGACGGGGTGCGGCAGATCGCGAATCGCGAGCAGCAGATTTGCAAATAGAGAGTGTGTGTGTGTGATTCAGAGGATTGTTAGTTTCAGTGGTGTGTGTTTGCTGCTGTGTCTTTCTGGCGAAGTTCTTCAACGTCGTCGCACGGCGGCGGCGGCGACATGTCCAGTTAGTGCGTGCGGCGCTTGAGACGGCGGCGAAATGGATGGCGGCGAGCAGCACAATGGTAGTAGTAGTGCGCGCTTGTGCAGACGGCCGCAGGAAAGCGAGAAGGCATAGGAGTTGGCTGCAGGCGGCAATGGGCACTCGCTGGAGCAGCCAGGCTGGCGGCGCCGTTGGCTAGAGAGTGGCGCTGTTTTTTGCCAAGAGAGTTAGTGGCGCGCGCATGACTCTCACTCGCCCAATGGCCCAAATGGCGGAGCTCTGCCATGGGAAGCCACTGCTCCTTCCTGGCCGCCCCACTGGGCCCGCCTCTCTCTCTCTCTCTCTCTCAGGCAGAGGAAAAGAATTCCTAACCACCACCGCCGCCACCTAAGCAAGCGAGCATATTCTAGCCCACAGATTCCCGGCATGCAACTGCGGCCAGCCAGCCTGCTCCAACAAGCGCACTCTGCTCGTGATAAGCCCTGTCATGGAGCGCGGCCAGCAAGTCAGCCAGTCGGCCAGCCAGCCAGCCGACCAGTTGGCCAGCCCCCTCGGAGCTCGCCTCTCGTTGCACAAGCGTCACTAATGGACACCCCCGGCGAGCAAGCGAGCCAACACAATCGGCCGTCTTAGGCTGCAATTGCATAATATCTAATCTATTAAATTCATATATGAGCGGGGAGCTGGGAGCGAGAGAGAGAGCCCCGGCGGAGAGAGAGACGAGGGCCGCCTTTCTGGTGAGGGGGAGCAACAATTCAGGCAACAGCCGGCCAGTGGGCAGTGCCGCCGGGCCAGTCAGTCAGTGGGCAGTCAGTGCTCGTGGGGCGGTTCTCTTGGCACTTGAGGCTGTTGGTGGGTCGGCGGGAGCCCAATGGAGTAGTGGAGTGGAGTCGTCGTGGCACAGAGTTGTTGGCGAAGAGGAGCGAGCGGGCGGAAAAAGGTCCCTGTTGCAAGTGCATGCAACAGGGACCTTTTGCTGCACTTGGCCGCAGAGTGAGCGGCGCGTCTCTGAGTGCGCGCCAGAGCCACTTGCCCGCAGTGAGCGCGCGCCACTGTGCCTGGACACAGTGTGCAAGCGAGACAGAGAGAGAGAGTATGCCCAAAAGGCTGCCCAAAAGTGGCCAACCGAGAGCTTTTTGTCTCGACCGACGCTGCCGCCTGCCAGCCTCTGAGCACTCGGACATGAAGTGGTCATTCATTGGGCCTGTTTGATGGGCCACGAACGCGCCGGATCAACTCGGGCCGACATTCCGGCGGACAGCCGGCGGCAAGCAGCGCCGGGCCCGAGCTCGGCCGAAATATAAGATTTTTTATTTCGAGGAGCCCAACAGCAGCGGGGGCAAGGTGATGAGAGAATTCCAACAGTGGCCAATGCTTACATTGCAACAGTGGCCACTGCCTCACCATGGCGGCGCTCCTTCTCTCTTGTCTAATGGAAGGGAAACATATTCCTATACTTTGTTGCATTAGGGCCCGTCCATTGGGCCTTCTGGGCCTTCCGAGTGGCAAGCTGCAGCCAAGACTGTCTGTGCATCTCTAGCGGCGACAGTCTGTTGCGGGCGGCTCGCATTGGCCAATGGGCGACAAGCTGGCGCTCATTGTTGCCATACCAACGAGCGTGAGCCGCCTGGCTGCAGGGCGCCCCCCGGCGCCCAGCTAACAAGTGTCGGCTGGCTCGCTGCTGGCCAACTCGGCTCAGCTGCAACTGGATCGTGCTCGCCTTTCTCACGCCGACAGTGGTCCGCAAACAAGAACCAATAAATAACATCGCCCTCAGCAGGCTTGGCCCATCCGCCCGTGCCGCCCCCCCTTTTGCGAGTCTCCCCTCGCTGCTGCACACTCAAGTAGTGCTTAGGGGCGGCGCTCGCAGGCAGAGGCCGCGCTGACCAGCCGAGTGGTTTGGTCTGCCGCTCGAGACTGGCCAAGGCAACAGAGGCGCCTAATTGAATGAGAGGAGCCATTCGAGATGTCAGCCCCAATTGCCTCGGTCACACAAGTGCGCCCGCGGGAGACCATTGCACGCGAGCGAGCGCCGCCCATGCAACGCCTTCACACATGTGACAAGTTAATTTGCGTGCCAGCCAATAGGCGTCCCTCACTCCAGCCACTTGGCCTGCACGGAAAGGCATACAAATCGTCTCTCTGTGTCCCTCTCGAGTGGCCCCCAAGCTCAGTCTTGGCAAGAGAGAGAGGCCGCCGGCAAGCACACAACTCTCACCTCTCTGGGCGAGCTCTGTGCCGAGCCCTTCATTCGACACTGTCCCAACTGAATTGGGCCGCAACATTTGCAGTACAGTAGCCCCAGAAAATCGGCTGAATTATTGCCGCGTTTCGTGGACATTGCCACAGTAACATTGCTCAATTGGTCCGCAACTTTTCCGAGCCACTTCAGACTGAATGGCGCTCTCTGCTCGCCTGCAGCTGTCCCAGAGGCGTGCCAAGCTAACTGGCCAACTCATCACTTTGCAACTGTCCTCCAGTTTGATTTATTTGCACAATTGACTACTGTATCACTCGAATGTCAGACACTTGGACCTTTCAGTTTCAGTTGACGCTTTCGGTGCCAAGTTTCATCCAATTAGGAAATATGGGAGAACACGCATCGCTGGAAACAGCTCGTGAGCAACAGGTTTTCTCCAGTTTCCAAGACGCGTGTTTTCGAACAAGTAAAGACAACAGTTTCTTTGCTCTTGCCAGTTTCTTTTCATTACCAAAATGGAGCTCACTTTGCTGAGCATTTTTCCTGCCCAAAATTTCATCTCTCAGCTTGTCTTTATTGTCTCTTAGCTCAACCTCATTTGGTGACCAAACTCGAACCAGTTGCGTGCCATTCAAATGCTGAGCGCGTGAAGGCGAACAACCATTGTTTACTCGTGTTTCTTGGAAAGCTTGTTTCATCACGAATTGTTGAGTGAAGATTGTTTCTCCTCCTGAATCCTTCCACTAGAATATTCTTTTATTATAAGAACAATCTTATGATAAAAGAACAATTTTTCGCTGACTGTGACGCTTCATTGGGTCCAGCTTGTGTTTTCCAATCGCATTTCTTGGTGACGAAATGAGCCAGTCACACTTGCCGCTGACGACCAGAAATTTCCAATCGAAACTCTTCAATCTTCCATCCTCATTCATTGTCTCACTCGAATCCAACGACGAAAAGTGAAATAGTTTCCTTTAAGACATTTTCTCTAGAAATTTTCATCTTTTCCCACATGATGGAGTTGAAATTTGTCCTTTGTGCGCGTAAGAATCGTGTCCAATTTCCAAGTCTTGAAGCTCATCGCATGGAAGATCATTCAAGAGTCAAACTAACCAAATGGATCCAATTCTTCTCAGTTTTATCTTGCCTCTTTGTGTGCCACCAGATGCTGGATGTTCCACTGGTTGAGGCCAGATTCCAGGCGGAACCCAAAGACGGACAGAGGAAAGAGTTTGCGGGAGTCAACTCGTGCCACTGGCGCGAGTTTGACCTTTGCTCCATCGGAACTGCATCTCTTTTCCAGAACCCCAATGGTTTGCCTCAGAGCGATCAAGAGCTCAACAGACAATGCGAGTATTTGAACGAGTCGCTCCAATGTTTCGAAGATTTTGCCACCAAATGTTTGACGGAAACCCAAATGGGACTGTTCCAAATGTTCACCTCAAGTCCGCTTCAAATGATGACCGATTTCTGTCAGGCAAACAGCACTTTGAGGACAAACTACACAAAGCACGTCCAATGTCTTCGCGACATTCAACGCACTCATCAGCGTCCGTGTCTCACCGACTTTCAGGTTGGCTTTGAGTCGATACACAAGACGAACATCAGTGTCAGATTGCAGACAGCCTGTTGCAACGTGAACAGATTGCGAGACTGCATCTTTGGCCCCGTTGAGTACGAGTGCGGAATTGGGGCTGCCGAAATGATAAAAACAATCCTCGAATCCCTCGTGGGTGGCTTCTTTGAGCTCACTTGTCGCCATTACGATCCAATGGGCGAAGAGTGTAGCAAGTTGCTACCTCCAAGTGGCACCAGACCACACGGTAAGTGACGCCTTCTCATTCATCTCTGTCATTGATCTGCTCTCGTTGAGTTGCAGAAATTAATCAACTGGAGCCCTCGGAAATGCCCAAATCAACAGGCGGTCGCAACACCTCTGCCTTGAGCAAGATTGTCTCCAGCTTCACGAATGTTCCAGCTCAAGGTTAGCCTAAGGGAGGCTGTCCTGAGCCGAAGCTAAGGTCTGATTGTCGGAGAATAAAAGCCATCTCCTCGTGCAGATCGGAAGTCTGTTAGACTTTCTCAGACTAGCTTGAGACTTGGATTGTTCTGGTCCAGCAACTTCTGGAGTGTCTTGGAGTGATCGCGGATCTTCTTTTCTCGAAGAGTTGGCGAAAAAAGAGAACAATGGCTCCAAGCATCTTGGCTGTCCTATTAGTCAACAGCCTGCGAGTGATTAATTGGAATGAGCAACTGGGCGAACAGGCACATTACTGGACTCGATGATGATGATGCATGATAAGGGCAGCACCTTCTGGTTGTTAGCGGCACGTCAACGATGGCCGCCGATGGGCAGACGTGTCTCTTGCGTAACTAATCCATTTGTTAGGCCCTTCAAGCGGGTCTTGTGAGTTTGTGTTTTGACTTGGCGATGGGCGAACAAAAACGATTGCTCCGGCCACACCCTTGTTTAGATGCGGAGGCGAGATGAAAGGGAAATGGATCGTGATAGTCATTAGCGTGATATTCCACTGCTCGCCTTCATGGGCCAAAACAAACTTCCCGTGGCTAATGAATTTGCTTGCACGCCTGATAATTTGCCTGCAAGCGTGATGCGCGCCATTTATCTCCAGCTGGACCACACTCGAGCAGCATTATACAACACCAGTTTACCTAAGAAGAACAATGGACCGCTTGAGCATCGTCAATGATACCTCGTCTGGCTGTCTCAGTTCAAAGACAGCCTCAGGAATGCACCAGTGGACCATCACCGCAAACAAATGACCGCCCCAGTAGAGAGAGCTGCTGTCTGGCGCAACGTGTGCCACACATGGTCATCACATGGCCTCAAAGATTGCCATGAATTTAGATTAGCGCTCTCTCTCTCTCTCCTGCTCTCGTGCCTCATTATCTAATCACTGTGTGTTTAATGTAAACAAGTCCATCCACAGGCCATTTAGGATGTAATATCTCACTGTTGCTATAATGCCAAGGTGCAACCTCACACTGAAACAGAAGACCCAGATCATCGAGCTCAGGCATAGCCTACCGACGGAGTTGTTGGCGAGAAAATTTCGGGTTCATCCAACAACCATAACAAGGATCATCAAGAATCAGGCCAAAATATTGGACCAAGCTGGACGAGTTAATTCCAGTTTCAAAACTGTCCAAACCTATGGCCGCTGTCAGGAACACGATCTACTGGTCCTCGAATACATCAAACAGAAGCAACAATCCAAAGAGCCAGTCTCGATTCAGGATATCTGTGACAGGGCCCTGGAGTTTGCCCAACTCGTAGACAGACCAATCAAATCCAAAAGGAGTTGGTGGAGGAGATTCAAAACGAGGTGCCAAATAGTGAGATCGCGCCTCCAGGATAAAAATAGTAAAAACGTAGCTAATACAATGGAGCACCCTCTGGTATCATCTCAAAGAAGTTACCAGATTCCCAACAAAGGAGCGACAAAAGTGTATACATTCAAAGTGAAAGACCCAACATTAGGCTCAATCCCTAATCATATAAATACTCAATGAACGAAGATACAGTAGGATTCTCGATTCGATCGCTTGGCTTATTTTGTCAAATGGTCGACCAATATTTGGCGCAATCATGATCATTTTTCGCATGACGGCGCGAAACACTTGTCAGAACAAGTCGGATTACCTGTTGCTTCGACTCGAATCGACGTTCAGCCATGCATGATATCGTCACAACATCTGATTATTGGCACAGTTAGTTTATTCCATTGTTCCGCAAATCGTCCTCGTTCAACACCTGATCAGACTTGACACTCTCTGTAGAACTGAGCCTTGCTGTCTATGTCTCTGAGATATTCGTTCATTTGCTTGTGCAGATCATCAACTATATCCTGATAATCTTTGACCCGTTTGACACTCTCGTCGAAAAAGTCGTCCAACTCTCGCAAAAGGTCCATACGGGCCTTGATCTCTTCAGCCAAGCGGAGGGCCTCGTTTTTGAGCCTTTCGGCTCTGTCCTTCAACTGTCCGTTTTGTTGTGCTTTGTTGCGTAGTTTCTCCTCAGCTAACTTGACTTTCTCCTCCAGATCATCTGCCCCTTGAGCGGCCAAATCGGTCAGCTTGTTGGCCTCCTCTGCAGCCGCCTTGGCCTGGCTGACATATAACTCATTTTGAGCATACTTCTTTCTCAACTCGTTCAATCTATCCTTCAGTCTGTTCACGGCATCGCCCAGCTCGGCGATTATCTTGATCAAGAGTTCAGTTTCGCTGGTGATCTCCGTCAAATCGTCTTGGGCCCCCTCAATGTCGGCCTGGGCCTGTGCTATGGCGGCGGCCGCTTTCGCTTGCTCCAATGCGGCCAATCGGAGCATATTGAGCACCTGCTCCACTGTGTCGAGTATATTGTCTGCCGCCTCTTTGGCTCGATCGGCCTGCTCGTGCAATTGTTCGGCAGTGTTCAAATCTCCGGCCGTGTCTCTCAGAATTTTGTCTATATTCGTCAGACTGGATATGGTTTCGTTGATCTTCCTTGCCAGATCCAATATTTGCTCTGGCTTCAATGAGATAGACAATGCCAAGCACTCGTTTCCAAGCGTTCGAACTTCAGCCGGCCGAGCCCCATCCATCAGGTAGAATTTGTCCACTCCGTCCATGATTCCGTTGAGCTCGTTTCCAATCTTGTCAAATTTGGACTTTTGCAAATCGCAATCATTCATCACTGCCTGCGCCTGCCTGAGAGCCTCGGCGCTCATGTTCTTCGCCTCATTCAGGGCCTCCAAGTTCAGTTTGGATTGGTTATATTTCGAGTTCAACAGTTCGATGGCTTGTTGGGCCAAGTCGAGAGCGTTGCTCGCCTTGGTTGTGGCGCCCTCCGAGCAACTCAAACCGCCACACTTCCCACACAAAGCTCCGCCGCAAAGTTGGTCACAAGTGTTCACGGTGGACGTGGAGGCACAGACTAGCTGGTTGATGCCCGGAACACTGTTCTCCAGTTCGAAAATCTGCCTCGACAGGGCGGCCAAAATGGCCTCATTCTGCAGGGCCGAGCTATTGTAACGCGAGGCAGTGGAGGTCAACATGCTCTCGGTGAGTCGCCTCTTCTGCTCCTGTTCCTTCATCAAAGGAGCCAGATCTTTCACTCTTTTTTCAGCAGCTCGCGACCTATTCTGCGAGTCTAATATTATGGCATAGGCTCCGTCCACGTTCCACTCTTGGAATTGGGTTGCATTCTCGCGAAGACCGTCTATCAAGATGGTCAGTCTGTCGGCCATGTTATCAAAGTCCCTAAGTGCCTCCTGGACTGCAAGCGAGCGATTTGTCGTCCGGTCGGCCTCCTTTTCGTACTCGCTGAGAGTTTTCTCCAACTGTCTCAACAGTTTGGCAAGCTCCTCGATTTGTCGGGCCAAATCCTTGATTGCCGCTTCGTCCAGCTTTTGATTATCCAAAATCTGCTTGATCCTGTCCAGTTTGTTCTCAATCTCCGTGAACTCCTTCGCATAGGCACCCGTAGTTCCGATTTCGAGCAAGAGTCGAACCCTGTCGAGCAAGGCTTGGGTCTGATTCTTCAAGCCTCTGATGATTGCGTCCCATTGCTCGAAGCACTCGCCACACGATTCGCAATTTGGAAATCGCCCATGATAGCCTCTGGCACAATGGTCGCACTTTTCCCCACCAAAACCCGTCTGACACTGGCACTTGCCCGTCTTGTTGTCGCAATACTGGTTCACCGAGCCATCTCTGTTACAATTGCACGCCTGGCAACGCAGCTTAGGATCGCCAAACTGGCCCAGAGGACACTCGTTGCACTGGCGCCCCCCGTAGGAGGAGTGGCACTCGCATTTGCCGTCAAACTCGTTGCAGTTCATCGACACTGAGCCCACCTGGTCGCATAGGCAAGCTTGGCAGCCGTGGCCAGAGGAGAAGTTGAAGAAGCCTGGCAGACACTTGCCACAGTCTAAGCCGCCAACGTTGGGCAAACATGGACACTGGCCTGTGAGCGGGTGGCAGGGCCCACCATTAGGATCAGTGCCCAATGGGTTGCAGACGCACTCGCGGCACTGCTGCTTTGTTGCATCGCCCGTGAAGTTAGCCTTACAGTGCTCGCAGTAATCGCCCTCAGTGTTGTACAAACATTTTAGACACTTTCCCGTCGATGGATCACAATTGCCAGTGTCTGTCAGATCGATATTGTCATTACATTGGCACTTTCGACAACCGATCACCACGTTTCCATAATGATTCTCTGGACAGGTGAATTTTTCACCATTCAGACTTGGTTTAGCGCCAGAAACTGGCTCGCGCGATTGTATCAGAGTTATATTGTATTGTATACGCTCCGAGGAACTGTTGGCAGATTCTGAATTGAGTGTTCCCGTTTGATCAGTGGGATTTGCTTTGGTCAAACTATCCGACCCTAAGGGACCGTTGTTGATTACATTATCCTCATTCGATGTCAGGATGGTTGTATTACGAATAGTTTCGCGTAAAACTTGCAAGTCCGCCTCGTTGTTTGAGCCCAAAGATGGCACAGCTTGTCCTCCCGATGAGCTGGACCAGGAGTAGGTTCTTTCAATGGGCTCTTTGCCATCCTCTTGGATCGTTATCTTTTTTCTGTAACTCGTGCTCGTCTCAGACGTTTGCCTTTTCACCAACCTCTCAACGGAAATTGGACCTTCACCATAGGCAGCATCATCCTGGACTATGGTCGAGGTGCCATCTGAGTGGGTTCTGGCGTTCGTTTCATGATCATTATCTACATTTGTTGATTTGGGGCTGCTTTTGATCACTGGACTAGCCTGACTCGCACTGTTACTCAACAGAACCCTAGCGCCGCGATTACAGTAAATTTGCTCACTTACGGCTAGAAAAATGAGGGTAAAATATAGTATGTGGCATCTATTAAATAACAAAAACAACATCTTAGCGCCGAACGATATGTCTTCTACCCAGTTGCTAACCCTTGAGATGGAATCTAGGAATTATTCTCTCCAAATCATATTATTGCATGGAATTGGACGAGATTACTTTCATCAATATCACTCAGATGTGGAGAGGGGATAACAATAAATCGAGTCAATAATTGTCCCGTTTGGTCGCTCAGCCACGAGGATAAAATTGAAACAAAGTTAATAACAGAAATTTGTTCGTCTTTCTCGCCAAGACCGAAAACTTGCTCCTCAAGCCAAAACACTAGACAGATGGTCAAAGAGGAGCGCAAAAGCTAGTTGGGGATTGTTTGCGCCTGCGCGTCCGGTCTCAAGTCCTAAAGCAACAGGTAGATCTGTGCCCAGAATTTGTGATTTCTCACAAACAGCCAAGCTAACCAAGAGAGGGAGGCACTATTTCAGTTTCACTTCCAGGCAACTCTCTAACACTGTTCCATGTTGAGAGTTTGATTTCAGTAAATGCAGAAGCCGAGTCGAGTGATGAGCGTGGGCTGATACTCGTTCTCCGCATCATGGTAAGCTAAGAATCTTACACTCTGCTCTATCTCTCTAACTTTTTCCAGCTCATCCGACTATCTAGTGTGATTTCAACTCGAGCCGATTGGATCTCAGTTACAGTCTACCGCGCGAATAGACTTTTTGTTGCTTAGATTGAAACTAGATGGTGTTATACGGATTTTTGCGACGGACGAAAAGCTGCCAGAAACAATTTGAAAATACTCTGGAGACAGTCAACGAATGTTTGGAGAAAACTGACATGTCCAAAAGATTGTCCCATTTTCGAGAACGTCGGATCATGTTCTGAAGTCTATGTTTTGCAAAATCACATTGATGATCGTTTAGAAATAGGTAGTGAACTCGATCTGACACGAGCTAGTAGAGGTTTCCTATCTAGAGGACACGGTGGATTAAGTCGATCTTATTGGATAAATAGGCACTTTCTAAAAGTTGAGAATTTATTTCTATGAAGAACTAACTTTTGTGTATAACCGAATTGGTAATAATCCCGTACTCTCTAGAATCGTTTTGGTCTAATCTTTTATGACTTGATCTGAGCGAGATTTGTCTACTGGTTCACTTTTTTTCCCTCCTTTATCACTAATTCCATCACTATCAACTTTTTCACCTTCACCGAGATTTTCTTCCTTGGCCCCTTGTGGCTCTTTCGGGTCAGCACTACTTTCCTTTGTAAGATTTGCACCACCCCCATTAAGTTTTGATGATTCTGGATTCTCTCGCTGCGACTGCAATTGATCATGCACTTGACGATGTTTGTTTGTTGCCGTATTCAGATTGTAACAATAACAACACCTAAAATTGATGCTTTCATACTCCTCTGCAAGAGACATGCCATTATGGCCATAACAATACCTACATATCAGGGCGAATCTGTTGTCTGGACCATCTGCAACGACCCAATCGACCAGACGTTCGAACATTGATCTATCTTTACCGAGGATTGGCCTTACGGGACGACCTTGAACGCTTGAGGTAGCTATTTTGGTTTTGGCGGGGGGACTCGTCAGGGTAACATCTGCAGGATTTTGAGAAGCTTGCTGATTATTGTTGACAACTGGCTTCACTGCTGGTGTAGGTGGTGGAGGGGCTGGTGTCACCAAAGGTAACTGGCTGACGTTAGCTGGAAAATTGAGGGATTGATTCATGAATGACAACGAGCTTTGGTTCATAGTCTGTTGATGCTGCTGTTGGGGTCTATTAGGGCTCGCTGTGACTTTTGTCAGGGTTCTATCGATAGGTGATGACGGCCTCTCTATCGCTCTTTCTCTTCGTCTCAATTGCTTCGGATCATATTTTTCGAGCAACTCGGCAGCAACCCTGTAGCTCTCAGTTTCACATACCATTTCTAGAATCTTTTTCTTTTCTTTGTGCAACTTTCTTAGTCGAACTTCCTCATTGTCTAGAGACCATCTGGAATACCATTGAACAATTTTGCGACATAACAACAACAACAAATTTATCAGGATACATGGGACACAGAGTATCAGTTTGTCACGCCAAGAAGAATCTGAGGGGTAGATAAGAATGCATAGTGTGCCAATGAGTAAGGTTACGGGAATAAATGATAATATTTGGACAACAAACTGTTCCCTCTTGATTTTGATCCAACGTCTTTCTTCAATATTCTGTATTTCGGACTCTATTCGCTCAAGTGTGTCGCGCGTCGATGGTTTATCGTAAAATCTTGAAAATATTAAACCCATCTTTCATGAGTTGAAGGTAAGCGTTAGTAAGGTTAAAATGATGAATCCTCTGGAGGTAAGTTGACACACATGACGTTGACATGCCCCAAGTCTTAAACACGCGATATGTAATCTTTTCTGGATCTGCCTCGATGATGAGTTGACTCTGCGTTGAAAAAATAGATTTGTCATGCACCCGGTTGCAATATCGGTTTCGCGCGTTGCGCACCACTGGGTCGGGACAGAATTCCCGAAGTGAGCGTCCCGAAGTTTCAAGGTACACCACTTGATTGGATTCAACGGGTTTCTCGCCTCAATTATCAATGCTAAGATCCATTAGATAGAGGAAATAGGATCAACATTATCATACTAACAAAGGCTGAACTGAAGGCGGATTCAAATGCACGAAGAGGCCAGGATTGGGAGGAAAATTCTGTGGCACATTAGATTCGGCGAGGCTGGTTAAGCTCTGGCAAAACAGGCTTTCATAGTAAGCTGGAATATTCACGAGCAAGAGAGATCCGAATCGATTCGACAAACAGGCGGTTATAGATACCCGAATGAGTGGTTCAAAAATTGACCGAACTGTGCGTCCGCATCAAACGCAAAATGCGCGGTGCGTGTGATTTTAATTTTGAAACACACCATGGTTGCCGTCGCTTTCGGCGCTGCCTCCCCTGACTTACCAACAAAAAATTGGCGCTTTGGAGACGAAAAGATTTTTCTTGATTAATTTATGACTATACATCTAGAATCAATTTGATGACAAGAAGATGAGCTTCACAAGCGACGAAGTTAATTTTCTTGTTTATAGATACCTGCAAGAATCCGGATTCACCCATTCAGCCTACACATTTGGATTTGAATCACATATTGCTCAAAGTAATATAAATGGAGCAACCATACCCCCTGCTGCATTACTAAGTATTATCCAGAAAGGTTTACAATATACTGAGGCTGAAATTAGTGTTGGAGAGGATGGAAGCGAACGTTATATCGAAAATTTATCACTTATCGATGCTGTTATGCCAGATATAGTTGCCCAAAGACAACAACAGTTTGCAGCAGCGCAACAACAAAATTTTAACACTCTCACACAGCAACACCCTAATTCATCAAATTTGTCCACTGTTAAAAATTCATCAAATACAAATGCATCATCTACAGCAACCACAAATAATTCATCAGCAACACAAGCAAATCAAAATAATAGCATTAATAGTAATCTACCTATATCAGATGACAATAGTAGACTATTGCAGAATGGTGCTAATCCAGGAGGACAACTAACGTCTAATCAATATGATTCGATGAACGTCCTAGTAGGTAATAGTAATAATGGAACCAATAATAGTTCAAATAAAGAGAATCAGAACAATCCATCCATCAAAAATCCACTGAATAATAACAATAATCAAGGAACAGGCCCAACAAATCACTCTGGGCCAAATAGTAATTCCAATCACAGCGGTCCACTTGGTGGTACTGGCTCAACTTATTCGGGAAGACTATTTAATGCTCAATATAATCATCTTGGTGGTGATCTCGAGAATATTGATCATTTAATCATACCGGACGACAGGGCGGTGATATTGAAAGGTCATGATTCAGAAGTATTTATTTGTGCATGGAATCCAATAAATGATTTATTAGCCTCAGGTTCTGGTGACTCAACGGCCAGAATTTGGAATCTTCAGGATAGCCATACATCTGGTTCAGACGTGAAGCACCTCGAACTGAGACATTGCATTCAACAAGGTGGAACTCAAGTGCCCTCGAACAAAGATGTTACCTCACTGGATTGGAACTCAGACGGTACACAATTGGCAACCGGTTCCTATGACGGCTATGCCAGAATTTGGTCCAGTGACGGACAACTAGTTTCGACGCTTGGCCAACATAAGGGACCAATATTTGCATTGAAATGGAATAAAAGAGGTAATTATATCTTAAGTGCCGGTGTCGACAAGACAACCATCATTTGGGATTCGGCCTCTGGTGAGGCGACACAACAATTTGCATTCCATGGTGCACCAGCGCTAGATGTTGATTGGAAGAACAATGACACATTTGCATCATGCTCAACGGATAAATACATACATCTGTGTAAGCTTGGACTGGATCAACCTTTGAAAACATTTCAGGGGCATACGAATGAAGTGAATGCAATAAAATGGGATCCTCAAGGTAGACTATTAGCTTCATGCAGTGATGATATGAGTCTGAAGATTTGGAGCCCGAGTAATGATAACTGTATACATGACTTGAAAGCGCACGATAAGGAGATATACACGATCAAATGGAGTCCAACAGGACCTGGAACGAATAATCCTAATAGGAATTTAGTCTTAGCAAGCGCATCATTCGATTCTTCAGTAAGAATTTGGGACGTAGAGCACGGAAAGTGCCTGTACAAGCTAACAAGGCACAATGAACCTGTTTACAGCGTCTCTTTCAGTCCAGATGGTAAATATCTAGCTAGTGGGTCATTCGATAAGTGTGTCCATATCTGGTCAGTCGATACAGGTCAGCTAACGAACAGTTACAAGGGAACAGCTGGGATATTCGAAGTATGTTGGAACTCGCGCGGTGACAAGGTTGGTGCCTCAGCGTCTGATGGCTCAGTGTTTGTTTTAGATCTCCGTAGATAACAACTGTTGGTTGGAGTTGCGAATTATATGGGTGGTTGCAGGTTGGATGTGACACTCCCGAGCCAGCGCGCGGGACGTGAGAATGACAACCCAGATCGGCGCCAGCTGCCATGCAACCGGAAGCCACGGCGTGGACAGCATACCGAAAAACGATGTACAAATGAAAGTGTAGAGTTAAATAAAAGCATTTTGTCTTCAGCCGACTCTACTCTCGTTAGGTCTTTGATCTCTCACGAGCCATTGCTTCTAGAAATGATTAGCCGCCAACTTGGTCTTCTGACGAAAGGCACTCCTCTCTTCACCAAGGCCCACCCCGTGCCCCTTTCGCTTACTCTTGTTTGTGCCCCCTTCCTGTTTGGCGAAGCAAGGATGTCGCCTCATGAAGATAACTAAGATCCACCTATTGGATTCCTCAGAAAAGTCCTGTAGCAGGATGAACTAAGTTAAACTCATATCATGTACCTTTCTGGATGGCCTCCGTCGGTATTCAGTTAGTACGGAGGAGAGGCATGTTGGCTCTTCAGTGATAAATATCGAAGTCAAAGCTTAAGCTCATGCGAGAGCTAGGGTGTATTGATAACCTGGACGATGGTAACCCAAGAGTATTAGTTGAATCAGTTCTCGTCTCTGTATACTCGGTATATATTGTCAAGGCTAACATTAAGTCCGTGTGTGGATGGAAGCGCGCATCGAGAATCATTGGGGATCACAACTGGCTCACGCAGTGTATCACTATATTGTACGATGGTTGCATTAGTGTACGAACGAATATAAATATTTAATGACACGGGGCCCCTTGGGAGCAAATCAGATTGGAGGACTTTCATGAGAATATGATTTCGAATGTCTGCAATGTACTCTAGACAAATTCCCTGGGAGATCTAAAAAGCGGTTGCTGCCTGACAGAAGTTAAGGCCTCAAGAACTCACCTACCAAGGATTCCTTTAGATAAGGAGTAACAACGATCAAGATTAGTACGTGCGCCCATTGCTCGGAAGAAACCGGTCAGGCAAGACTTCTTGTGGAATTGTCATAAGTTGAAGCCGGTTGTCTAACCTCGATCCCATTCCAGACATCGGTAGCGATCTCGGGAGTAATGGGGCCAGATCGGATCCCAGGGAACCTCAGTGCAGTACGCCTCATTGATAACATATGGTGTATCGTGAGATCATCTTCATATTGATCCGAATTGCATCGCCATATTGAGCCGCCGCGATAACCACTAAAATGGCTAATATAATTCCCATTTTCCTGGAAATCCTGGTTTGTTTCATATTATCCACATCATTATTAAGTCGATACAGCAATCTGGTGAGCAACAATATTGTCACCGTTGTCGGAGTGTTCATAAGTTGGTTTTTCTCTTTTATGGTTGTATTCTTGCTGCCGGCCGATCTGATATCTACCGCTTACAGGCAATGCTTATTAGATTATGAAGCTATCATAAATTCAACCACTACAACTACTAGTACAACCACAGTTGGTCCATCGTTCAATTCGTCTGTCTTGTCTGTATCAAGCTCACCGATCCAAGATGTCATCATAACAGGCAAACTTAATGAAACATCACTTTTAAGCAATCAATCCGCCATCGTAGGGCCAAACTCGTTTAGTGGTGGGTCTTCTATATCGTCTTTCAATAATGGCACTATTCCGAACCCATGTAAGATTCCATGGAATTACGTGTCTGAAAATTCGTTAACCAAACTTTGGAGATTTATATATTGGACTAGTCAGTTCCTTACATGGTTTTTATTGCCGGTAATGCAGTCTTATTCGATGGCTGGTGACTTTACAACTATCGAAAAATTAAAATCTGCATTAAAGTCCAACTTGATCTATTACTCTACAATTGGCGCAATATTCACCACCTTATTGGTTTACGTCATAATCAAATCCGGATTCGATCTTCCGAACCTCAAGGTGATAGCTATCACCTCATCAAACACTTGGGGTTTATTCTTGCTTGTGGTGTTACTAGGATACGGACTAGTAGAACTTCCACGCTATTTCATGGATCAGAGTCGCTGCTTTCAATCCCTTAGTAGGCACTACTTCCGTGTAGGCAAACTAAATGCTGAAAAATGTGTCGCCGAAGAACAACTAGATGATGTACTAGAGGAAGTACATCGAGCTTATTCTACATTGAAGGAGGAGGAACATAATCCTCTCCATAGATATCTCAATAAGATAATTTCTCGCTGCCCACCCGATTGGAAAAGGCGTTCGAGTGCATTTAGAAGTCAAGCCACCGTGGATCCTGAGCGAAACAGGACCCCATGTTACGATCTGCAAACTCTCACCGGGCTACACCGAAGGATCATCAAAGCTGCCCACTACCATCGACAGATGCTTTGCCGGTGGAACCGAATCATTACGGAGGTTATAGAATGGGAAGATGTAGCTAGAAATTACATGGATATTCCAAACCCTATAACTGCACCGCGGGCTTTCAAGTCGACATTGCCCAAAGAACGATCTCTATTTCACTCTCTGTATAATCCACGCATCGAATGGTATTGGAAGTGTGTTATCAGAGTTTGGTTCTTCAGATTGCTCGGTTTGGTAGCTGCCACTCTATCCACGGCCGTCGTCTGGTCGGAAATTACGTTTCCAATGGCAGCCTTCGCACCCCGAATGAGTATCTTCGCATATTTCGTGGATAGTTTCGCGAGGAGTGAACAGTATTTTTATCTAGAGGTGAGTAGACTATGTTTTATCGCATCATAGCTGTTGATCTAAACCAAACAAAACCCAATCTAACCTAACTATGTGATCAAACAGTTGTTTTCAATTATATCAATAGGCTATCTGGCTATATGCGCATTCTACACAGTGTTCCATATGAAGATCTACAATGTATACTATCTGGCTCCCAACAAGCAAACAGACGAGTATAGCTTGTCATTCAGTGGTATGCTGGTTTGTCGCCTAGCTGCACCCCTATGTCTCAATTATCTCTGTCTGGTGAATAGAGATTCGCATTTTATCAAGTACGATTCACACACACTGGAGACATCATTCACTTCAATAATGGGCCATCTAGATCTCATTCCAATCGTCAACAGTGGTTTGAACATATTTCTTCCACTCTGCATCAGTGCTATTTGTTTGGCAATCTACTTTGATTTTGGTTTGCGCCTACTTCACTACTTGGGCTACGAGCAATTCATCGAGAACGACGAAATGACCGTCGACTTGGTCCAGACAGGACGTGAATTAGTTGAACGTGAGAAGGCCAAACTCCTGCGCAACTATGAATCAGGTACAGGTGCCTATTATGAAATGATCTCCGCAAAACAGAGCGTTGCGCCCTCTTCGGCTGCACCAAGATCATATACAACGCCAACAGAAACAAATACTCCATCCACACGCATTGATCTGTCATCTTAGTGAAGGGTTAATAAAGTGTATTTCCACTTGTAGATTTGATCCATCTCCGTTCGACTCATTCAGAGAGTCTTTTCCATCAAGCGTTGTGGAGGATGGCCGGCTAAATCTCCTCACCCCTTTCGATGGGAAAGTTGCTTTTGCCGTAACCTGCTCTTTTATGTCGAAAAACTGGGCATGTCGTGACCTTGGTACATCCTTCGAATCTAAATGCGTGAATGCTCCCCGACTTGGTTGTCAGCCTTCCGCTCCGGATTTAGTCAATATGATCGGCTAGCTGACAGTGCGAGCGGAGGAAATCGAAGCGAAATGTCAAAGAACTCCAAACCAATGCCCTTACCTGCCTAGATGGTAGCTCTGATGAGGGCGGGTCTCGTGCATTGGACGCTTCTCGCGCCAATCGGAGCTTACAGTGCCCCACTTTGTGGCTAGGCGACTAGTTGCTGTGGGGAAACGACCCTGCAAACCGTACCAGACGCCAGCTTGGAGCAGAGGAAAGATTCCCCCAAAGGATCAATCAAAAACTATCGGATAGATGAAACGAACCTACGGAAGTAATGTTCGAAAATTGGCCAAGAGGGCACCTTTCGGTCCCAGCGAATCAAACATGCAACGGCCACAAGACAGTTACCCTATTCGAATCTTTACTCTCCAGCGTCATATTCGTCTTCTTTTAAGGTCTTCTTCCTAAGATGATCCTTGTAAGCCATGATATCTTTGTCCCATTTTCTGATCGTAGAATTTTCGCAAATCCAAATTTCTTTAGCCACCTGACTGATAAGCCTGAAATCGTGGCTCACAAGAACCATACCTCCTTCGAAGTCGTTGACCGCGTCAGCTAAAGCATCGATTGTCTCCATGTCCAAATGGTTAGTCGGCTCATCTAGCAACAAAAGATGGGGAACTTGGAAGGCCAACCAGGCGAAGACCACACGACATCTTTGTCCATCAGACAAATGTCGCATTGGACAAACTTGTTGCCTTCCAGTTAGACCGTATCGGCCCACTATACGTCGCATCTCTTCTTTCTCAGTCACCTCAGGGAAACATTTCATCATATACTCGAGAGCGCTGAGAGACAAATCTAGCGCCTCATGCAAATGTTGATGGTACCTAGCTATTCGCAAGTGTGAATGCTTTCTCACAAGCCCATCCTCAGGCATGACCTCTCCACATAGTAGCTTTAAAAACGTTGACTTTCCACAACCGTTTGGACCGACTAGAGCTATACGGCTGTCCAAATCAATACCTAGCTCTAGATCTTTGTATATCCAAGGCAGATTCTTTGCGTACCGGAAGGAAATCTTCTGCACCATCAAGACAGGCGGAGGGATCTTGCCACAGGCTGGGAAGTAGAACTCGACAGTTTTGTCTGATGTGACTTTTTCAGTCAAACCAGCATTTACCATCTTAGCGAGGGTCTTTTCCTTGGATTGAGCTTGACGAGCCAATTTTGCGCTACCGTGACCAAATCGTGCAATGTAGTCTTTCATGTGAGAGATTTGGGCCTGTTCCCAATTGAATCTTTTCATTTGGTGCTCCAGTAATTCTAGCCTTGTCTTGACGAAAGCGTCATAATTACCGGTGTAATAATTGAGACGTTTCTTATCTAAATGGATAATGTTAGTGCACACACCATTCATAAAATCTTGTGAATGTGAAATGATGACGAGAATTCGCTTGTACTTTTTCAATTCTTGCTCAAGCCAGACACAGGCCTCAAGATCCAGATGATTGGTGGGCTCATCGAGGAGCAACATGTGAGGCTTCAGGTAAAGAACTCTTGCTAGAGCAATTCTCATACGCCAACCTCCACTGAAATCTTTGCATCTCTTTTGCTGCATTTTTTTGTCGAATCCTAAACCGTGTAATATATAACCAGCTTTGGCACGAGCCCTTTCAGCACCCATGTCGTCAAGCCTTTCATATATATCTATCAATTGTTCTTGAGATTCATCGTCATCTCTTCCTGCCAATTCCTCGGCAAGCTTCTCCAGCTTTATTCTCTCCTTTTCACAATCTAACACAGCATCTAGGGCAGATTTATCGAGCGGAGGTATCTCACGTGCCAAATGGTAGATATCAATATGGTCCTGAATTGGAATCTCACGCCTACCTATCACTGAAAATAAAGTAGATTTTCCACATCCGTTGAAGCCAATCAAACCGTAACGACGTCCATAATTCAATTCTAGTCTAGTGTCTGTTAGTATTTCACATCCATGAAACGTCACTGACAAATTTTCAATTTTGATATCCCTAGATTGCGCTGGCAAGCCTGAAACGCCGGTACAAGATCTGGCTTGGGCTGCCAACTCAAGATCTTTTTCTAGCATTGCTGTTAGTTCATCAACACAGTCACCATTGACCTCGATCAGTTTTTCTTTCTCTATATCAACTTTCTCATGAGCGGTCGTGCCATTTTGTTTCGGCGGCTGTCCGGAGGCCCTTGCTTTGGCCGCCTCCTTCTTCTTAGCATCACGTTTCTTCTTTGAGTCTGAAGGCATAAGGAAGTGTGAGCACCAGCGAAAGATGATGTAATGGGTGATAAACTTTTTCTAGTGCAATATCCTACCTAATGGGTCCAATGAAATGGAGTCTGTCGTTCTACGGAAGTCCAAAAGTGGTACCTCATAGATCGAATGCCAATAGAGAGCGTTCCAGACGCATGTAAGACGGGAGATTTCTCTGCTGTCGGCTTCTGCACGATATTGAGTGCAACCACGCGGTTGTGGATTCTCTCGTGAAAGAAGCAGAGATCGAATGGAAAAGTACCGAAATAACGCAGAGCGGGAAGAATGGGGGCGGTCCAGACTTTTCGGGTGCCGATCCCCGCAAAACGCGTGTTTGTTTGTGACATGTTCTCTGGGACGCGTCACTAAGTCTGAGCTAGAGAATTGGCAAGATTGCATGGCATGTGCGCCACACCGAATCTCCCATCAAATTGGATCTCCCACTGATCGTCCCTCCCAAACTTTGAGTGTATCGGCCTCCTCATAGATGAATAGAATGGATTGCAAGGCACCTGTTCCTCCTGCCGTGTCGTCCAGACAGTTGAAGGCAGATCCGTCAATGAGTTATGAAGCCGTGGCATTCTTGTACAGTGAGTGCGGACAAGACACATTTGGACAAAGACTCTCGCTCATAGCTACATGCTCCCGGAGATCCGTCATCAGAGATGACAGCAAACCCCTGGGCTACGTTCACAAAGTGGACATAAGCGCTATGCCGGACATTTCTTGTGCAAAGATAGAGGTAACACATGAGGTCTCTCCGGGTCTGAAAGCTGCCTCACAGATTACAACGGTTAACGAGAAATTGAAGGCCATAGGTTTCGACTCGGGTGCTGTGGTTGCACTTTCGAACTTCGGGCCTGGGAAGACCTTCAACTGTGATGTCAGAGGGCGACTCGAGCATCATTCTGGCCAGATAAGCTGTCTAGCTTCAAACTCCTCGGGCTCTCAGCTCGCCAGCGGCTGCACGTCAGGTACCATTACCCTTTATCAAACTCGCGAGACTGATATAGCGTTCCTATCAAAAACAAATGAAACTCGAGCAGACTACATAACAGGCCTTAGTTATTTCAAACCAGAACAAGCACTCTCCTTCGGTGACGGGAAGAAAACAAAACCATTGGACGACGCTTTGCTCATCTACTCATCAACAAGTGGCCACGTAGGCCTTCTAGATACTAGGTGTAATTTAGCAAATGGTATACATAGTGAGCTTGTCTTTCTCACAGACCCGACAATTAGTATCACCTCGCTTGCTCATTCGAGCAGCAAGCCAAACTATATCTACCTAGGAGGTTTGAGTGGTGATATCCTAACATGTGATCTCAGGGCTAGAGGAAAGTGTCTGCTGAGAAAAAAACTAGAGGAGGATCATTGCATTAGTAAACTGAAGGAAGTTTGCCTCCCCGGTGGAGAGGTTGATCTACCGTACCTCGCATATACCAATGGTTCCGACCGCCTGCGGATGTTAAACATAGAGACTATGACTTGTGAGGATGATCTACTGAAATGTGATCGCAAACCGACAGAGAAGATAAGAGATTTCGTCCAGGTCGATGATAAGCTAGTGACTTGCGGAGACAACACTAGCATAGGATGCTGGACGTTCCATCGGAAGGGTGCACAAATTTTTTGACCACCTCTAGCCCCGGTGACCTCGGGCACATGCTATGAGGGGACCCCGCTACCGGCTAATCTGGGTAGAGGATGGCCCAAGAAAATCCCAGGATGAGTCGCTGCAGAAGTAGACAATGGACAACTGATAAATCTTTCAAGGATTTTTATCTCTCATAAATCCGATCTGACACCAACTCCCGGTCCAGGTGGTGGAGACGTCAATGACGTCAGTCCGTCCTTTGGCTCACATGTGAACCTGCCACTATATGGCCCAACCTTTGGTTTCTTGTTTGCTTTCAATGCTTCAATGATATCTTTCACGTCCTCGAGTTTGAGATCCTCGTAATAATCATCGTTTATCTGCATCATCGGTGCGTTCACGCAAGCTCCCAGACATTCTACCTCTATCACCTTGAAATCTTTGTTACCACTAGTCAACTCCTTGCACAATTCATATACC
>Ga0058701_10000144_pt1 | contig 60142 bp, 56 predicted proteins | sample AgamicOrMae_FD_97039 | JGI IMG/M metagenome (GOLD analysis project Ga0058701, IMG submission 97039) | Agave microbial communities from Guanajuato, Mexico - Or.Ma.e | ecosystem: Host-associated > Plants > Phyllosphere > Phylloplane/Leaf | place: Guanajuato, Mexico | collected 2012-06-04
ACACAGGGGTATATGTAATAACTGGCTGGAATATTAAAACAACTACCCTGTCTCCTGTCAGTCAAGACTAATGCGTATCGGTTTATTAAGGCACAAATATACCTTAGAGTAACAAATCTTTCGTAAGAATTTATCACAATCGCCCCCTCTGAACTTCTTTTCTAACTCCTTCCTTCTCGTGAGGCCTTCGCGTCATCTATATCCATTCATCTATATCATGATGTCTGAATTCAAAGTTGCGAGTAGATCCGGTGCAGGAGATGAATCTTCGTTTATGCTCCGCACGTCTGATAATGAATACTGAACGCCACTTGCTCGAGAGTTGTCTGCGTGGTTTTATCGCTCGGGGGCCAGAATCAGCTGTTATCTAATCGAATGTTGACAGATTAGACACGTTTTTTGATCCTCGACAAAACATGTATCACTTACCATCTCCTACAAACTCATCTGAAGACCTTACAATTATGCTCATCAGTGGTATCAATCATGATACCATCTGATATCCAAAATGTAGTCATCATTATCTACTCTTATTCAAATGTTGAGTTGATTGATACATCCAATAAGGATTGCGATCTAACGTTGTCCGGCAGTCACTCGAGGTCATACCATTATGCACATGCAACTTCAGTCGGAGAAATCTCTCCGAATGGATGAGGTTAAAACCCATTTCAGAGCTCGAGAGGGCTACTACAGGCTCATGAACTCACCAGATTATTCCCAAAGGTCTCAGAGGGCTATGGGATTTACCGGTACAGCGAACAGTAACTCATCGACTGCCACAAACGAAAAAGCTTCCATGAAAGTATCTCTTGTTGCGACTGATGAACACTCCAATACTGCTCGGAAGCAACCACCGATGAGTTCCGGCTCATTTGTCAATGGAAGCAAGCCGCCTGAGTCTAGCCGACGTAGTAAGGTTACCCATCGTATGAAGATATGCTTCAATGTGGGAAAGGAATTATTTGTTTATAATTACGATGGTGTGAGAACCGGGCCCGATGCGAGTAACCCTATTTACAAGAGATGTTATAAAGGGTCCTCACCCACATGCCATGCCTTCAATGAAACAACCGCCGCAAAGGGTTCCATAAGCTTATTAGTTGGCTTTGCTCACGGGCAGGTCAGATTGATTGATTTAAATAGTTGTGATGATCAGGAATCGTGTAAAGAATATAACACTGATAGGCTGATAGATAAGACTCGCGTCACTTGTATCAAATGGCTACCACACTCATCGAGTTTATTTCTAGTTTCCCACGCAAGCGGTCAACTCTACCTTTACAAAGATGACCTACCTTGTGGTCCCACGGCTCCCTCCTACCAGTTATACAAGCAATCTGGAGGGGTCTTGGTTTACACCTGTAAGACAAAGACAACACGCAATCCCATCTACAAATGGTCAATCGGCTGCCCTACAATCGACATCAATGGATTGAATAGTTCACTGAGTTCGTCGAATTCATCATTAAATATGGATAGCGAAAGTTATTGCATAAACGAGTTCGTATTTTCTCCTTGTGCAAAATACTTAGCTTGCGTATCACAGGATGGTTTCCTCAGAGTTTATTGCTATGATACCATGGAATTGATCGGGAGAGCGCGCAGCTATTACGGGGGTCTCAAATGTGTATGTTGGAGTCCGGATGGTAAATATGTCGTCACTGGAGGCGAAGATGATCTCATCACTGTCTGGTCATTTGTCGACCGTCGTGTCGTCGCAAGAGGGGTTGGTCATAAATCCTGGGTATCTGTCGTAGCTTTTGATTCCTATTATACAGGTTACGATGCGAACAATTCAGAAGTGGATAATTACGATGAGGATGATGATGAAGATGATAAAGATATGGAGAGTTGTGATCTTGAGGTTTACGAGGACGTTGAAATGGAAGATGAAACGGATTACAACTTCTACCCTAGGGCTAATAGTCGAAGTTTCCACTCGGAAACACGATCTCCAACAAATAAGAGCAATATAACCAGCAACAATGTAGCTGCTGGCTCTAATACAAACTCGCATATTAAGAAAACGAGTGCCACTACATATCGTTTCGGATCTGTTGGTCAAGATGCTCAGTTGTGCCTCTGGGATCTCAGCGACGATCTCCTACAAGTGCCAGTTACGAAATCTAAATCAGGTACAGTTTGTGGATCAAACAGTGTAACTGATTTCGTTCCGTCGACATCTAACCACAATGATATGATTGACGAGTGTAAACCCTCTGTCTGCGACAATGGAAGGGCGGACACTTCCTCGAACACCAACAATCGAGACACTAGCACTCATAAAGCCACTATCGATAGTTCAAGCTCAATGGGAGGTTTCCTATCCGGTAAAGGAAGTGCCTTTACGAAAACTTTCAGCCTTGTTAGCAAGCGAGACAAACGGTCCATTTCCAAGAGTTTCGATAAGAACTCGTCCTCGAAAGGTCTCCCGACTGGCGCCGGTGGCGATAAGCTTATTGAAGATCCTGTGAAGCTACTCGGAAGTCCGATCTGTCCCCGAATGAATGAGGTCCCTCTGATAGAACCCACTGTTTGTAAGAAGATATCTTACGAACGCTTGACTTCTCTTATCTTTTGTAAAGGGGGCTTCATAACTTCGTGTCAAGATGGATACCTTTTTTCTTGGGCCCGACCCTCTAGGGTAAGTAATAGGGGGGAAGAGAGAGATAAAATCTACTCTGTGATATCAACAGTAACTAACAACTTTGTCCACTCTTAACCCAAAATCAAAAAAGAAAACTCTAAATGTCAACCCGTCCAAAAGCAACGAAGAACTGAGGGTGATCGACGTCGGCACAAGTTCAGCCGTTTGAATAAATTCATACTCGAGATCGATCGCGGCCTTGGCAATTCGAACTCTCAACAAAGCTCTCTAACTGCCTCCAAGATTGAGCATTCTATCCTATTTGCGGGTGCGAAGCAAGTATGATCGATTATAACGTCTAGCTGGTCTATTGTAAACATCACAATGTACATGATTACGGCTTGCATCTGGAGACATATCTTGGGTACAGCACGCTATCTCTGATATGCTCTCGATTCAATAGATAGGTGATTAAGCGCTCGAGACCTAATCCGTAGCCTCCGTGACTACATGTTCCGTACAATCTTTGGTCGCTATACCAATAGTATGGTTTGGGGTCAATCTTTTCGCGTTTATAAGCCTCCATCAGTTCATTATGATCGCTAATCCTCATAGATCCTCCCACGATCTCGCCGACTCCTGGTAAAAGAACATCAACCTGATTCATATCAAAGGATGGGACGGATTTGAAGGTTAATAATCATGATTCATGAACATTTAAGCCACAAACTCATGGGAATGGGAAAAATTTCAAGCACTTACCGATTCAGTGAGATTATTATCTTCTTTACACCTGGACATATAGAAGGCCTTGATCCCAGCTGGGAATTTGGTCAACATAATCGGCTCGTTTATCTGATCCGTCATTTTCCTCTCAGGCATCTCGGGGATATCTTCTCCAAACTCATAGAAGTCACCACTTTCTTTAGTGATGTTGTTCTCTTTCAAGTATTTTATGGCTTGTGAGTATTCCATCCGTTTGAATGGCTTCTTGGGTGGCTTGAAGTTTGGATTCAACTCCTTCAGCACCTTGCCGGCAACAGGGTCGCTCGCGACACGCTCAATCAAGTCACATATGAGATCCTCGATAGAGTCCAACAATTCATCGAATGTTATGAACGGTCTCTCGGCTTCCACATGTGTGTACTCGGCCAAGTGGCGACGGGTACGTGATTGTTCAGCTCGGTAGGACTGTGCAATACAAAAGACGTCCCCCAATGAGGGTAAGCATGATTCGAGATATAGCTGGGATGATTGAGTTAGATATGCCTCTTCTCCAAAGAAATTCAGCTTAAACAGAGTTGAACCGCCCTCTACTTGACCGGTAACAAGAGTCGGTGGTGTCACTTCCACATAACCACGATCGTAGAAGTGTTGTCGCAAGTGCTTCGTCAAAAAAGATCTGAATTGCATGATACGTCCGAGATTCTCTCCCCTGAGCATGAGATGCCTTTGATCTAACTGCACATCTACACCTGACTCTTCGTTCAGTGCATTATCGATACCGCCTGGAGGTGCATTTCCGATGAGTTCAATGTCTGTTACTGATAGCTCATGGCCACCAGGTGCAGATTTTCCCGGTGGGAGCTCTTTGATGAGGCCGGTCAGTTTGACCGTTGCCTCAGTTTGCAGGGCTAAATCTTGGGCTTTCTGGCAGATGGCCTTGGCAAGTACACATTGTAAGAATCCCGTGCCATCACGAAGGATGATGAACATAAGCATCTTCCCTTGTTGTCTTATCCTGTGAGCCCAACCTTGGACAGTTACGGTTTTACCCCGAAACTCCTCAGCAGTCCTAATCTTGATGGCTGTTGGTCCGGCCTGATCCATGATTATTCCTAGATTTTACCCTAACAATGTTGTGCTAGAAGCGATTCAATAAATTATAAGTCTGAGGGAAACTAAAAGAGGTAAGAGCTGGCATGTGAATTGGATAAAAGTATGATGGAAGTTAATTTACATGCGCCATACGTCATGACAACGTGCATCAAATCCATCGTGACAGTAGCGTGTCGCGAATGGCGATTCGCGGGGCGCGAACAAAGAAGCCACGTTTCAGAAGACTCGTCTAGATTCCGCGATGAATGGATTGATTCAGCTTCTTCAAATGATCTAGATAGCCGGGATCGGAAGTTCTTGTCGCTGCCGAGAAATTTTTTCTCAAGAGAGAGCTCCACTAAAGCTGCTTCTTGCGTCGATTGCGTCCTGTTCCATGTAGCTTTCGGAATCGTTCTCTCACCTGCAGAGCAATGACACTAGACCATATCTGATAAATTGTTATCTGACACTGGACTGAATCTGACAATGGACTCTGGATTTCGACTTCCTTAGAAGACATGGTGATCTTCTATTCGCGAACCGAGGTTTCAGTCTTGGGCGCTCCATGTTGAGGACGGCATATCATGAACATAACACTCGGTGGTCGGACTTCGAGCAGGGGTGTGCCCAGAACCAGTGCATAGGTCCGGGGATCTAGCGGTGCAGCGGTGTAGATATTGTCTGCGTAGGATAGTGTTTATTTTTTATTTCCGTTTCGAATGGAAGCTCTGTAGACGAATTTCGTTTTAGTTATAATGAAGCTTTTCCGGCCAGAATATTTGCGATGACGAGTCACACGAGAACTAGCTTGAGTTGTGTTCTCCTAGGAGATGAACTAGGTCAAATAAAACTTGTGCAATTGGATCCAAAGCATGTCAACAACATAGAACAGGAGATATATCCAAAGTCCCTTGACCGAGGCCATCTCGATGACCAAAGTCAAGGCAAAACTTTCACAGCTCAAACTTTGGACCACCGAGCCAGTGTCGAGCAAAGGCCACATCAGCACAAGGTGCTGAAAGTGGTTGCCGACTGTCTTCAACAAGAACCAGCCGCTTCGCGTGCAATCACCAACATCCGGCCAATCAAAAGTGTCCACGAGGACGATTTAGATACAACCGATAAGACGAATAATCTATTTTTAATTTCCAACAAGGTGGGCCAACTCTTCGTGTGTGACACAAATGCAATCAGACGGCGACTCAAGTATTGTATGGACTTCGAGCAGGAACATTCGACTAGTCAATTCTATAACGATAGAGTCGTACAAGAGAGAATTCCCAAAGTTCAGTCAGTCGATAGCCTCCTGTCACCTATGCTGTCACCAATCTACTACAATATGCAAAATAAGATACCTGTTTCCGGTGGTCAACCAATAAATCAGACGAACATTCTGGTTGTGTATGAGAATGGCGACATACAGCATGTAAATATCGGCCAGGACATACTGCAATCTTCGCTCAAGATCAAGAGAAAAGCCATAAAAACTCTCGGATTGGGTTATAATAGTGACGCCAGGGCTGTTCACTGGAGAATAGATGGCTCTACGGGAATATGCTACTTCGACTCGGACGCAGCCGCCTCGGCGCACATGAAGGAGAATGACCCACTCACCGAGATAGTCCTCAGTAGTCCAACGCATAGGATAAGCCGCAAGAGGAACGATCGCACCCAGTCCGGCCTATACGAGAGATCTCCTTGCATCCAGTCCCGGAAACACAATGAACAAGATCGCCTAGTGCCCACACAGGTGATAAATATGATAACATCACGAGCCGAAGATTATAAGCCCAGCTCGCGAGTCTGTAAATGGAGCTCTATCACATCCCTGAACCTAATCTATAGAAAACTAGCCTTGTACGATTTGATCGGATCCGAGAACTTCGAGCGCCAACAAACCCCTAATAATTTCTCTTTGGGCTCTTTCAAGCTGAACTCGAATAGATTGGCGGTGGGAGGTTTCAAGTACGCCCTTAGGGTTTATGATGTGCAAACTCAAAAAGCTATCTACAACTGTCGTACAGGCTCGGACAAAAACCCACTGGCATGTTCCTCAAAAGGTGACCCAGTAACTGTCGGCGACCTAGATTGGCTTGGTGGCAACAAGACAACAAGGAAGTCACCCGATATGCTAGCGACTTGTAGCGGAATCGATTCTGTCATAAATGTCTATGATCTGAGATCGCCGAAACCTGCATTCCACATGGACCTGACATATCAAACTGAAAACAAGTGGCAGCCCTACGAGAACCACCCACGGGGTTGCATGTTCACCAGTGTCTGCGCATCCGGTGCCCCATACTCGACGGCCGTTCCATCACAGCAACTCGCCTTAGGCTCGACTAATGGACAGTTGCACGTGATTGATCTGAGATTTGTTGCGAAATCTCACAGAACTCTTGGCAAATTGTCGGGCTTTTGTGGTGGCTCTGTGAGAGAGATCAGATTTGTATCCGAATCGTTTGAGACTAGCAAGATGATAAGCTGTGCCTCTGACAGATTCATACGAATTCACCGCATTCAAACCTCATTCACCTCGGTCATTTCACAAAAACTAGCCAGCAAAGTTTTTCTCGGAACAAGGCCAACATGTGTTCAGCCAGTTTGCGATGAAATTTCCAACACTTATCTTGCAAGTCTAGTGTCGAAGTATGGCTCGGAGTCACACATATCGACAATTGGCTCGGGCAGCTGGTCGCTGCTCTAGGTGGGCAAGAAGATATAGAATGATCTATTTTATGTAGGAATAAACTAATTAACTATCAGAAAGATCTGCTCAAACCGACATATACGGTGTCAATTTTATAGTATACTGGAATTCAAAGAGTCAATTGGAGTCCATTGTTGAGTTTCAGAAACTTCCATCCGAGTGTGCGACAACAACGGCAAGATCGCGAGTCTGCGGGGCAAACAAGGCAACAAAACAAGCAACGTGCTCCTCTCACCACTCGTTTCCAGACTTTCATTCCCATGCAAACCTTGTAAATTCTACCCATATTGGCCTCTATTCACTTAGACGAACAGAAGATTCGAATATCTCACATTGTAGGACATCCTAGGCCTGACTGAAACATGGCGAAGAGTCTCAGATCAAAGAGAAAACGCAAAATGCGTGCCGAGAAGAGGATAGTGAACGCGAAGAAAGAGTTGGTCAAATTGAAAGAAATCGCCGCTAAACTCCACGGAAGTAAGGACTCTAGTGCCATCAAGGAGGTCATAGAATCAAACATACCTGATGTTGAGGTTACTGAATGCCCGATGCAGGTGGAAGATTCATCCACAAATTCAGTGAGAGCGAAGGTCGATAGAAGGATAAACAATCAATGGATGAATCAGAAGAAAATCAAGGCTATCAAAAGTAAGATAAAGAGGCACAATGCAAAGAAGGCCCGTCGAAGCAAATCGGCTGGACTAAGTTCTAGAAAATCCAAAGCGAGCATGAAGTCTAGTAAAAGGAGAAAATGATTAGAAATAAAGTCAAACCTCTCACTGGGTAATATGATTTTATTACACCAACATCGGACTTTCAACTTTCCGATTCGAACTTTCAACTGGGCCTATTGGCGTAAATCTAACGATTCGTATTAAATATTGTTATTTACATTTTCGGTTTCTCTTACTCAGCTATTAACTGCTCTCTCCTGATCTTCTTTGTCATTCTGTTCGTTGCCACTATAACTTTCACAGTTTTCTTTTTCTTTGCTACGGCCATCGCCGCTAGTAGTCTTCTGTTTGTATCCGTATTGTGGTTGCTGCTTGCCAAGAACAACGTCTTGGGTAACTAGAACACGTTCAATGTCGGACTCAGGCACATCGAACATAGGGTCCAAAAGTATCGTCTCCATGATTGCTCTCAATCCCCTAGCGCCCGTCTTCCTCTCCATCGCCTGGCGAGCAATGGTTACCAATGCTTCGGCTTGGAAATCGAGAGAGACCTGATCCATGTCAAACAGCTTCTTGTATTGAGGTACCAAAGCATTGTGTGGTTTCGTTAGTATATCGACAAGCATCGGTTCGGTCAAGGAGTGGAATGGGACGACCACTGGAAAACGGCCAACAAATTCCGGAATCATTCCGAATTCTATCAAATCGCGGGCCTCGACATTCTTGAGTAAGGCGTCTTTTTCAACTATCTCTTGAATAGCATCAGATGAGGTTGAAGAATAGTTTTGTGCAACATCAGCGGCAGATGCAGCACGTCTTCCCTCTGATTTGTCCGTTGTTGGCAGGGCAAAACCTAAAAAGCGTTGATTCTTCCTTCGGCTCACTATCCTATCAAGGCCGTTGAATGCACCAGATGCAACGAATAATATATTCGTTGTGTCTACGACCACTGTCTCGCCCCTCAACTTTCTTGAATTCTTTTCCGGCACACTGACTAGAGTTCCCTCAAGAAGGCGCAACATTCCTTGCTGAACACCTTCACCTCCTACATCACGCAGCTGGTGTATACCGGGCACGGCACCAATTTTATCCACCTCGTCAAGGAAGACTATTCCCTGCTGAGCTTTGTCAACGTTGAAGTTAGCATCTTGCAACAACTTTGATATGACTGACTCTATATCCTCACCAACATAACCAGCTTGTGTTAGTGTCGTGCAATCACAGATAGCAAAGGGTACATCAAGACATTTTGCAACTGTCTGTGCGAGTAGGGTCTTGCCACTGCCAGTCGGTCCCAAGAGTAATATGTTGCTCTTATCCAAAGTCGGATCACTTTTTGTTCTATCGAGAAGTTCTGAGCCGCGTTGCTGCGATTGCGAGGTCAAAAATGTGTTCCTGTTGGGATTGGCATGGGCTTCTGCACTGTATCCGCCGAGCCCATCTCCTTGGTCAATCGTAACAGTGTAGTGTTCAAGTCGTTGAGGTGGCTGCCCGTCCCTTTGGATCGTAACGCCTAGGGGAGGAGCCTTGCACTGGCCCATCTGAATGTTACCCAGGTTTCCAGAGCCATGGCTATTTGAATTTGTGATATTTGCAAATTCTCCCTGCATCTGATCTTGACCAGCTTGTCCTGAAAATGCTCCACCTGGCATTGCGTTCAAGATATTATTGTTGATTCGTTTGTAATGATTATAAACCGCAACTGAGAGCACTTTCTTGGCATAATCTTGTCCGATAACATAGCGATCAAGATATTGATAGATCTTTTTCGGTGGAGGTAATGGTTTTGACGTGGGAGACATATTGATCTTATCGGCAACGGATTGCTGACGTTTCGCATCTTTCTGGTGTGATTTTTTCTCTGATAGGGCAATGAAGAAATGGTGACATTTTTCACATTTAACAAACCGAGTGTTGGTTGTGGCTGTGTCCACTCTTGAACAAACATTGCCACATTTTGGACAGGTCAATGAACCAGATGATCCACCTTGGCCTCCACCACCGATGGTACCATTTCCGTTGCTAGATCCATCGCTCATAGAAGATTGACCACCGTCATCACCTCGAGTCGTATACCCTCCGTGACCTTGCTGACCGAGACCAGAACCGCCCATACTGCTGGCTCTGCTGTCTGACACCGAGGAGGGATTTGTCTGAATACGACAGCAAGTGGATTTTTTGGCGTTGGACGAAATCGCGCCTTCATCGAGATCTGCATTCGATATTGATGGTTCATTGAAGTCTCTGACAGTTATCCTATTTATGCATTGAGGTGAATGTTTCGGACTCTTTTGGTCATTATGCTCATCATTTAAGCTCATATGAGAGTCATCTTCATCGTCCGGGTAACATTTAGATGCTATAGTGGGGGCAGAAGTCAAGTAATATCTACTACTATTGCCGAGCGTTCGTCCATTGATATATTGTCTATTCGAATGAGTGAGTCTAGCCCGTGAAATACTGCCGCTTGAAGCTAAAATTCTGGTCTGATAATTGTTCACCAGCTGTTGTTCTATAATTCCTGATATAAACCTGAGTGCCATTTCTTAGCTGCTTGGACAGCGGTTGTAACTTGTGAAACGATAACCAAACGCTCAAGCTATATATAAATCATAGAATCTCTCCCAAACGAACTATCTTATGTGATTGCGAATAAAATTGATTTTATCATATGGTTCTTGGGCTCACAGGCATGAACAATTGACTCAAGGAGTTTATTTTCTTTCTTTCGCTCTTGCGCTGTAAACAAAAATCGAGTGGCGCAGAATAGTGCAATGTGTGCCAACGAGTTTCTGCATTAGTCCGCCGTGAGCGCATCTCATGAGAGATCCCGTGGAAAACCTTTGGCTCAGAGGTTCCACCGTGAATCGAAGGACTCTTTGGTTGCGTCTTGGCTCTCCGAATTGAGGCCGATGAAGACCTTTTGAATTTCTCAATGGCCAACCTCGCCCCATCATTCGGACCGAAGCCATCTCGAATGACTAACGCCATGGTCAACTCCAAGTCGAATCTAGACTTGGAGTTGACAGTTGCGCTCAGAACGAGAGTCCGACCTCTTCAGTCGCTCAAGACTGGAAGGGATCTATCAGAAATGACATAGGTTTAAATAAAATCTTTATTGCATGGGAGTTTCATAAGTCATAGGCGGGTATCTGGACACCACCAACATAACTCGACCAGTTTACGTCATCCAATCAATTGACTGTTCGAAAATGTTAGATCTCCATCACATGGTTACAGGAGTTCGTTTGCTTTCATGCAAATCTTGTAGGAAGCGACAAATTTGGCCACATCCTCGAATAGTTCCTGCCACGACTCATCGTCAACACGTTGGAAGTCTAATATCCTGGCGAGATCTGACACTTCTTCGGAGAGTCTTTCAACTCTTCCATCTTTGCTGAGAAGCATGCAAGAATTGGCCACTATGATTCTATACTGCATCTTATTCAAGTTTTTCAATAGATCCATGATCGAGTTCGAGTTTTCCGGGAAATTTCCGTCTTGGGCGAGCGCTGAGACCGCACTTCCTGAATTCAAGAAACTCTCGAATTGGTTCAACCTATCAAAGAGGTACTCTTGATTTGCCCCAATCTCCTCGACTTCAGCTTGGAGCTTCTTCGTGCAACTCGAGACGAATGTGTCGTATAGGCTGACGACCAGGATTTTCATCAAAACTTTACCGATCGAACCTCCTTCGAATTTTGCATTCCATAAGTCCCCTATGGCGATTAACTGTTCATGGACATCCTTGTCGCAAGCGTCTGTTCCCTTGCTAACCAGAAGGTTTTCTAGCGATTTGAGAGCATTGATCATCACACCAGTTGCATCCCTGTCTCCTATCCACAAGGTGTCTAAGATCTGCTGGCCTGCTATGGCGTGCTTGAGAAGGTTATCGGATTTGATAGCCCGAACCACAAGCTTTCTTTCGTCCCGTAGAATATCAGGCACATTCTTAAGAACTTGGGAATCAGCAGCCGAACATTGCAGAACGGCGCATCCCAAACTAGCAAGACAAAAGATTGCTGCGAAGATTTTCATGGTGGAAGCTTTGATTCAATGATATCGATTTGAACGCTGATAGAGTAGACTAACTCAAAGCTTCTGTTGGCAACGCATTTAAATCTAACTCTTCCGCTGACTGGAATAGCTCGATAGTCATTCATGAATGTTGATGCCGAAATGAGTGTGACGCAACAAGGGAATTTTACAGCGAAAGGATATTTTTAGAGTAGCATTGATGCCCATGCGACATTGACACGAACAACACCAAAAGTTACCTGAAACCAAGTTCCCTCGTCTCCCCTTTGAGAAAGTCTAAACTTGAACATCTAAACATAGGAACTCACGCTCCCGTACAAAGCTGATCACCCGTGCCATCACGAGTCGTGTCGGCCTTGTCAGTGAGGAGACGCTAGAGCTTTTCGAGCAGTTTCGGCCTGATATCGGGGGGCTTATAGGTTCCTCGGTGGTGTGAGAGTACTGATGATTCGGACTACGCGTGAGTTCTGAGGCCCTGTAAAATCTGTTGAGATCGATTCTGACGCCCAGATATGACAGAGCGAGGTGTTATCTCACGGTATCAGACACGGGCTTCATGCATGTTTTCTGTTGTCCAGATCCACAGATCGGAAGGGAAAGTATTCTTGAAGCTAGTCCTGATTGAACAGATTAACAATAAATTTGAGATCACCTCATTCTTACAGTTAATCTTCCTCGTGTGATGTCATTGATAGACCAGAGCGCGCCGATTTGATTAGCGCCATGAGACTAAACCTACTAATTGTCCCCGCTCAAGCCCACTAATCTGGAGTGAAATTTGTGTTGCTGAAAGACTATCAGTCCATCTAAACAAATATACCCAGTATAAGGACATGGTTAGAACCAGTATTCTGATTCTCACAAAGCCCTCAATCTTTGCTTGCGCTTTGACACTGCACTGCACCAGCAGTCACTCACGGGCTGCATCACATCATTGAATGAAGATAGCCGTTGGGGGAGCCGCATGACTCAACAGCAACGTCACCTCAACTGGGCTCTTGATATCAGTGATGAGCGTGATCGTTACCCATTTTCCCGGGGCTCCCAAAATGCGAGAATTCTATCTGTTAGAATGGGGCTCCTGTGTGAAGGGGCGGAAGTTCAATCCAATGGGTGCCCTGGGAATCACTTAATTTCTGCGACTCTTGATCTTCTCGTAGAAGCATCCTATGGTCCTGTAATCGCGTGATCATAGTGATGAACTCGCTTATTGACGATAGCTCAGCTTACTTTGAGTCCCTACAGTATACGACGAATAAACTCTCTAGAGAGGAAGTCCTACGAGTATCCTCACTTTCCAGCTTCTGATTTTTATCCAGACGCTATTGTTCAAATGCTGATATGATAGATCATCAAGATGAACTTTTTAGATAGAATCACCGACCTCTCTATACATTGTGTCCTGAATTATACTTATATCTTCAGTTTAGTCAGAACGGGCTACATAGAATCAAGGTACAAGCGCTTCAAGCAGCTCTCTGTAATGAGCTCAATTGGAAATGTCGGGACCTCTGTAATAAGCAGCATAAAACGCAGTTATTCCACTCCAACAAGAACTTTCTTGTCTCGAGGCCTTACTTACAACTTCCCAGCGCTAGGTCATGAGAAAAGTATCACTCTGAATCAGGACATTGCGAAAATTGTTAACTTTCCTTATGAATCTTGCCACTTGAACTCGGTCTTCTCCATAAATCAAGACGAACCTCAAGCCGTACGAAAGAGATTGAGCTCCCGAACGCATCAGGGCCGAATCAGATTGCACTTCAATCAACTTTTTCCCTTGTCCGACTGTCCTCTCAAAGAATTACCCGCGTTTTTCAGATTCTATAACAAAATCACCCATTACATCCTTGCATATCTATTCGTGAAATATATCTTCTTGAACGTTAGTTATCTCGATCATTGGGACTATTTGAGGAAAGCTCGAACGTGCTACTGGCCTGGAAGGGTTTGTGTTCTTCCGGATTTATCACCAAGTTTCTGCCTGGTCGTCCTCAGTTATCATGTAGTCTTTAGAACTTACTTGTGCATACATCGAAAGTCATTTTCGCTCGACTGCTTCATATTTGTCCTTTTAGATAGAGAAACTGTAGCCGAGAGGCAAAAACGCCTGCAGGAACTCGACGGATATTTCCCTTTGCTTTACCTGGAAGAAGGTCTCTTCTACAATCAAATCACCCGACCAGATGGAAAAAGATCTTTACATTTGAAATGCAATCGAACGATTGCTCATTGGACAAAGATGAGATACTTTCTCAAAATTTTAGCACTCTTGCTATTTAGCGGTTTCCTCTTATGGAGTGTTCCTCTTGGAGCGATCGTCATTTCAAACGCAGTTTCGAATGAATATTTCGGTATTAACTATGACTACTGCCTCGAATTACCTCAAGTCCGATCGTATTATCTAGATGCGAAATCTTCACCACAAGCCTGGCCAACTTTATCCAGGGCAACAACTTTTGTGCTCGACATTATCGACAGTAGTTGGCTACTATTCGACACATCTAATGCCATGGTTTGGCCCTTCGCCTCGCTCATAATCATTGCTCAAGATGCGAATTTTAGCCTTGAATCGCTCATCAAATCGGTCGATGATATAACTCTTAGAAATCAGCAGTTGCAACTATTCATTCATCGGAGTAACAGGGAGGCAAGAGAATCGGAGAAAGAAATGGATCTATATAGGAAACTGATTGATCAGGTGGAGGAAGACGCATTGGTGATTAGAGGTGAGATAGTTGATTTCTTTAAGCAGCTAAATCTGGCCGACCAATTCGTGAGCAAGCTGTCAGCCTTTTGTATCTACGTTTGGGTATTGTCAAATGTTTATTATGAGTTTGTATCACTATATCAGCACGGAGCTTTGGCTCCCAATAGTCTCGTCCAATATATGCAAATGGGTGGTTTCTTTGGAATTTCAATCACTTTCGCGTTTATCGCCAGAGCCCATACAAAGTCTCTGAAATTGCATCGCAGGATATGCAATCTGGTGGCGCTTGATCCGGACCATCGAGGTAACAAATCATCCTGGCTCTGGGTTTTAGAATATTATGAGCACGAGAAGTCATATTACACTTTCCATATGGGAAGTTCGACCAATTTGTCGTTCTTAGGCTACCTGAGAAGCATGTCTTGGTTTGTAACAGTGGCCTGTGTGGTGTTGAATTTGATGCATCTAAATCTTTCTCTGGGTGCTCACAAGTTGGGCAACAACTCCAACCATATTGATTGAGATCATCACCAAGACGAGAGGATATATGTCTTATCTCGGAGTTTCCCTCTGTGGATGATTCTCCAAAATAGTCAATGACGGAAAGAAGATAAGATTCTAGCGAAAATTGTCACTGCCCCATAAGCCTATTATCTGTCTCGTTGAGAGAAATCGCATTCAAAGTTCCAGATCTTTGGCGGTTCCTTGAATCCACAATTGTATCCAAATCTTGTGACCGTGACTAAAAGACTAAGTAGTGATGGGGGAGAGATAGAGAAAGAGGCTGCGACAAACTATGAGGTCTCTATCGGAAACTAGTTTTGACCATGACACTTTTGTGGCGAATCAGTGAGTTGACCAGAGTCATGGACAATTTATGACTTCAACATCCAGTCGAGTGTCGATCTAAGTCTCGAAGTCCGATGGAGACGAAGAAATCAGTGCCTCAAACATGAATCGATTGACCAGACGTGATGGCTATTTCGTGAACTCGAAGAAGGAAGTCAGTTGTTGATCAGATAAAATCATCAGGGATACTTTAGAACCGGCACTTTAAGCTTATAAATGTTAAAACGAGTTCTACTTATGTCGTCATGGTTCCCCCTCCAAGTTGAGTCTCACTCCTTCAAACCTCACAGTGAGGAAGTTAGTGAGGCTAGTAGACAGACGCTAGAGTCTATGTATGATAATCCATGCTGCTTGTTCATGCCGTATGAGCTTGCAATGATGGTCGAATCCTGCATCTTTAGCTGAGCTACTAGAGGCCCATCAAGGCGTCTCATGATGGATAAAGATGGGGCTCCTGATGGTTGGAACGACTAATGTGCGACAGACAGGAAGAGAGGGGGAGGCAGTAGCGGAAAAAGAGGCAACAGAAATAGAGAAGAAATGCACAGATTAGCTGAATACAAGAGAGAGTTCTATTTTAATCTCGGTCCAAAGCAGGGCTGCTTTCAAAATTGGTGGCCATGTTGGCTAGACAGTCGCGGGGACAACAGAGGGCTCGGCCGAGATCTGATTAGCTACGTCAGCCCGTTTGTGCTCATTCAATTTGTTTGGCGACAATCATACCTCGGAATGGGTCTTGCTCAATAGAACATGCGTGCTTCCGAACATGAGCATCTACCACTCTAAGTTCAGTGCCTCTGAGTCTGGATGAGAATTTCCACAACTTAAATTGAGTCAGCTCAATTTGTGCAGCCCTGTTCTTGTTTGTTGCCGGCGAAATGCGCTAGACGCAAGCCGCGATCGGTCTCAAACTGATTATGGCACCACACTTTCACAAGAATTTCGCCGGATGAAGTCTCAATTGCAGCACTGCCTCAAAGGAGAAAGTTTGACCCTGTCAGTTCGATTCAATCAATAAATGAAGAATTCCACCGAGTTTGAGATGATGTTTAACCGTCCGAGAATGCATTCATGGAGTTGGGCTCTAAATTTGCATATGATTGGCACTGCTGCATCCCACCAAATGATTGAAAATTATCAGTAAGCAACGGAGGCAAGTTCAATACATCTAATGCCGAGTGCAGCCTCATATGCCATTGGCTGAAGCACGTAGACGCATCTAAGGCACTAAGGCCAACAATCGCAACACCACCACCACAGCTACCGAGCAGTGCTGGCAACGAGAGTCCCTTGAGGCACCATCTTAGGTTAGCTAACTAGCTAACAGGAGATCCGAGTTCCTCTAGTCTATTGAGATTTTTCCCTTTATTGCAATGAGCTCACAGAATTGGATGCAGGAGTCTAGACGAGATTGAGGAATTTTCAACAACATTTTCATAAACCCCCAGCTTGTCTGGCCTCTCAATATTCTATCTTTCTTTTTCCACTCCCCTCGCTTGTTGGGCAAAGCAGTTGATGAAATGCATTCTTGGGACCCAATCTTCATCTGGCATGCACTCATAGGCCCCTTAGCTTGGCAAAGTCGAGTTCAGTGCAACTAGATGGAAGGAGGAGGGGCGAAAGTTGTTTTCAAGTGTTCGCTTGGGGCGCCAAAGCTGCCTAGCGACATTCGTGGGGCGCCATTTCGAGGGGCGCAGACGCAATGGCGCGCAACACAAGCTCGCCGGGCTAGGAACAACAATGACGCTTGTTTTCCAGCCAGATGCAGCACAAGCATGCGTGCTCGCGCCAAGACTCACAAAGTTGCCCCCCCCCCTTTTCTTCGTCTCCTCTTGGCTCGGCCGGTTAGACTTGGCCAAAGAAATAGAATGTCTGTGTGTCTGAGTGAATGTGTGTGTGCCCGCCAACAGACGATAAAGTGCTCCATGTTGCTTGCTGCTTCCATCGATAGGCATCAAATTGGTTGGCCCACGACGACGTTTGTGTCTAATCGTCGCCATCGACCTTTCGCCGGTCGCTATAAAGTGAGCCGGAAAGAGTCGGAGAGAGTTTGCGAGCAGCTGGTCTCTAGCGACAAATTGAAAGGCCAGACGCAAGGTCTAAAGACACGCAGAGACACTATGTAGAGGCTGGGAGAGGCAATATTTGTTTGCCCCTGGAGGTAGTGTTTCAAATTAGCAGCAGGAGCAGCGGACTGGCAGAGTGACAGAGCAGTGTATGCACGTATGAGTATGCAACTATGTCTGTGTGTGTAAGCCCATGTCTGTATAGTGTATGTGACAAAGTGTAAGACTAATGTTCGAGGAACGATTGCATTATTCCCATCTATTCAATTGCAACTTTGGGACAGGCTAGCACGATAGCCAAATGCAATAAGCTTTCCGACGGGTTTCTATGTTCGCTCATCTTCGCCGTCCAGAATCTGATAAGTGGTCGATCGAGTGGTTAGATTGCAATGCATAGAGAGAGAAAAGGAAAGGAATCCGAAAAGGGAGCTAGGTGTCAGTGGTGGAACTTGGTTTAGTAATGTTTTTGGCGAAATCGAAGAAAGGCAAGAACTAGAGAGGCAGAAAATAACACAATTCAGCAAGAGAGAAGATAAACTGCGACCAACGAATGCGTTGGACAGTGGAAAGAAATTGATGCAAGCGTCCAAAAACCAATACAAGTTGTTTCTATTATGTCTATTCTAAATTCAGGCCAAAGAGTGCTGCAAACCGGCAAGTGAAAGGGAACAACAAGACAGACATATGCAAGCATAGTTTTCGTGTCTGCATCATTAGCTCGGCTCGCGTGTCAGTGGAAACTGAATGGGCTCCATCAGATAACAAGGCGGCTGAAAGTTTGTGCTCAGAAGGATAGGCAGCCCGTTGCGAAGACAACAACTACGACTGCCGCAACAAAACCAAGTGGAAACAGAGAGAGAAGGAGAGAGAGAGAGAGAAAGAGAGAGAGAGAAAGAGACCAAAATTTGTGCTAGCCCTTCAGTCTTGGGCCCACGAGAGGCCCCGAGAAGTTTTTGGGCCGGCGAGTTGCCAGTTGCGAGCGACGAGAGCAAGGGAAAGGCAAGGACTAATTCAATTTGAGTGCCACAGTTGTTAGCTGAAGCAGAGCAGAAACTGGCTCGAGCCCTCCGCCAGTTTGTCCTAATGTGCGGGTACCATTGGAGCATCCGAAGTGTTGTTAGAGGAAAAGGAAGGAGGCACGAGGAGAGCGCTCCAGCTACCTGGAGTGGTGAATGATTTTCCCTCATCTCACTGCAGGCACATGACCGTGTTTGTTTGCCCAGACCATCAGCGAACACAGAGTTTGAGCGAGAGTTAATTTGAACGATATTCTGACAGGAGAACAAAGGGACAAACTGAGGGCCAAGTTGGGGGATCTCTAATGAGGAGGAGCGAGAAAAGAGCAAATCTCTATCTACTAGTGCTGGCCAACATGGACAGAGAGTAACAATAAGCTAAGGGTTCTCGTGATCAGACAGCGGCTCTCGTGTCCGGCCGGAGCCTCAGATACACCTGGATCCTCGTTGCTCTTCTCTTTCTCGCGCCAGTAGCTGCCAATGGGGCCGCCGTCCAGCGTCACAAGCAGATGCGAGCAATCAGGCTTTGATGAGTGGAGCATCTGGACATTGGGCAGCACAAGTTGGGCATCCACCAGAAGCCAGTGTTAAAGGAGAGTACTTCCAGAGAATTGAGCAAGGGAAAAAGGGAAGAGTTTTCGATATCCACCGAAAGAAGCCATAGGAATTGGGTCGAGCTTATTGAGCCGGAATTGGAGCGAGCGGCTGAGTTGGGCGTGTACACGCGTCAAGGTTAGGTGGAAACTGCTGCAGAGATAGGAACAAGTGGTTGAATGGGGCGCATTATGATGGACGCCGCGCAGAGGTAGTTGCTCAGGGTCCAAGCTGACGAGATTGAGATACGGACTGAGAGCGAGGAGAAAACCGAGATTGAGAAAGAGATTGAATTCTTAATCGAGAAGAGAGAGAGAGGGTAGAAAGAATGTCGTCCGATGAGGAGGAGGAGGAGGCGCCAGCTGAGGGGCCCAGCTGCGATAATGAGGGCGAGCCGGCGAGCCAGAGGAACGGGCACCACAACGATCAGAGGGACCAGACGCATGGGAGGAAGGCTCGTCGGACGGCCCAACAGAGGCAGCCAAGCAGATTGCTGGCCACCATATCGCGAGTTCCGGCAGCCCCAGCCACACTCATCCATCTGACGCCGCCCACTCCATGCACGCCGGCCAGTCCGCAGGTCTTGGCCCAGCAGCAGACCCCACTGTGTGCACCTCCTGCCTCTCTGGCCGGCCCAAGCCTGAGCTCAACTCAAACTCCAGCCTCAAGCACGGCGCCCACTCCAAATCCAGCTCCCCTGGTTGCTCTTAATCCGTCAAACGCGCTCATCAAAATGGACAATATGAAACCAGCCGTGGCGGCGGCGATGCTTCAAACTGGAGTGGAGCCACCACCGTCGCTAGCGAGCAACGCCAACATAAGCCAAAGTTGTCCACCATCCACGCCGGCCAGTCCCACCCAAAGGGAGTCAGTGCCAGTTTCCTCTTGCTCCTTAAGGCACGTAAACACATATGGGCCAGCTGATAAAAGGGGCCCTCCATCGAGTGTTGGCCAGGTTGGCGGCTCTCTGTCACAATCATCTAATGCAATATTTACCGAGAGCGCCAACAACTTCAATTACCAGCCTGGCGCCATTTCAATAGCCAGCTCGAGCAAACAATCGAGACCCATTCCATACGATTGCACCCGTTTGATCGAGTCGGCAAACTCGCGACTCGTCTCCTCGTCTCGGTGCGCCCACGACGATGGCCAGCTGATTGACAGGAACCATTCCGGCCAGTCCGGCCGACTGGACAGCGGCTCAATGCCGAGCTTCCAATCTATTGGAGAGTCAGCCAAAGTGTTGGTGGGCCCGCCACATGGCCAGCCGGCAGGCAAGCGGGCGACCACAGGTGCTGGCGGGCGCTTCTGGGAGACGAGCCGCCGGTCGTTGGCCAAGATAATTGCAAGTGCAGCCAACACCGGCCAGCAGGTGGCCCAGCATATGCGCGGCGCAGGCTCCACCACAGATTTCTACAACAACGACAATAGCAATAATAATAATAATAATAACAACAACAACACTGGTAACAGTGTTGGAATGGACACGACTTGTGAATTACATCAAGTGGTGGCTAGCCTTAGGCAAGCCAGGCAGTTGTCGGGCGGCCCATGTGCAGCCGGCCAGCAGCAAACACGCGCCGCCCAACCCACGAAAAGCAGGAACAAATCAAGCCTCCAGAGCAGTGGCGGCGACGTGAGCTCCTGCGAGCTAGACCCAACTGGCACCAGCTCGACAGCCGGCGCCGGAACTAGCGCCTGCTGCCACCTCAAACACCAGCAGGCGGCCCAGCACGGCTCGAGCGGCGGGCCCACCAGCGGCAAGGGGGCAGCCCAGACGCTGTGGTCGAGGTCTCGCGCTAATTCACCGGCGCGCGTCCTCCCAGGTCTAGGCCGTATCAAGGCGGCCGCCAAGCGAGGCCGCGCCTTCAGCTGTCTGCACGACCAGCTGTCTCGCTCCTCGGGAGCCCTGGCCTCTGGCTGCGCGGACTGTCGGCGGCGAGCCTCGTCGGAAACCAGCATCAGGGGCCCGCCAACCTTCAAGAGTAGCGTCCGGTGCACCTTAAATGTGGGCGGAAGTAGACACGAGGTCCTATGGTCAACCTTGTTGCGCTTGCCAAAAACGCGCCTCTGGAAGCTGGCCTATACGATGTGCTTCCTGTTTGAGGAGTCGCTCTTGGGCGCTAGCGGCGGATGCTCAGACAATCACAGACGGCCCACCGTCGACGAAGAGGGCCCTCTGCTTAATGGGCATCCATTACTTGGCGAGAGGGACGAGGAGCAGGAAGAGGAACAGGAGGGCCAGTTTGAGGCAGCTAGAGGCGAGGCAGCACGCCGTTTCATGGCTCGCGCCCAGTCGCTCAGTGCAGCCAATCAGACTGTTAGTCCTAATCAAATTTTGGCTCACCGAGCTCGTGAGCACTCAAAGCAGACCGCCCAAGCCGCAAGGCGCAAACTCTCGTCCGCCGGCTCCAACTATCATTACCATCAGTACACGAGTCGATCGATGAGCCAACAGCTCTACCTTGGAGCCCCAACCAACCAGGGGGCCAGCACTGGTCCAGCCGAAGCTCAAGAAAGGGAAAATAGAGAAGGAGGAACAAGGAAAAAGAGCAATTATAACAGAGCTGTCCAAATGGGCCACTCTGAGCAACAATTATTATCTTCAGACAGTGCGGATAGCATTTATAAGCAGACTATTTTAAAATATTGTGATGATTTCAACCTGGAAACATGTGAGTTCTACTTTGATCGCCAGCCCAAGTCGTTTGTGTGTGTACTTGATTATTATAGAACAGGCAAATTGCATCTTTCAGATGAACTATGCGTCATGGCATACAAGGATGATCTCGATTATTGGGAAATTGAGGATTACAATTTAGATTCGTGCTGCCAACAGCGCTATCATCAAAGGAGGGACAATGTGTTCGAAGAGATGCGCAAGGAGTTGGAATCGCTCAAGGAACACGACGAGGAGATGTTTGATGTTACCAATAAATATCAACGTTATCAGAAATTTGTCTGGGACCTTTTGGAGAAACCGCAAACTTCATTAGCAGCAAGAGTGGTTGCCTTTGTATCCATAACCTTCATCATACTTTCAACTGTTTCTCTAACACTCAACACCATCCCAAGCATTCAGGAGATTGATGAGAAAACAGGACATCCAGTGGACAATCAAAAGTTGGCAACCATTGAGGCCGTTTGCATAACCTGGTTCACAGCAGAATTTTTAATGCGTTTCGCCTCATCGCCAAGCAAGAAGAAATTCCTCAAAGGAGCCTTGAATTTGATAGACCTCCTTGCCATAATGCCTTACTTTATATCCTTACTACTGAGCGAGGCCAACAAGAGCAATGAACAGTTCCAGGATGTTAGAAGAATAATGCAAATACTTAGGATAATGCGCATCCTGCGTATACTCAAACTAGCTCGCCACTCCACTGGGTTACAGTCATTGGGTTTCACATTACGCAATAGCTACAACGAATTGTGCCTACTTATGCTCTTTTTGGCCATCGGCATCATGATCTTTTCTAGTTTGGCTTATTTTGCCGAAAAGGACGAACCGAATACCAAATTTACCTCCATTCCAGAAACGTTCTGGTGGGCTAGTATTACAATGACAACGGTTGGGGTAAGTAGCACGAGTGGTCAGTTGACCAGTTCACATTTCTATTTTTACCAACTCTTCAGTCTCCCTTCTGAGAAAGCTTTTCGACTTTTCAGGAACTTTGAGCTATTCTCTCAGCGGAAATCAACCAAATATAGAGCTCTAACCAACGTGAAACCACTCCACTCGGACCATTTCTCTCCTCGCGACACTTGACACCTCAAGTATGGTGACATTTTCCCCACTACGCCCTCAGGTAAGCTCATCGGCTCAGCCTGCTGTGTTTGTGGGGTGCTGGTGGTGGCTCTGCCAATTCCCATCATAGTGAATAACTTTGCCGAGTTCTACAAGACTCAGTTACGGCGCGAGAAGGCTCTCAAGAGACGTGAGCTACTGGAGGAGGCTCGAAAGAAGCGTCTCGAGGAGGCGGCCTGTTCGATGGAACAGAGTCGTTCAGAGGGGCCAACAGGAAGCACAACAATGTTATTCTCGCATCATAGGAAAAACGACTCTACGATACCGCTGGGCTCAAGCGAGATGAATATGAACACCTCGGGTAAACAAGCACCAACTCAACAAGAAGAGACACCCGATAGAGGCGCCAACAATGCGATTAATCGAGTATCAATGCAAAACTCCGCTCAGGTGGACCCAGTCCCGGCTTCTAAGCATAACCCGGCCTTGGGTGATTCAACGCTAAACTCTGTCGATACCAACAGGCCAGCTTGCGGAAACTTCGGTATTGTTAATGTCTACAATATGACACCCAATTTTGTCTGTGCCGGCCGCATGAATGCCGATGAACAACTGTGAGAGAAACAGTGGAAAGAGTTCAGAATAAAATTTTTCATTTTTTCATACCTGTTTAGAGGATTAGTTAAAAAGAAAAAATCATCCCATGCAATAAACTCACAATGCTACCTTCATCTGTTGGCCCGTCGAATATTTTGAATTTCTCAAGTTACACCATATGGCGACTTACCCAAACCTGCGCCACCAATGATGATAACTTTGTAGTCGAGTGCTACTTGCGTTGAATCGCGGATCCTTTGATCACTTGAGCTACTTAATTGATCACTACCCACAAGCGTTCAATTGGATAGGCCATAAATTTTCATCAATGCGTCTGTGAGGATATGATGCCTCGCAATAAGCTGAGCCAATCAGAGGAACTACAATGCATCTATGTTACATTGAGAAGGCTGAGATTCATCAAAAATCCCGATCTACAAAGAGATGACCCCGAAAACGAAATGGTACGCCTCAACCCCCTTTCACCTGTGAGAATATTCCCCCGTAAGTTCCTTTACAAACTTTTGGAGGAGAGATTGGTCAGCTTAAACAAGAAGTCTATCTCTATATCAAACGATCTATTCAAAATAATCGGAACCAAAATCAAGCGTGTGGACGAGCAGCTCTTGAAGCAAGTCGTTGAAGAAGATAGAGAGGTCAAGAGGAGAGTCGACGATATGGGACCCTATGTCCCTGAAATCCAAAAATCCATCAAATATCCCGAGTTGGATGTGTATTTTCATCATTGTTTGTATCATTTACACGATTACATCATAGAGCTCGACTGGCATGAAACCAACCTATACAATGTTGGGCAATCTGACCTAGAGTATGTCTCAGAGAAACTTCCTTTCATGAAAGATTTCATGAAGTTCCAGCGAGAATTGGACACTCGAACGTTGCAACAACCAAATCGGGTCAATCTCAACAAGGGGCTATTGAAGAACGTGGTGAGGCAATCGCCCAGGTCACCAATCGAAGAACCAGCCAAATCGGAGGGAAGAACTTCCATACTGTCACCATCGCGACGGCTTAGCTCACCTGGGGGCCATAAAAAACGGGTTCGTTTCAGCAATTTACCCCCGTCTAACATATCACTTCCGTTAGGTCAAACTATCGATGAAAGACTAGTTGCTGGCAGGTATGCTGCTGACTTTGGTGAGGCCGATGCTGAAGACCGATTGCACGAGGTTATTTTGCGTGATATTAGAGAGACTCAATCCGTCTACGCCCTCGATTTGCTCATCTATTCTCTCGATCTTTTCGCCCAGAGATTGCGAGATAAACTTCTTGATTGGACTGCGCAATATCAGACGAATGTTGACAGTTCTCTAGATATTTTGTTGAAATCTAACCAAAAGATTAGAACGTCCTTGTTGAGATCAATTGTGAAAAAGTTGAAGATTTATAACGATGTATACTTGACAATTTTAGATCATTTAGGTGAATTGAGAGAGACTTATATTAAGAAACACATAGCAACAGTATTGATGTCTTGCGACTCGCCTCAGATTCAGACCGAATTCAAGAGGCCCAGATTAAATGTTTATCTGACTCTGGTCGCGGAAATTGAAAGTAAACTTTTGACAGAATTGTCACGACAATGTCTGAAGATTCTCATGGATCTGATCGTGGCCGAGCTGAATTTGGATCCATTCGAACCAAACTCCAGAAGTGAGGAAAACCTCTTAAATTTTGTTGGGACTTGGCTCAACATCGACCATGTCATTTTCGGTATCACTGGTGAGCCTAAAGTCCCTAACGAAAAAGCAGACGAAAAAAAACAACCACTAAAAACCCCCCGCTCTAACCTTTCTCTAGAAGATAATTTCAAATCCTCTAGTCGCATCATGAATCAGGTGGAAAATTTGCAGGAATTGATGCGTGTACTGACCAAGAGCATAGTCGCTAGACTACGTAATCCGCAACAAATTAAATACTTCTTCGATCTCTTATTATGTGGCCTGGATCAAGCTTTCGATCGTTTAGCAGTAAAAATGCCTCCTGGTGATGACCTTTTGATTGCAGCTAGGATCAGGTGCTTAAAATTTATTTATATCATGGGATCACTGGTTGGGCTCCTGAATGAAGAGGCTAGTCGGAATAAGATAGAACTCGATGACCAGAAACTTGAATCAAAAATGGCGAGATATTCCGACTTGTGTATGCAAGTCCCATGGAGCGAAATAACAGCAAAGGTATAATGCGATGCTTCATCATTGAGCGGCTGAAGCCCATTTCTTTAGTACATCTAATTCGTCATCTTCCTTCTTTTTAGAGGCTGATGGTTGCGCTGGCAAGGCGGTAGGTACATCTGGAAGGACCGCGGTATCTTTGTCGGTTTGTAATAACTTGGTATCGAGTTGCTCCTGTTGCATTGATTCCAATTCTTTAAGTAGTTCATCATCATCATGTGCCTTAGTTGTAGTTTGTTGTGAAAGGATGTTTCCAATCTCCTCGCTGAGTTCTTTCTGTTCGCGCATTTCATCAACAATATCTTCAACTTTGTTGATATCAAGATTATCGTGTTGTTGTTTAACAATTTTAGCGGTTTCGGCCATCGTTTTGAGGACTGCTGCATTGGAACTTGCACTCTCGAGCATGTCTTTTTGACTTTCTATGTTGTCTAATGTACCCTCAGACTTTCGCAGCTGGTCCTCCAAATTTTTCTTCTTCTTCAAGGCCGCCAACGCTCTGGTCTTATTTGTGGTTGCATTTTGTCTGGCTATATTCTCTTGTTCTTGTATTTGGTTTTGTATATGAGCTATTCTCTTTCTAAGAAGCTCTGCTTTCTCTTCAAGCTGCTCCAGCCCTTGGCTGGCACTTATTGCTGCTGGCTTTGGGGCCGAGCCACCGAAAATGCTCCTCAAGAATGACATCAGAGCCATCAAATGTTGAGGCCAAATTTAATGTGAATATTTTATTTTGCGATGAATTGTATTATCACCACTAATGAGTGTTGATCGATTTATAGCTGCGGAATTGTTTTTGTGTTCATCTCTCATAGTGTCCTTGACGTGGGGTTGCTGCAATTCGAACCTTTTTTTTTCTGCACACAATCGTAAACACTACGACTGACGCGAAGCCAACACGTCTCTCCTACCACCCAAATTGGGAAAAGATCGCTGCGTCAGCGTCAAGCATGGTAAAGCTTGTATTGAGAATTGAGAATGTATGGGGAAATTGCTTAACGACTGATGCCAGAACCCCAAAACCTAAACCGACAACTTCAGTCCATGCTTCAGTCGCCAGAGATAACGCCCAACTCGTTTCGCCGATATCAGGATGTCATACCATTCACTCTACATACCATATTCATCATAGTCTAGCTCCAATAGAACCTTCATATCTTTCCTGGAATCTTAATTTAAGTTCCTTCAAAATGATACGTTTTATACTTATCCAGAATAGGGCCGGCAAAACACGGCTCGCTAAGTGGTATATGCCGTTCGATGATGATGAAAAACAGAAGTTAATTGAGGAAGTACATGCAATAGTAACTGTTAGGGATGCCAAGCACACAAATTTTGTGGAATTTAGAAATTTCAAGATAGTCTACCGGAGGTACGCAGGCCTATATTTTTGTATATGCGTCGATGTCAATGACAACAACCTAGCTTATCTGGAGGCGATCCACAATTTTGTTGAAGTTCTAAACGATTATTTCCATAATGTCTGTGAGTTGGATCTGGTATTCAACTTCCATAAAGTATATAGCGTTGTTGATGAAATGTTTCTAGCCGGAGAGATTAGAGAAACTAGCAAAGCTAAAGTATTGAAACAACTCATGGTATATAACTCTTTAGAGTGAGTAAACAAAGCAAAATAACTCAATCATAACAAGTATAGATCTCTGAGCAAAGATAACTATTATTTAAATTCTGCAAAAAAATAAACTCCGTTAACAGTGAAAGCGAGTCACCATGTAATCAGGAGTTGTGCCATATCATTTAGGACTTATATGACACCCATGTCTCTTTTTGCCGCATCAAGTATCTCCTTGGGTAATCCACACATCTCTGCTAACTTGATACCATAACTTACCTTTTCAGGCAGACCTGGGACAAGATTATGTGTGAGTTTTTGCCTCCTCACGCCGTTTGAATCACATTCATCCTCCTCATATTTGAAATGATAGGCTGCCACGTTAGGGTACATTCTAGATAGTGAGAAAACTTGCTCAAAATGAGTCGCGAATACGGTAAAATTAGATTTTTGAAGCGCCAGTTCTTCGGCTATTGCGAAGCTATAGCTTGCTCCATCGTCTATGGACGTTCCTCTGCCAACTTCGTCGATCAGGTACAAGACAGAGCCACAAGCGTCGTCATCATCGCTATGTAACGCGGAAGCAATCCCCCGCATCTCCCACATGAATGATGAACAGTTTGAATTGTCATCATCACTAGAGCCCGATCTGGCGATTATTCTGTTCACTAATCGGATCTCAGCTATCTCAGCTGGGACAAACGAGCCGATTTGAGCCATAATCTGAACTATTCCCACTTGTTTGAGGTACACACTCTTTCCTCCCATGTTCGGACCGGTGATGAGCATCACGTTTCTCCGAAACGAAGCGAGAGTGACATCGTTAGGGATCACTTTTTGATTATTGACACTGAGCACTGCTTCTAGAACCGGATGCCTGGCTTTCACTATGTGGGTTTCTGTGGAGGTGAATTTCGGGCGAACCAATCCGTTGTTGCTTGTGATGACTGACTTCGCGAAGCAAGTTACCAGATCAAGATTGCCTATGATAGAGACCAGGCGGTAGATCGCTGAAATATTGTTGATCACATTTGAAAGACATGATGCCAATACCTCATTCGCAAGTTTCATAGAGTTCTCGTATGAAACATTCGCACGAACATTCGCTTGCATCAAGTCCTTCGTCGTGCATGATATGCTAACTCTTGACTTGTTGACTCTTAGATACTGAGGCCCAAATACGAAGTTTCTGGGTAGCTGCGCGGGATTGAGACTAAGATAATACCCTCGACCCTCAGTGTGACTGAGTTTCCAAGGGAGTCCGTCATCTCTCATCAGCTCTCTGACATAGTTCTCTAACTCACTGATTGTCACTGTATACGAACTGCGGGCTATATCGAACAGGGCGTCAACCCCAGATCTAATATAGGAAACTTTTCCCCTTTTCTTGGCAACTCCACATTCCTTACGATTCTTTCTACCTACTGCCTCGCTGTCGATGACGCTCGATATGTCCATCGCTATTTGGTCGTAAGCCGGATCTTGGAGAGAGATCTTGAAGCTATTCAAAAGGGGTTGATCTGCCATATCTAAAACAGACACCAAACCGCGAATCTGATTGACCAGGCAATCAAGGGTGGAGAGCGCTTCCAATCTTCTCTCCGCCAGCTGGAGACTGATATTGCGGGTGTTGAAAAGATTAACAAGACATTGAGGAACACTATCCAGATCAATGCCCTGTCCGTATTTCTTCAAGCAGTTGGTTATCATCGATAAAGTATCAACCCGCTCAACAAGATAGTTGATACAATCTAATCTTTCCTCTATGATCTCGAAATTGAACAAAGGTCTGAGTATGGATTCTTTCAAAAGACGTGCACCTGTTGTTGTCGAAGTGTTTGAATTCATGTGATCCAGGAGGGAGTGCCTTCTATTCGATGAGTCGACATTGTTTTCGATCAATTCGAGTGCCTTGCAGGTCTCCTCATCTATGTAACATAAATCTTTCTGGTCCAGTTCTATAAGACCATTACATGTGTAAACAGAATTAGTCTTGTTTAGAGTGGTACTCTCATTAACATACCTACTGACCGGTCTACGAAAGTACATCCTGGTGAGTGGCGGAAAATTTTATTTGTTACTCTAATCAACAATAATGATTTCAAAAATATAGTCTCGACAGTCAAGATGAAAGAATGCTTTGAGGTTGCAGAACTGCGAACTTAATGTTCGATGGACTCTCCTCTAGTTATTGCTAGCGAACTTTCGCAATAGCGAACAATCAAATCGCGAGGGCTTCGTTCCGTCGTCTTTCTACCAGTTTTTTCAACAGAAACTCTCCGGCTCTGTAAGATGACCTGACTAGTGGTCCTGAGGCGGTGTAAAGGAAACCTAGTTCATCACCATACTCTTTCCATTGATTGAACCTCTCTGGCGAGACGTATTCCTTAACTTTTAAGTGCCTCTTTGTTGGTTGCATGTATTGCCCCAGTGTGACGCAATCAACACCAGCAGATCGCAGATCTTTCATAGTTTGTTTTATATCATCGTCTGTCTCACCGAAACCAAGCATGATCGAGCTTTTGGTCAATATCTTCGAATTATCAAGGCTATTCTTGGCGTGCTCTAGAACTGCTAGAGACTGGCGATAGCTAGCCCTGGGATCTCTAACGAATGGCGTGAATTTCTCAATGGTTTCTACATTGTGGGCGAATACATCCAAGCCAGACTTGACCATGATATCAACCTTGTCTAGTTGGCCGGCGAAATCACCGGTCAGACATTCAACCATAATCTGCGGTTTGAACGCCTTGAGGTGCCTGACAGTGGCCGCGAAGTGGTCCGCCCCACCGTCAGGTAAGTCATCACGGTCTACGCTAGTTAATACAACATAGTCCAGTCCCCATAGACCGATGGCCTTAGCCACATTCTTTGGCTCCTCGGGATCTAGGGGTGGAGGTTTTTTGGAAGTTTTTACAGAGCAAAATCTACAGCCTCGTGTACATGTATCACCCATGATCATGATGGTGGCTGTGGAAGTTTCTCCCCAGCACTCTCCAATATTAGGACATCTAGCTTCTTGGCATACAGTATTCAGGTTAAGTTTCTCCAGATCCTTCTTGAGCCTAAAATAGTTTTCGCCTTTGGGTATAGGCTGCTTGAGCCATGAAGGTAATCTGAGCCGGTTAACAGAGGCCATCCTTGGTCTAGAAATGCGAAATAGAGATGCTCAATTCGAGTGTGAGTGATTAAGTCATAATTGCAAATATGACGAAGATTGTTGCGCGATAAATAAAATAATGTCTTTCCAGAGCCTGGATATAGACAAACAGAGGTCATTCCTTGTTGATAGTGCCAAAACAAAATTTCGCACATGCACGCCCAGGTTGTGCAAGCCCAACAACAAATCTGCGGGACAAATGCACCGAGGGGAGTCTATGCATTTCAGTGTGGAAAACACTTGGCGGGACGATTTAGTCCGACAAGAAGGCGGTAAAATTAGTCCGCAAATGGGCGCTACATTAATATTTGGAGGAACTGTTGACACTGTCTATGCCATTACACGCCTTCTCTAGCCCTGAAAATCGCTTTCCCTGTAGACGTTTATCTAGACTGCCTTCATGGGATGAGCCCTGATTTCAAGTATCACCGGACGACTTGTGCTCAAGCCAGCCATCCTCGTGTGTTTTTTCGTATGACGTGAAAGTAGGAATTTGAAGCAACTACAGTCAAGGTGTACCATATCAGTTGGACAGATGGGAGAGCCTAAGGACGAACAGATTGGCTGGACAAATGTATCGCAACATGAGAGAGTGAGTGAATCTCGACCGCCTTAGATGAGTGCAACTCGACAAATTCCAAAGCGGACCAAAAGGGAGTGCTGGGAACAAGTGTGTATCCGTTGAATGAAAAGAGGTCGAGACGAGGGTTCAAGAACCGCAAAGTTCTGAGATTGGATTGGATTGGTTGCCATCTGCCTGCTCACAAGGCTTGGCAAGGAATTTGCTACCGTTGTTGGTCCGCGATAAGTTGGGTGCCGCTGGCGACAAGCATCAGGCAGGCGACAGTGAGCACAATTAATAGTCTAGCTGTGGCCGTTAGTTAGTGTGTTATTTGGCTCCAAGTGGAAGGCGGGAGGGAAAATGTGGCACATTGTAAAATGAAACTGGAATCAGTGAATAGTAAGCTCTGGCTTTTGGCACAGATGTGGGCGAATCAGCACATTTCCATGGCTGAACTAGGGATCTAGACAGAAAGTGGAGGAGAAGAGGACGAGCTTGGGAGAAAGTAGATTAGCCAACGAGTGTGGTTTCCCTTTTGGCTCCTCCTTTGGGTCGAAGTCTCCTCCTTGCTTTTGGACCACGGCTGTCACATGAGTCGAAGGAGTGTGTCGTTAGAGTGTTTGGACGTGTTCTTCACATGATAAGAGCTTGTTAATTGCAAAATTGCAATAATTTAGTATCCTGTTCTTGGGGCGAAGAGGAAGAGGCGCCTCGGGGGCGCGGAGGCGAAGGGGCGACAGAGATGAGGAATGAGCGGATGCGACTTGGGGGGAGCATTGGAAGTGGAGGCGACCATTGGGGATGAGGAGTTGGGCTAGCTAGTGTGTGAGTGTTGCTTCTTTGATGATGCCAGCAGGCAAGCTGGCCACAGCTTGCGTGCCAAGATGATAACGACAATATTTTCTGTTTCAATTGATTTGGCTTGCTTTTCAGCGGCCGCTTAGTGGCATCATTAGGAGTTTAGAGGAGCACGAGAGTGGTGGGAAAGGAGGAGGAGGATAAGGCTCGCTGTGAAGTACCGTTAGACGAGGCGAAAGTTGCATCTGGTCCATAGGAGCTACTTAGCTACTTGGCTGGCTGGCTGGCCGAGATGAGATGAGGTGGCGTGTAGTCGCACTCGGACACGACAACACTTGCATTCGTCTGCGGCGAGCTCGTTTCCTTCGTCTCGCTAGGCTGAGCTTATTATTATTACTATTATCAAAATCCTCTTGGAGCGCCGCCATTTGGCCGTTTTAGCGGCAGAAATGCTAATGGCAACATTAAAGAACTCAAAAGGGGGCATTATTCGGTTGAAAGAGAGAGAGAAAGGTTCTTATCTCTCGAGCTTGAGAAGCTGGCCCATTGCTGGAGAAGATGGAGAACGCCTTTGGGAGTTGAATGGGGCGGCTGAATAAAGAAGAGGAAGAAGACCAGTCTTTTTCGGCAAGTGGAGCCTATTAGGAGAACAAGCGTAAAACTGCTTCCGAGTGGGATGACAAATTTTTGTCAAGTGAGCGTGTCACATGAGACACAGAGGCTATCTATCTAGTGTAGTATGTAGTCTGTGTGTGTAGGCTACGAGCGGGCAAGATGGAAAAAGCTTTTGCGGCTTTTCGAGCGGCCCCACACATGACTGTCTATAACTGTTGTATCTTGGCGTTTGGGCTTTCTTCTAAGGCGGGCAGGAAGCGGCGGCGGGCCGAGAGGAGGCGGAAAAGGATGGAGGAAAAATTGGGCAGGGGGCAAGTTTGGCTGGGGAAGTATAAAATATAAGCAACTTGGTGGAAAATGAATGAAAAGCTTTGCGGGACGAGACGAGGGGGCAAGAAGCACGGGGAGGCGGCCCACTGTGATTGGAGCGGATAGAAGATGGGCCAGGGAAGTGTGTTAGTGGGGAGGTGGGGCAGGAGGAAAGTGGAAACTGGAGACAGAGAGAGACAGAGAGACAGAGGAAAGAGGGCGGCCAAAAGGCTATTCAATTCATGGCCCTCGCCATTTGTCGCCTACCTTATTCGGGCGGCCAAGCAGGCGGGCGGGCGGGCGACTACCGTCTAGTGTGCGAAGTTGCCCGTTTGTCTGTCTGGGTTTTTTGTCCGCCTCTGTCCTCATGCGAACAATGTGTTCCCATGAGAAACATTGAATGTTTAATAGTATAGTTCAGTGGCAGACACAGTGGTGGCGGCGGTAATTCGTGTGGATACACGAATTACGTGCAGCAGACAGGGCGCGCCACTGGAGGCGCCCACCGCTTTTGTGCCCCCTTTTATATATTTTGCTTTTGGATATTTCCCTTTCAGATGTTTCCCTTTCAGATATTTCCATCCCATGGAGGCAGGAAAATAAATTGCTCGCCCCAATTGAGGGGCCCCAAGGAATAGATGAACTCTGGGAGAGCGGAAGGGGCGGGGATATTTTGATTGCATCGACCCGGAGCGGAGGGGAGCTGGAGCGTGGGCCCAAGTTGGTGAGTTGGCGAGGGTGGTGGGCCAGCACTAAAAGGACAACAAATAAGCACAACAACAAGTCTTCCTCGGGGTGTGGCTTGGGTGGGGGCGAGGCGAGAGTGGCGCGTTAGCACTAAGGGCCAGTGAGGGCGCCGCGCCACCACAGGGCGCCCAGCGCGCGCATCCTAAGGGTGTGCTTCCTACGGACTGGCACTATGGGCGCGTCGCGCGCGCGCATAGTGGTCCAGCTGGTCTGTTTTGGTGCACGCGCGCACCGTTCACTGTGTCCCGTGAAAGAGCGCCCAGTTTGTGCTGGTGCGCCGCCGCGCGATGAGTCATCGCGCGGGAGACACTCCCGAGCGGCAGCAAGAAGGCGCCCGAGCTGAGAGTTGGCACTTTTCTGCCTCCTTCTTTCTCTTGCTGGATGGCACAAGCAAACATTGTCACCACTAGTTCGACTCGGAGCAGCCGGCCAACTGCCTGCAACTAACCCAGAGTATCGGCGCCACTCACTTGGCTCTGAGGGCGCAGAAAAGAAAACTTGAAACTTTTCCACTCCGGCCGCATGAGCAGCTCGGCGCCACTTCGCCCTAGTCGCCGGGCTCCTTCCAGCAGGCTCGTCGCAGCCAGAGACACGGGCACCAACAAGGCTTGCTCAAAATTCACTCAATTGAGCGCTCGCCTACTCGAAATAGCTCTCCATTAGTCGGCCATGTTGGCCACTCGCCCAGTTGCTCCTTAGCCAACATAGCGTGTTGGCCAGCTCGGCCCAAGCACACCCAGAGGCTTCCATTTTGCCTAGCCAATAAAGCGGAATATTCCCATTAGTCACTCTTGTTCAGCTGTTCACGCAATGTCTCCCCTGCTCAGCCCAGCTCGCCTCTCTGTCTGTCTCTGTCTCTGTCTCTGTCTCTGTCTCTGTCTCTGTCTGTCTGCCAGCGATCTGCGACGAGCCAGCAGATCGCCGGCCGATCTGCGAACATTTTCCAGGGCCAAAACTGCTCTGCTGCATCAGGCCCAAGCCAGACGAGCTTGCCAGGCAAGATTGTTTGTCTTAGGGGCGCTGGCAGGTCCAAAAGTACAACTGCGAGTGCCCATTTTCCCTCAGGAGCAGCTCGAAAGGGACGCTCGGGCATCCCGCTCGTCTCCGGACGACTCCTTTTCAGCAACTGTCTCTGGCCGCCAAGCTAGAGCGACGCTCTGCGGCCCAAAAGTCCACTTCTGCGCCGGCAACAACAACAACAACAAACACACTACGACACACTGGAGCAATCATAACTCCCATATGCATTCTCTCGGCCTGCTCACTTTCGTCACCAATGGCCGGCTCACGTTTGTGTACAAGAAAATTGCCAAGAATTGCCTGGAATTGCTAAGAATTGCCCAGAATTGCTCCCTCCTCAGATGTGCATCCATTTTGCCGACTAATTTGGCCGCAGCGGTTACACCGATGGCCATTGTCGCGTCCTGGTCTTCCATGTTGCTCGAGCAACGCCGCAGCTCTTCACTCGGAGCTCGCAGCTCACAGCTCGCCGCTCACCGTCGCTTGGGGCTGGACCTGGTCTGCACTTGACTGAGTGTGTGTCAGACTCGCGCCGTCAAGACGGACCAACATGAGGGCCATGGGAGACGAGGGACGAGCAGCGGACGACAAAGGCAACGTCACGCTGTTCGCGTGCCCAGCTCGAGCTGGAGCAGAGCTGGAGAAAAAGATGCACACTCATCGAGAGGGGGCAGCTCTAGACTTGGACACAAACACACACACACATGAGTTTGGCCAGCCGCAAGAGCAGCTGTGTGTCTGTGTGTGTGCCAAACACACGACCAGAGAGTGTGTGGCGTCACAAGGGCTAGCGCTGGATTAGGCGTTTGAAGCACGGCTGGGCGGCGGTTGCAGAGGCGGCAGTGGCGAGGAGCGAGGGGCGAGCCGCACAGATATGCGGCGGCCACGCATTGGGCTTTAGTTCGATTCTCCCAGTTTCGCTCTTATTGCGCAATACTTGGTGCGCGCCTTCACAATCTGTTCGGTCGCCCATTCTGTGCGCAGAAAGGGCCTGCGCACAAAAGCTGTGTGAGGAAAAGTCGCGCGACGACGAAATCGAATGGTCGAACGACGAACGAACGACCAGAGAGAGAGACGCTGGCAAGTCATGAGAGGGAAAGAAACGGAGCAAGAGAGGGAGAAAGACTCGGACAGGCAGGCAATCCAGTGTGTGTATCACAGACTTGGGCCAGTAGTCCGGCCAACTGCATCTGTTCGCTCGCTCGTTCGTTCGTTCGCGCGCTCGCTCGCTCGCTCGCCTGGCCGCTCGCTCGTTCAGATGGTTCGTACGCTTGCTTGATACGCGAGCCAGTCGGAGTCAAGAGTGAGCAAGATCGACCATACGCAGTAAGCCAAGCGAACTATTTCGCCGAACAAGCGGCCGCGCCAGCGAACTTTCTGAGACAGACACAATTTTTCGACGGTCACCTACACCAAAAACATTGCCACCTTCAACAGCTCACAGTGCGCGCCAACAGTCATAACAACATTCACACATGACTCAACTAGATCGTGTTGAAAATTTTCCACTACCTCTCAAAACCACCATAGTCACATCACCAACACATCATCCTCATCTCAGATACACCAATATCAATCAGTCGGAATAATTTAACAACAACCATCAATGGCAACCCTCTCTCTCTAACATATTGGTCTTGCCTACGAGAAGAGTTGATCACCATAATTTACCTTGACACTTGTGATGGCGTCCTAAATTTCAAGCTGTATTCATTAGATATAACATCGGGAAACTGGCGCCTCAAAGGGCAAGCCATCATCAAACAATCTGAACTCTACACACATCTATCTCACAAACCTGTTACACTATTGAGGCGAGAGACGAGCATCATACATAGATATTGAGTTGTTACTGTAGAGATATTATGACGCTGGCCAGCAGCGGAGATGCCGACGGCATCAACCAATGCCGGCCAGAAAATTCATCGAGTCGACTTAGGCGAACTCTCGAGCAACAAGATAATGACCCTTTCAAGGATCAAGAATTATTTGCTAAGCACTTGTTACGGGAGACAAAGGAAAATGGCTCTGATGCAATAATTTCTACAACCCATGATCTTAATTATCTTGAAACCAATACTAGATCAAACATGTTGGCGGACAATTGTTCATCGGATGATAGTGACAACATTGACGATCTTGTATGTGATAGAGATGACTCTGATGAAGATTCAAGCGAGGCTATCCAGATGGCCGTTGTTACTGCAGAAGAGTACGCTGCCAAAATAATCAAGTTACAACAAGCTTGCCTGATACCTCTGAAAGAAGATCTCGCCGATTGGCTCAACAAGATATTGAAAACTTCGCATATAAGTTCTACGAATTTCATGGATAAACTAGATAACGGTGTGATAATCTGTCGACTAGCTAAAATTATATCACTGTGGTGCAAGCAACAACTAGAAAATCAAGATAACAATGTAAGTATCTATCCTTCTTTTATCTTTTCCATCAATTTTATTTTCTTCCATCGATTGATCATATAAGGCGGCGAGAGACTTGACCGCACTTACATCAATGATTTATGACCCATCGCGAAGCGAAACGTAGTTTCTTTTTTCTTGAATCAGAATAGACTCTTGGAATCACTGGCTTTAGGATGATTTGTTACAGTTGTTTATCTCGAGTGGGAGTCATATAATTAACAAGAAGTAACAATCGTAGAAAACGATTAAGGAAGGACCGGGTTCTCGCACAATAATTGTTTATCTACCGTAAACTGTTCCAGCTTGATGGAATAGATTACTTATCGTGCTGAGCGGTGCGGTAGCGAGGGTAGGGATTCCCAGCTGTGTGAGTGATGTTGAGATGGTATTCAATGGCATAGATGCAAAGTTCAAAGCACCGCCAACCAATCCTTGCACTCCACTCAAGGGTCCTGTCATAACGGTAGCTGCTGCGGGGGCGGGAGCAGTGTTGGTCGCTGTGGTGGTTGTCGATGCTGCTGCCGCTCCTAAGCCGATGGGTCCAGGTTTTTCGATAGCAAGTTTATTAATGATTTATTTTCGTTGATTTTAGGAACGTTAGTGGGCGCCAAATTTCAGACACATCAAAGTTTCTCTCTATAGTATTGATTTATTACCATTAGCTGAGTCAGTCGCTGTAGTTGTAGTGGTAGCTGTTGACGCTGCCCCACCGGATGCAGCACCCGCCGCGCCGCCACCTGCACCAGCGGCTGCGCCTGTGGCTGCTGCTTGAATCAACTGACACAAACTGATATTAGCCACCAGACATAGCAGGATGAGTGCGGCCACTTTGGCTGCAATGTTTTCTTTTACTATCGACATCTTCTTTGACTGCACTATGAAAGGGAATCTGGTCAATCTTTGCACTCCTCTCGTTTAAGAAAAGTGCTATGGAACAAACTGTCGCGATCTAAACTGTTGCTTGAGAAGAGAAGCGAAAACTCGGACAAATTTCCTACATTGAGCACTCGAAGCCAGTGTCGAGTTGGTTTATTTAGTTGTTGAACAAACCTTTGCTGATGTGCACTGGGGGAGACCACAAAGCCGCTTTCAAGGCTCTAGTGTATTGATACTAGTTATGCCTCAACGCACGATTGTATAACGCTCAGGTGATGAGTTTTACTATAGAAAGCTTAGATTGATTTTTTGTTCACGGCTGATTGCAAGCTTAGCTCGAATTGGTATAGATCGAGTCACTCAATTGGATGAAATTTAAAACCTTCTTTCATGGTTCCCTTTCAGAGATTTGTTCCGCGAAAAGGATCAAAATGCTCTACATGTTTCAAGCAATGATTGTTCACCAATCAATCATTGCTAACTGTGATTTGCCAGGTTGCTGTTATGAGCCGTAGCAAATCACGATTGCCGGCCATCTCATCTAAAGAAAAAGAGTGTCGGACGAGGGTTTGATGTCGATTTATAAGCCCAGAATCACGGTCGCTGATGTGCACCTTTCTCGTTGTATCTTTTTTGTACCAACTCCTTCCTTCGAATCGGACTATGCAACCAGATAGTTCAATATCGGACGGAGTGGCCAATCTATTCTCTATCCTATTCTACCTTTGAGCGTGGGGTGAACCAAGAGTCTGTAAGACATCAATCATGTGCTTCCCTGAACTGTGGTGATATTTCGACGCAATTCTCATTCACCCAACATTCATTTTCTGTGCTAAATTTTTTGCGCCAATCTGCTGAAATCCTACGACCTGTGCTCTTTCTATAAGGAGCATTCAACTAAGTCTACTGGATCAAAAGTGATTCAAGATGCACTTCTCTCGTAGCCTTAATCCAATTGTTGTTGGACAACTTTCCACGTTGTTATTCTGCACCACTACCGGAAGCTATTACTAACTCTCACATAATCTAACACGGAATGCAATACAAACTCACCATGAAACATCGGTCCATTTTTTGGAATCCTCTCCATTCAATGACCGGAACATATCATTAGGCTTTATGCGAGGGGAGCGCCAAAGTTCTGAATTTTGATAGCCTGTATGGTCTTGAGCCCCCAACTCCGAGGCCACGTTTTTATGAAAGCAATAAAGCATCAAGAGATCTTAACCTAAATGGACCTCGGAGAGCTACAGCTACCTCACAATCAACGAACTGCCTTATCAAAACAAGCGCATCAGCAACAAGCTTGAACAATGGTTCTCATCTCTCTTACCATAGCAACCAATTTTTGAACAACCTCATTAGGATGCATCGCACAAAAATCTGGGAGGACGCCAAATGTAAAACCTTCTACGCCCGTGACAATGTTAGTAATTTCATTAAGTGGTGCAGAGATTTTGGAGTGAATCGATCCGTTCTATTCGAGAGCGACGACCTCGTTTTGCACGGTAAGTATTGATATTTTTTAGTTTAGTGTGCATCGTTTCACTAAGTAATTGCTAAGCATCAGTTATCTGCGCCGGACAAATGTCGAAAACGAGATTTTTCGGTCGCAAAAGCTAGACTACCGAGATTGCCAATCGATTGACATCTGCTAACTTGCTCCAGACTGGTGAGCGACATGGGTTGTAGACTGGAGAGATGATGGGGATCCCTAAAGAAAATAATTTCGACGGAAACGTCTCATCATTTCCTGCCTCTCAATAGCCTCTGAAACGATGGGCATCAAAGGATACCGGAACAGCCTTACGATTGCCCTCGAATCACCCTTTCGTTCTGTATGGAGCAAGGAAGATTCAAAGGCTCTGTAAGCTCACCCTTGGGACAAGCTGACTTGGGATTCTAGAAAAATTCTCCAACTACTGAATCCATCTTGCTCGATGGTGTTATCTTCGCCTTCAAATTTTTTCCCTGTCAACTAATCATCCGGCTTTGTTTCCTTACTTGCAAAAATCAAAATTCCTTAGGCAACGCGAGGCAAGTTGTACTTTGTCTACTGGACGTGGCCCGCGTTGCATATGTTAAGTATGGTTTTACTGAAGCTCCTGGACTGGTGAAGTTTGAGCAGGAGATTGACAAGGAGCTTCAACTGGATTTGGGTGATGTAAGCAAAAAAAATGGTTTTAGTGGTGCAATGAAACATTATCCTAGCTCCAACCGTGATAGTTTATTCGATATTTCCTCCCCCGTGGCTCAAGTTTCCGGTGGAAAAAGGGTTTCTAGTCAGGCTAGGACATCCATTGGCGATGCGACCGACGAATTGGTGATGCGCTATTGTCGACATAAAGAGGAAGAGGCAGCACGAAAGAGGAAAGAAGCAGAGACGGCAGCACTGGCACAAGAGCATAGCACACAGATCATTCTTGAGCCAGTTGAGGAATGCGCCGACTCTAGTTTGGTAGAGGAGAACAATTTTACGAGCCATAATGCTCGAGAGGCGGATGGTAAAATTTATGAGCCGGATTCGCTAGCCCTTCAATATGATCCGATCCAAGAAAATTGCGAAATTACATCCACTTCGGAGATCAAGCTGTCCAGTCCTGAGGGGAAAAATTTTATAGCCGATCATGGGCGTGTGGATTCTCTTGACAGTGGTGAGGGTCCTACCGAGTCTGCATCGACAGCTCATAGTGGAGTTCATATGGCTGATGCTGCTCAAATCCATGATAATGCAATAAGTTCGAGCTTTCAAGTCCCTACGACGAGGGAGCCTGATGATGGTGTTCAAGAAAAGTCTCCGAGCAGCCGTACGATTTCCAACTGTGCGACAGAAAATTCTGAGCTGTCTTCGTCAAGATCGTCGCTGTTCAGTAACCAGGATGGAGATGATTCGACATCAAAATATGGACGTCCAATCACATCAGATCTCGATGGGAAGGTGATGCGGATAGCCAAGTCTTACTATGGGAAGAAAGCGACTCGTGACGTCACACGACTGTCAGAGGGAAAATACAAGATCGCCGATCGGATTGTATTCGTTCGATTGCTAAAGGGGCATCGTGTGATGGTTAGGATTGGCGGCGGATGGGATACTCTGGAGAACTTTTTGTTCCGTCACAAGAGCGATCCTACGCAAGTTATAGACCCTGACAATCTGCTGCCGATTGAGACAAAGATGCTGATGGAAAAAAGTGTCCAGATAACGGCCAAGAATACACCCTCAAGATCACCAGCTACTATCTCCAAACTGCCAAATTACAGGCGCAGCAACAGCGCCTCCTCAACTAACTTATCCTTAACGAATCTATCCTTTTCTAACGTCTCATTGTCTAGTTACAACAATAGTCAGACATCTTCGAAAAGAATTCCACCCAAAACATTGAGCAACACAACGATCGGCATCCTGCCATACGATTCGGCCCAGTCTGTCGACCACAATCCAAGACATCAGATACCTCGCTTAATGATACACAACGGGCAACCATTAACCAGAGCACAGCGTAATAATCTGACACTGTATGCAAAGGGGAAGGAGCAAAATCGAAGTGATACGGGCCTTCAGCCTATTCAAATTTCTAACGCACAAGTAACGTCAACGCCAAAATCGGCGCTTAAGAGGCCTCAAAATCATTCTAACAGTCGCATCCAACAACGCACACCCGCAACACCCCAACATGGCCCCAATAGATCGATGCAATTTCAAAGGCCCTTGGCTTCATCCAAAGCGCCGGCCGTTAGTGTTACTAATCTTTATCCAGGAACTTTAGCGGCCAACAGAGCAAAATAGTGATCTGTAAGATTGAGAAGAAAACCATCTCATTAGTCAAAGCCCAAGATGTGATATTCGAACTTTTCCCGATTAATAAAATATCCTCCCTCCAACCAGCACCAATCACTCTCGGGTGGTTTTGGTGTACGCAACGATAAGCGAAATTCCTTTAGCTCTCCAAAGTTCATTCGTCCATAGTTTCTGGTCCCGGTCCCATTCATACTCCTACCAGTTGCAACATAACTGGAAGAAGCCATGATTTGATAGTTCTGAGAGTGGGCTAAGCGCGTCACTTCCGTCGCACTTACTTCCGCTATACACTTCACACACTTTACGCAGATCATGTCTTTGTAAAACGTTTACACATTAAAATCTGGTCTTCATATTCACAGACTTGACTAAGCAGAAGAGGAGCAACAATTGTGGAGGTTTTAAGAAACGATAAAAGTAGCCAAGACTGTAGAACTCACGATCGTAGCTGTAGAAAATAAGTAGGAAAAGGTGGCAGGTTGTGCTATCTGCATAACCTTCGAACGTGGATACGTTAATCCTCCACGACTTGGTTGCCAGCTTTCTGCCCTGAGTGTCAAAGCCTGAATGCTCTACAAAGACGTGTTCTGCGTCTTTGTAAGCTGGAAGTAAGTGCAATGCGATGGTCATAGTTTGTTGCTCAAACGATTGATACAGCTTGTTAAATCGATAAATAATCGCGAAGAATAGCCGCAATGGCATTCAAACATTCCCTGAGGGACTGTTATTGGTGGGGCCAATTCATGTTTCAGGCCAGATTCCCAAGCGCAATGGTCAAGTCGCACACTTGTGCCGGTCCGAGAGCAATTCCACAGTTCTGTGAGCACTAGAACGCGCATGATGCCCAGCTAGAGTAAGATGCAGCATGGTATGCAATATCTCTGTGAGCTATAATGAGCATGAGCTCATCACTTGGATCATCCGTGAGGCAATAGTGAGCGTTTGTGGGCCATTGGAGTGGCTGCTTGTATTTATTTAAGTGAGAAAATGGGTGGGCATCAGTGGGCGAGGCGGGCATGGTTATCGTGCAATGGATAAGGTTTACGAGAATCTAGCACTCTTACGAGGCCAATTGTTGCCATCAGATACCTATTGCTCGATCAGAGAGAAAAGGCAGAGCTTAGAGGCTGCTAATTGAATGGATAGCTACAGAGAAGGAGGCGGCGGGACGGCTGCTATATGGTAGCCCTGATGAGGGCGGGTGTCGTGCATTGGACGCTTGTTGCACGAATCGAAGCCTCTTACAGCGCCCCACTTTGCAGCTAGGCGGCTAATTGTTGCGGTCAGATGACTCTGTAGTCCGTATCAGACGCCAGCCTGATGCATGTCTGTGGGATGCTTTGAAGTGTGGCATCTTTGCTCGGCCTAGCAATCTAGCAAGTGGGCCTGTTTAGGCTCCTTCCTCCGGGCTCTCGGCGCCACCTACTCTCTCTCTCGTGTCACAGGCTAGGTAGCTGGTGTTGTGGCCAGATGAGCCTCCAATTCGTATCAGACGCAAGCTTGGAGCAGTTCTGGAAGCTACTCTGAAGTGTGACATCTTTGCCTGGGCCAGTAGGCTAGCAAGCGGGATCGTGCACTGGAGGCTTGTTGCACGAATCGGAGCCTCTTACAGTGCCCCACTTTGCGGCAAGGAGGCTGGTTGTTGTGGCCACATAAGCCATCAGTCCGTATCAAATGCATGCCAGGAGCAGGCTGCAATCCTTGTTATGGGCCTAGAGACCTCAGAAGAGACACAAATTGGACCTTTCATAGCGTGCACGGGCCCGCTCTTACGCGCTAGCGCACTGTTGCTATCGTGCGCTATTCTGCCATTGAATCCGCAGAACGATTTCAAATTCTGAGACGATTTTCACACCTTAATAATCAAGCATCAATATCTTCGCAACCAATTGAGCTAGGCAAAAAATAATCATATCAACATGTTGCACAATTCATACACTATACGAGTATGCTGTTTGCTTAATCATAATGCGCTTCGCGTTGCTTTAATTGAGGCTCAAAATTTGAAAGTTGAGCTCTATTATGGAGAAAGTAGAGGTTGTATTGTGCTTTTGCAATTTGTTATGCACTTTGTGGACGTTTAGATTGCTGCACGCTGAAGATTAGCCTGCTAACATTTTCCATTGTGCCACTGGAGAGATATTTGTTCTTTTTCTAAATCGCACCAGAATGCACAATTGACATGTGGTAGAGAATGCAAATCGCGACAAGTGTGCCACCAATATGCAAGCTAGAGAGCGCCATCTTGCAAAGGCTACAATCTTGACCCTTTTGGGCCCCAGAGTGCGGGGCCTCAATAGCTAATGGGGCCTGTGGTGGAGCGAGCAAAGACATAATGGAGCTGTATATGCTATTGAGAGCCTTCGGATGCATTGTTGTAGCTCGTGCAGAAAATTCAGCGGCCTAGCATGAGTATTTGTATCCCAAATTGATATTCGCTATTTTGATCTTGGGACCCTTGTTGACAGTTTGCTCAAATTTCGTCAGCTCGCACTGCGGGCTAACCAGTCATGTCAGCTCAATGAAACTTTGCACACTTATGACACTATAGTAGCACTACTGATTGCATGCCTATTTGTGCTTCTAAGGCCTATGATGCATCCACAGGAGAGCAAAATGTTCAAACGCTTTGGGGCCCCTGGTGCACGAATGCGAGCTGAATGGAAAAAAATACAATCATCACACCATAGTCCACCAGTTGCACAACCACGATGCGCAAAATTTTTTACCTCACACAACTAGAAGCATACTTTCAAAATTGTTACACATAATTAGCTAAAGGGGCCCCTAGATGATGAACCAGTGATGCGAGAGGCAGCAACTTTTGACCAATGATGCACAACAGTGTGTGTACACTGTGTGCAGTGCGACAAACGTTCTCATCTCACCCGTTTGGTGCTCAAACTAGAACCCTAATTTCCACTCCAGCCCATCTGTTGCACTCCATCGAGCAACTAGACATAGAGATAGTGCTGCATTCTACTGTCTATAATTCGGTCCATGTCTGAGCCTAGGTTCGTGATCCTATCCTTGAAGATTGCTGAACCACACTCGTTAAACTTATTTCGCGCCCGCTGTCAACCAGTCCAGGTCGCTGAGAAATCAGATGATAGTTTTGACTCGTTCTAGTGCGGATAGGAGTATGAAATTCCCACACGAGTTGGATATTGTTGCCAAGACTTGATTAAGTCCAGCACTTAGTCCAGCAAGTGCCCTCGAGAATCTGAATGCCGCTTAGACATCTCTTCCCAATTGGTCAGCTTATGGCTAACATTCCATCTTAGACGAGAGTTGAGCAAAGCAACTAGGAGATTTTGTTTCTTTGCAAGCTTTAGCCAAATCTTATTGCACTAGCACTGCTAGAAAGTCACTAAGATTGGCGGACATCTTTAGAAGCGACAAGCTGGATTACATCAAAAACTTGAACCCCACGGTTGCAATATCGTCGTGGCCTCCAGACTGCCATAAGCCAAATCAGAACTGGAAAGACTGGGTCAAACTGCTCTAATAAAGAGCAAGCTCTCCATTAGAGCTTAGCCCATCTCAATCAAGAAGCTTGGTGGGAGTTAAGCGCAGTGTTTCAAAGAGTTCCAGCGAGACTTGTCCGTTCTGCTTCCCATTCTGATTGCCTCGCTCTTGCCACACGAGTGCATTGTAGAAAATTCCGGAGGAGATCTTTGAATTGGGAGAATTAGTTCGTTCTGTGAGGCTGATGCTAGTCTCTAGCAGAGAGACAGTGGGTCGAGTGAGAAAGCTGGATGGAAAGTGAGACCAGAGGAGCTCGACGTGCAACCAGGTGGAGCTAGTGCGTCTCGAGAGCTTCCGAGTTCGCCTCCAGGCAACGAGGAGGCGCCCCATTCGTGTGGCTAGACCACACCAACGAAATGGCAAGCTCCCTTTGCTCTGCCGGCCGAGCGACGGGCCCTATCCTTTGGCTGGCCGAGGGACGGGTTGCGGGCAAGCATGGACGGCAAAGGAATTAGGTTATGCAAGTCCGGCTGTCTGGGCTCGTTTGTGAGTGCGTGTGAGGTTGGGAATATTCACTTTCACTTGCATTGTGTATGCAGCGTGTGCTCTTTGGGCTCTGTTGTTGTTGCCACATAACAAATAGAAGAGCAAAGAGAGAGAGAGAGAGAGAGCCAAAAGGGTCCAAATGGGCGCTTTGCAATGCCGCACACGAGCCTGCAAGCCGGTAAACTTGGCCCTCTCGTTATCTACATCTAGTCGCCAGCATTGGTGCAACATTGGTACAGCAGTGGCAGCACTGGATAGCGCCAGTGTCCAGCTTCCGAGCTTCTGTGTGTCGGGCCGAGCAGTGTCCGAGCGAGCGCCACTCTGCACCGTCGAGCCCAAAGTTGGAGGCCGCTTTCCAGCCAAATGCCAGCCCCGTCAAGCCGGCCCAAATATCTATATACAAGAAGTGAGTGTGCACGAAGAGAGAGAGATGTATTTATAAATATATATATCCTGTGGGCGTGGAGGAGGGGCGAAGCGTGGCCGGCCGCGCGTACGTGGCGCCAGAGGGAGAGACTGGCGCGGGCCGAAGCAAAGCGCAGCTCGACCGTTGGCCCACTTCCTGCCCGCTCGCTCGGTCGTCTCGTTGGGGCGCCCAAAGGAGTGCGTTGGGGCGGCCTTCGTGCAGACTAGGCCGAGGAGTGTGCGCCGCGCGAGCTGCTCTAGCAGGCGTCTTGGCGCTCTTGCGTCTGGCCAAGCGGAGCAGCGGAACTCTGCACTCACATGGAGGCGCCTGGTGCATTTCTGCGGCCCGGGCAGCCCGGGCTCATTCTTTTTCACTTGGCCTCTTGCTGCGGGCGGCTGATGGCGGCCCGTGGCGAGCCAGCCGGAGACAGAGGCCCGCACGCACACACTGCTTGTTGTCTGCTCGTTGGGCGCAAGACGTCTTGGCGGCGTTTGCGTTTGCGTTTGCGTTGGCGGCCAACAGAATCACGCTGCGCCAGCTCGCCGAGCTCCAAAGCGCCCAGCGGCCACCCACACCCACTCGCTGGCTGGCTTGGGGGCGTCCTAAATGCCGGCGCCACTTTAGCAGAGCTCTGGGCGCGCCTTCTCGGCCAAATTGTTGTGCCGAATGATTGCGCAACGAGTTGGCGGGCGGCCCACTCGCGAGCTTGCCGGCTGGCTTGGTGGGCAAGCTCGCGAGCTAGCTGGCTGGCTGGGCAAGCTAGCGAGCTGGCCAGTGGAGCCGAGTGGCAGGAGTTCGGGGTGCCCAGCCTGAACTCGCAGGCAAAAGGGGTTCAAGGTTGTTTGTTGGGCGCTGTTAGTGTGTTACAGACTCCTTTCGCCAAGTGCCAAGTTGGCGAGTCTTTCATTTCCTTGGCTCCGGCAAGTTCCAAGTGGTGGGGGAAGCAGAAGAAGAGGGAGAGGAAGGAGGAAGCAGAGGAAGGAGGAAGAGGCCAGAGGGAGATCCGAGCGGAGCCTAGTCTCTAATGGCGGAAGAGCGAGCCCGAAAGTTGGCGCGGGCAAGCAAAAGGGGCCGCGGGGGCACAAGAATGATAGGGGCAAATGCACAATGCGCACATTGTGGCCTCTGCTGTTCTGATTCCGCCGCCGCCGCCAAGCTCCGTCCGGTTCCAGCGAGTTGGCCAGCCAGCCAGCGAGCCAGCCAGCGAGCAGCCAGTGGGTGCCAGCAAGCCAACTGGGGTTGCGCACCCACTGCAGCGGCGCCCCAGCAGTGAGCCCCCAGCAAGCGCGCTCACAGCGCTCACAGCATGGCCCCCCAACGACCTCCAGGCTCGTTGTCGTCGTCCGCTGAAGCGGATGGACTTTGTTGCCGAGCGAGGGGCTAAATTGCTTTCGCTGTTGCCCCCTCGCTTCCCCCGCGGCGCCCCCGCCCGCTCGAGCGGCAGCGCAGCAGCGGGCGACTGTATCTGGGCGAGCCAGCTAGGCGAGTCTAGCTGGGCGCCCACTTGCAGCCCACTGCTCGCCCACTGGCTGCCCTCCGGCCGGCCGAGCGGCGCATCAGAAAGAGGAAACCACAATGACCATCTCTGGCTGAGTCGAAGGCGAGCTCTGGCCAACTGGGCCTTTTTTGCGGCCGGCCAGCAGCAGCAGGAGACTGCCGGTGGGCGCCCTCTGGCCAGGCCGCCGCAGACTGGCTGCGGCCGCTCGTTCCAGCCTTTTGGCTGGGGCGCCGGTTGCGAGGCGAAAATGAGCTGGCCAGTGGGGCCCAGTCGGCTGAGTGATCTCGACAACGATGTCTACTTTAGCTCCGAGTGCCCGATGATCAATAGACGGCCGGCAACAGAGCGCCGCAGTGCAGGAGGGCCAGCAAATAGCAGAGAGCAGAGTGCAGAGTGCGCCTTCCAGTGCAGTGTATTATCTCAAGTTTGTTTCCGATTTGGAAAGAAAAATAGCCCCAGTCTGGAGCACGTAGACCTAGCGGAGAAGAAACTCTCCGCCGAGCGGCCCAAAAAGCTCCTCCAAAAGGGGCCGCCAAAGTCTCAAAAGCTCCACAATGGCCACACCAATGGCGCCCTCTCCAGACGCAAGCTCGAGGGGGCGCCTAAGCCGCCGCCCGCCGCCCTTCGCCCTCCAAGAGCCAGCCTCTCGGACAATTGGGCCTCCTAAGTGGGCCTGCTCGGACTTGGCAGCGAGTGGGCCCAGAGACAAGGGCGAGTGGCCGCCCGCCGTCTCCAGATCGATCCATCTCGCGGCGGCCGAGCGGACGAGCAAATGGCGCATCAGAGCGCACCGGCGGCCGCCCACTGGCCAGCAGTGCGCCTTGCGTGTCAATTGACGCCGCCCCTCGGCCCTCGGCTGGCCCTTTCGGCGCCTTCAAGCAGCCGGGAGGGCAGGCACGCACGGGGGACACTTAGCCGGGCTGCAAGTGGGCCCCGGAGACGAGGAGAAGCACAAACAGACGCTCGTGGACAGCAAGAGGGCGAGACTCAATGGGCCGCCCGTATGCATGCTCCATCGGCTGCACTTGGCGGCGCCATTTTCTGGCCACTTTTCCGCCGCAGAAAAGTGCTTCTACCTGCGCGTCCACCTGCAGAGCTGCAGACTGGCTCAAACTCGGCAAGACCATATTTCCATTCTCCATTCTGCAACGTCTAGACCGAAGCGTCTAGACCGAAGCGTCTAGACTGAAGCATCTAGACTGCAGCGTCCAGAGAGGCCGTTTGCACGAGCAGCTGCGGGCGGAGACTGGCCAATGCTTTGCTGGAGTGGCAACATGGAGAACATGGGCCGAAATTAGCCGCATCTGCAAACATCTTGCTTGGGGTACATCTCGGAGCTCCACGCCCAGTTGGCTTTGTGGCGGGGCTTCTCCTTGTTGCTGGCGGCCGACACAAAGCCAAGCGGGCGACACTTGCACAATCGGCGCGCCCAGCCAGCAAGACGAGTGCTCTCGGAGGAGAAGGAGGAGCCCAGAGGGAAGGAGAAACGGCAAGCCCACGCCCAAGGGCCGCCCGACAACTGGGGCCCACTGGCGTCACGCCCATGTTGTCAGGTGGGCGCCCAGCCGGCTGAACAGGGCGGCTCTGGACGGGCCACTGTTTTTGACACCTCGCCGGCCCAAGTCCGCCCCCAACTGGACCTCGAGCTCTGGGCTCTCATCGCAGACTGTCTCCCTCTTTCCGCTGGCTTGCCCACCCTCCGAAGAGCTTCTTTGCTGCACCTCTGCTGCATCGGCCCCTAAGGGTAGGCTCCAGTGCGGTGAAAATGGGCGAGAATGCGGCTCGAAGGGCGGCGGCGCATGAGACAATATTGAACTTGTCACCGCGCATTCGAGTGGCCAGTTGCCGGCAGCCAGTGGCCAGTGGTCAGTGGCAGCTCTTCGAAGGTCCATCCATTGTGGGCCGCCAGCCGCGCGGTGGAAGAGGCGCCGCTCTCGAGATGCACACGAGATGCGGCTCGGCGAGGCGTCTTTTGTTTGGGACTAGTGTCGGCCCGTCGGCTCACTGATTGCACTGAGTGCAATTTGCCTGGAACGTGCACGAAGAGCCACGGGAGACAGTTGGCGGCTGTGCCAGACTGCTTTGTGCAAACTGGAGCGCCTCTCCTAAGGGCGATCGTTGCATGATTCAATTGGCCACTTGTTTGGCCGCTGCTTGTTTGCCGGAAACTGGCCGCCAATGAGCCGTGGACTTGGAGCGCCAAGTCCACGGCGCCAAATTGGACGCGATGTAAATACTTGGGGCCGCGAGCTGGCCACTTGCTGAGCCAAATGCGAGCTCCTCTCCACTGCTGCTCGTCCCAAACTGCCTCCCAGCCTAACTGGTCCAGTTTTACTGCAACACAGTCCACAGTGAAGAGTCCAAACTCCGCACTCAAGCGGCGCCAATTTGCTCCCAGCGCTTCTCTTTAAACACCAAACAGGCCAAGATGGATTGCAGCCCAGCTAGCTCGCCGCCAGCTCCAAGCGTGCAGCCCCACGGGGAGCCCATCGAGCAGCGCAACCATCGCGTCGAGATACATATATAATGGAATGCGCGTGGGCCCATTCCGGCCGGCTTCAAAGGGAGTCTGATCGGGCCGCTGCTGCTTTGGCCAGGCCGTGAATGTTGTCGCCAAGTTGGCCAAGTGGTCGCGCCCAGAAGGCGGCCAACATTCTTCTGGGTGGCCTGCGAAGCTCGCTCGTGCGGCCACCCACACACACTGATGGGTGGCAAGCCGGCGCTTGGCTGCTCTCTGGCGCGCAAGCAGTGCCGCCGGCGCCAGTCGTGGGCGGACAACCACCACTGGCGGCCAAGGCTGGCTTCCTGCCCGGGCTCCCCAAGGCGGCCCGGAACAGAGTGGAGTGCAGAGGCTGGGCGCCAGTTCGCCGACAGCACACTCACAGCGCCCTGATGATACCCTTGGGGCCGGATGGGGGCGGGGCTGAGGGGTTGGTGGCGGCCTCTCAAGTGGCAAGTTTGCGAGGGGGAGCCGAAATGGGCCCGCAGTGTGCGGGGTGCTAGTCTGTAGCGCAGAGTGCACTGTGCACTACATTGCATTCTGGGCTACATTGCACTGTGCAGTGCAGTGCAGCGCATAGTGCACAGTGCACAGTGCACAGTGCATACTGTAGTGCGTGCGTGAGTTGCGGCCAGAAATGCGGGGGAGCCACAGGGCGTCCCATTGGGCGCCCGGCCGGGCCAATTGCGAGCAATATCTTCATTTGCCACTCGCCTCTCCAACCGGCACAGACTGGCCCCCGCCCCGAGCACTGTTCCGGCGGCCAAGCTAGCGGGCAATCAGAGCAAAATGAGCAGACGCCCTTTATTCAATTACTAATCTGGCCCCGTCGGCGAGAGGGAGGAGTCTGAGCTTGGCGAGTGTCTGGCCCCTTGGCTTGGGAGGAATTTCACACAGCAAATGTCTGCCAGGAGTGTGTGTGCTTTTGGGCAGAGCTGGGCTGCCTATTTGGGGCACATTTTGGCGAGAAACGGGCCAAAAGTTGGAGTTGGAAAAGTGTGCAGCATGGTTTCATTTGCATGCCTCTTTGGGGGGCGGCGGCTCCTCCACTGTTTGATGGATCGGCCAATCATTGGCCCTGAGCGCCAATGAGAGTGAGAAATCAAATTTTCACCCACCACACACTGCATTTGTGCGGCCATTCGTGGCGGAAGTGAGCTGGACGGGATGCGATAAGCTTTAATGAGCAAATAGGAAATTCTCAACAATGGCCGGCGCTGATAACTGGCCGGCTGATGGAATAATTGGGTCAAACTTGGCCAGCTGAGAGGGCGCAGCTGCTCAGCGAAGCGTCCGAAAGGGGCAGCCTCTGGTCATTGGTCTCTGGCTTGCTGGCCGCCCTAGACTGTGGCCCTAGACTGTCCCCAACTGGGCGGCCTGATTGCTGTCGCCCATTGGCCCACTGGCCAGTTGCGTCCAAGAGGCGAACTTCCGAGCGCCCTCTGATGTTGACGGAATTCCTAATACCACTGGGCAGTCTTTGGGCGTGCAGCTGAGCTACACTCTCCAGCTGGACGGCGGCGTCTCGACAGCGCTGAGCAGTGGGCCGACAACTGCCAGCGGCCAGCAACTGGGGCCCCCAACGCAGACGAGCTCTGGATCACGTATCGGCCACTCGAGCGGGCGCCATTTGTATGCAGTCGCGGCGCCCCATCTTCTCCTCGCCGCCGAGCTCCACTTCCTGGCCGGCTCCTGGCAAGCTCATCCAGATCGGACCCAGATCGATACTATTGATTGAACACGAAGGGGCGCGGGTCAACAAAGATTTGTAACATGCGGGCCGGCGCGATGGGGGCGCGTGGAAAGCGAGCGGAACTAGATGTAAGCCTCGGCGGCGGCGGCGGATGGAGAGCTGGCCGAGCGGTTGCGGAAGGAGCTCGGCGAGGAGGGAGAGGGGGAGACGAGCTTGTCTGCGAGGGGCCATTAGTGGACTGTGACGGGGGGGACTGTCTGGGCGAGTATGCGTGCGAGACAATCGAATGGGACCGTTCGGCGCCCGGCCAGCTCCGAGGGGCGCCCTTCGTTCCGGCGCAAAGTGGCTGCAACTCGGCCGCAGGTGAATTAGAGCCAGACTGTGGCGCTCGGCTGGGTTCCGAGCGCAAGTCGGAGCTCACTTGCGGCAACCTTAGGGCGGCGAGCGGGCTCAAATGGGCCCCTTTTGGCACTCGAACTGAAACTCAAACTGCAAGTGCAAGTGGCGGCGCCTTTGCCAGCCGAGCGAGCTGGCAATCTGCCCCAAGTTGTCGGAGTGAGCCGCCTTTTTTCCCCTCGATCGGCAAGTGGCAGTGGCCCATTCACTGTGAGCAGTTGCCGCTGCTTAACTCGTTCGCCCTCCGCTGCCCCAGCGGCTTGGCCCCTTGGTTGTTGTTGTTTTTGTCTTTGCAAGCCGCCCGGCAAGCTTGCATCAGAGTGGCTGGAGCGGCGAAGGAGGAGAATGAGCTTAAAATTAATGGATCACCCGAGCCCAGTTGGTGGCCAAGTGCCGCTTGATTGCTTGATGGGTGCCGGCGATAAAAGTTGCCCACTGTTTGGCGGATTGTGTCTACTTGGAGTGGCGCCATTTGGTAGGCGAATCCGATCGGGCAACTGGGCCAAGTTGGGGCCCATTTGCGCCTCCGAATGCTCGCGGGCCGCCAAGAGACTGTGGTCGGCGTGCAATCATTTTGAGGCCGCGTTGAAATGGGGCAAAATCGAACAAAATCGGAGGAAATCGAACAAAGTCCCGCAAAATCGGGCAAAATCCAGCCAGCAAAGCGGAGCCCAAACGAAAGCAGTGAGCCATGTCCGCGGGGCGCCGCTGGGTCGCAAGTCAAGATGGTGGCCGCCGCTGGCCGGCTGGACAAGCGTCTTCGGGAGCTAGTCTGCGGCCAGGCAATTAGTTGGCGGCCGGCTCATTCAGGACCACGAGACGGGCAAACAAACAAACAAACAAACGAACGAACACACAGACACACACGAGCCCCACACAAAGACAGGCATACGTGGCGCGGCCCAGCAACCAGGCTCGAGTGTTCACAGTGTTCACAGAGTGTTCATAGTGTTCAGAGGCGGCCAGTGGAGGTGGATTTTGTCACGCACAGGTGGGCCTCGTGTGACACTCTTTCCCCCGGCGCCACTCTGCTAATCTTGGTCCATTTCTTGCGGCCCTTCCCAGTGGGCCCGCTTGGCCGCTTGGCACGTAGAGCTGCACGCTGACAAGACAAAGGCCCCACTGGCTGGCTGGCTGGCGCGGAAATGGCGCCGGAATGCGGCATTATAGCGGCCCTCTGTTTGTGTGTGGCCCTGCGTGTGTGTGTGGCGGTGTGTCCTTGCGTCTAGGCTTGTTTGTGGGCCCGTCTGTGTGTCTGTGTGTCCGCCAGTGTGCCAGTTTCCGTCCCCCGACTGGCGGCAAGCGCAAGACGAAGCGGCGCCACCAGGGGACACCGAGCCGGGTCGAGCGGCCACACTTGCACACAGGGCCGAATTGGGCCGCTCGAGGGGTGCACTGTGGGTCCATCTTCGGCAGTGGGGCGCCCCCATGTGCGCGCGCACTCGCAGTCGCCCGCCGGACGCGCACGCACAGACGCACGCACAAGGGCGCCCAGGCTGGGGGGTGCCGGACGTGGTGGCGCACGGGCACACCGGCGCATAGAGAACAAATGAAAAATTCGATTTAGAGCACAGCTGCTGCTGCTGCTGCCGCCATTGCTCGCCGCCATTGCTCGCCGCCATTGCTCGCCCCCAACTTCAGGCCCAAATTCAACTTCAACTTCGACTCCAGCTCCAGCTCTCCACCCTTAGGTGCAACTGTGCGCCCAGTTCCAGCCGCCAGTTCCAGTCGCCAGCAGCCAGCTCCAAGCGAGACTGGGGCCCAGACTGGCGCTGCAACTTGCGGCCACTTTGCCTGCCAGGCCGGACGCGCTATTCCCGCTTAGTTTTCCTCGCAGACGCTTGCCAGACTGGCGCTACTCTCTAGCTCCTGCTGGCTGGCCGGCCCCAACACCACATACACATACACAGTGTTTGACTCGCACTCGTGAATCTCTCTCTCTCTCTCTCTGTCGCTCTCTTTTTATTCTCGTCTCCCCGCTTTTTGCCGTTCGCCAACATTGCACACTCCGTTTGGCGTAATTTGCACGCGCTTTGTATCGGCCACAAAGCGATCACTTTTACACACCCATTCATTCAGCCATTCATTCACTCCCACCAATCGCCCTTCCACCCCACCACTCAAGCAAATATATACACTTACACCCGTTCGCCTGGCCCAAGCACCACTGGCACCATTTTATCGCCTTCTTCCCCCAAGCATCAAAACATGCAACGCTAAACACAGAGAGAAAAGCACATCTAATGCCACCACCACCACTAACTAAGTAAATGTCATGCATAGTGTCGAAATTCATTAACCACTGCCTGGCCCATCAAGGAAGCCTTGTTGTCGATATTGTGGCTCTATTGGGGCGCAGGCTTAGTCTTGGTAACAGTTGTGTGGAGTCAGAGGTGCGTTTGTGCTGTTGTGAGACTTGCATGAGAGTGGCCAAATTGACAAGTGGAGACTGGGCACGAGTGAGGTGGCAAGAGATTGCAAGATTCAGCCTCAAGATGATGGAATTTCCACATCCATGGTGATCATCTGTGTTTGGCCATACTTTGGGCAAGAAACAAGTGCCATGGAATAGGAGTGCCGATTCCACTCCACCAGAAGCAACATTTCAAGTCATCGCTAGGCAATACACACAATAGTTGCAGCAGTCTTATTCATGAACAGTTGTATGAATAATATGAATAGAAATAAGAGAAGATATATATAAATGTAAAAAAGATACTCAAGATAGCAGAGAAAACAACATAGCGTCTATTTACACTGATTGAGCGCATAGGGAAATTCAAAATTTTTTATCAACTTTCTCCTGGTGCAAACGGGAAACCATAGAATACACCATAGAATACTTATAATCTTTCACAACGTCGTTCTTCACGAATAAAGCATCAATATTTAGTGGTAGTTTTTTAGGTAGCAATCAACAACAACAACAACAACACAATAATCAAAACCTCCAGCCCATCTTCCGGGCTAACTCACAGCAGCCATACCCAGTCTATGATCAGCAAGCGTCGACCAATTATTCAAACAGGGCCAATCTAGCTAACCAACAACAGCAGCAACAACAACAACAACAGCAACCAAATAAGCTGTTCCCATTCTTCAATCTGCCCGTTTTCAATCAATTCCAATCTCAGCCTCAGGCTAACAATATAATTGCCCAAAATAGGCAACCTTCTAGTAACATAGCTCAACAACAACAAGACTTGCAACAACAGCAACAGCAACTCATACAAAACCAAACATTCACGGGCCATAATATCAAAAATAATTATTTTACCAATAAGGATCTGTTAGCTGGCGCTCAGCTGCAAGCGTCCAGCTACAACCAGAATCAAGCTAAAATTCTCACAAGCCAGCAACAGCAGCCATTCGTATATCAGCCGCCCAATACGTTCGCACCCAATGCGCAAGTGGCAAGCATTGGTGTCGATCAAGTGATACAGCAACAACAACAACCTCATCCACAAATACCCCAAGATCCTTACAATAGTTTAGGTCATCAAGCGGGCCAACAATTTTCACTGCAACCAAATCTCCTAGACACCTCCAATTATCAGCAACCATCGCATATTTTAGATAATCAAACTAGTGGCCAACATCAGCAGCATTTTGCTCAGCAGCAAATCCCCTATAATAATAATCTGCAAAATTTACAACACCAAGCAGGAAATAAACACTTTCTGCCCCACCAAAGATCTCTACCTTTGCCTCCACCCATTTTACAACAATTACAAGCTAGACAACAACAGCAACAGCTACAGAGACAATACTATCAAGCTGCAAATAGACTTTTATTCGATGATCAACGCTATTACGCCGGCTCAAATCCTTTGATTGACCAAAGTTCCGCGCTAAATAGTAATAATATTTATCATTTTAATGACTCGTCCCTCTACAATCAACAACAACAACAACAACAAGGCGCCGCCTCAAGGGCACAATTGATTCGTCCATATCAGCACCAATTTGGTCCCCATTATTCACGCTCCAGACGGGCCGGTTTCAATCTAGAATCCACCAGAGGTTTGAATCAATCGCTTCAAAGCCAGTGGCTTTATGGAGGAGTCGGCCGGAGATCAATGGCTGGAGATCTCCTATCAAGCGGTCAAGCATCTGCCTTAGGAGATGTATTCGATGCCGATCAAAAGATAGTAAGAGATTTTTGTCTCCTCTACGACGAATCCCGCCAGTTATTCAATGGTTTAAGGTAAGTTTGAGGATTGTCTCTAGAATGACTGCAGTTAGGAAATAGATGAGCAAGATTCTCTGCTCATCTATTCCAGAAACTTGCATCGTTGAGTCATATACAAGTGCCGGAAACTAACTAATCCATATTCGGACACTCATTCTTGAAATTTTTCTCTTCTCTCTGATTGGTGGCACCACTCCTTCCGTTCGCGCTTGATCGTCGATTTCGTAAAATAGAAATCTACCACAAATTGGGCACAAAGGTTGGCAGGCCCATTTTGAGGCTGCCTTCAATGCTTATACAAGATTATGGCGATTCCAGCAGCAGTACAGGCATATACTCGATTCAAAGTACGATCTCAAACGTTGGCAAATTGGTGAGATTGCATCGAAAATTGGACAATTGTATTATCATTACTAGTAAGTGTTAATCCAATTTTCTATTTGCATATATGTTAGCTAGCTCTCAAGGCATATCATAGTATCATTGAGCAGCGAGAGCATCATACATAACGGTTCAACATGACTCTAACATCATAATGATAATATCGCCCAATGCTCAATTCCATCATTCAACTTATCACCCTGACTTGCCAATGGATTGCTATTGGAATCAATCTAATTATCACACCAACAATAGTCTAAGGACGAGCGATTGTAGTCACCTGATTGAGGCTTGTAATTTTTATGCAGCAATAAGGTCCAGAGGCTATTTCAACTTGTTGAGCAAAGATGTACGTGCGTCCCTGGTGATCAAGAAATTGCGCTACTATGCGCGCTATATAGTTGTTTGCCTTCTTCTTAAGCGAATCAAATTAGTTGAGGACCTAGTCAGAGAGTTCAGTCAATCACTCAATGATTATAGTCACGTTTATGAGCCCGAGGCTCAGCTAGAATGGTCACTTGTTTTACAAGAGATCAAGGCGTTCATAGATGCCGAATCAATTGTTGCCGTGGTCACTGGGCAAAATCATCCAGACGGTCCTGGCATACAATTGACCCTATCGCAACGACTTAGCTCAACAAATACACCCCCACCCCTACATATGCCATCCGGCAAATACTTCCTATCCGAGGCGATAATTGTGGGCAATTATCATAGGCAGGTTAAGTTCAGTGAATTGTCGATCGATATGTATAGGTTATTGCAAATATTAGAAAGGGAGCCCAATGAACAGCAAGAGCAACAGCTTGCTCAACAACAGCAGCAACAACAAAAGCAACAAGCAAATGTGTCACCAAATCATCAAGCATATGGCTCAAGTTCGGCCCAAGGCAAACCATTCAATCTATTAGCAAGGCCGACATTTAATAATAGTCAACAAGGAGGAGCCAAGGGTAGCCCACATAAGTATCTATTATTTAGGCCAACATTTAGTCAATTATTTTTATTTTTAGCCTCTGGATTCAAAGAGTTACCCCAAAATGGTGTCATACTATTGTATTTCTCTGCAGAGGGCTCTTTTGGCCACATGACTGCAGATGGAGAAGAGGCTGGTTATGATCTAGGTGGTGTGGCAACAAATCCAACCATAGGCTCCAATAATACGCTCGCTGGCCAATTAGGCAATACAACATCCGGTCAACAAAATCGCTCACAAATGTCCTCTACTCGTAATCGTCATCAAGCGCTTACTGCTAGCTCAACTGGCGCATCAGGCGGTATGAGAGCCTCTCAATCTATGCACTTCAAACAATTGAATTGCCTACATCCGGGAGATTTATATCTATTTACTAGGAAACCTATGGTTTTGATTGTTGATAGTAATAATAGTTACGCATTCCAGCATATGCCGCGCCATTTTGGATTACCACTATTGGTTCTGATGTCACCAACTGAATATCCACCACCTTTCAATGATAACACCAAAGGTTCATTATTTACATTATTCCTTCATTGTCCATTAACTGCCTTATGTTGCATTTCGCATATCATTGAATTACCTGAAACGATATGGCGCGATGCTCAAGTTTATCTGGATAAGTTTTACACTGAAACAGGGCAAATAATATTACAATCAAGGCTATTAGATCCATCGTTTATCAGTTTTTGTAGCGATGATTTTTTACGTTTGTTGATATTCAGATTTATATTTTGTTTTATGATTATGCGTCTTCATAGGCTCTTTAGAACCAGCAGTTATTATCCTAGATCCTATCCACCTCTACCGGAATCAGAATTATTGCAGCATCCGGGTTTGAAGAAGATAATCTCAGACTTGACTGTTACAATGGACATTAGGACATTATTTGATTGATGCGTATAACTTAGCTTGAGCCAAAACTAGATCATTTGGAGCCATAAAATAACACCTTAGGGATAAAATCGTGAATATCTGATTGTCTAAGAACCATCTACAAGACTAATCCTGCACTAGACCACCAACTTTCACGCGAACCAAACGGAAAACGGAACTCATTACGAGGCAAATAGAGATCAATGAAAGGATTAATCAACCATTTTTTCCAACTAGTTATCAACTTGAGCTCGAAATGAATAAAGTTTCTGAGAAACTGAGAGGAGAGTATCAGTTTTAACATTCAGCCCCTAGTTTTATTTAATCATACTCCTCACCACATTGTTAGGTAGCTGCTCAATCCTCAGATCCCAAATTCGATCGTGATCCAGATCTGAGGTGGTTATTGACACGATCAAACTGGTATGGGGAGGCTCAAAAGGGATAGTGAGGCTCTTGCCGGTTTGATTGCCGCATAGTATTGGAGTTATGGCGGCGTTCAAATCTGTATAAACTCCAAATCGGTCGTGCATGCATGTCCCATCATAGTTTGATCGGTACAAGTCTAGTTGATTGAAAGAAATATTCAATGCCCTAATGGATTCGTTTGAGCGCTCAATGACAGTTTCACAGATTGCTCGGACATAAGTCGGCTCTGGATGGTGCGGATTTTTAAGTATAATCTTTGTGTGATTATTGGATGCTATCGTGCCACAAGCTGCTAAATAATGTTGATTGTTAGAATGTTGATGGTGAGAGTTGCTATTTGTCTGTGGAATCACGTTTATCGAGTTGCCTATGTGATGAGTTTCACCTGCTATTGTAACAAGTCCAGACCATAGCAAGAGAACGCGTACTATGTCTTGACATTTTATTCTGAATCGAATTCCCAGCTTGTTCTTGACTACAGGACTGTCTCTCATCCTTCACGCACGACAGTGATCACTATGCTAATTATTCACTAGAAACTCTAACAAGCTGCCGCAAAAGCTGACTGGAAACAACTGTCAAGACGCTGTGCATAGACACTCGAGTGAAACCGTGAAAGCAATCAGCGGAAAATTGTAATTGTCTCCTCCGTCTGGGCAACATTCGACAATTACCAACCAATTGAGGAGAGCTAGTAACGACAGCTTGTTTCTGAACAGGAGTCTATCAAAGGTTAGAGTTCGTCTGCCACCATTAACCCTCAGTTAGAGATGATTATATTTCCATTCATACCATTGCGCTAGAGACACTCGCTAAAATCAGCTGGTCCAAACATACCAACTCACTCTTTGGGGGAGGACTTTTCAGCCGATCCAGAATATGATTTTGCTTTGGGCTGGATAATTGTCAATCGTGATACTGACTTAAATCAAAATGTTGAGCTCACGACATAGAGGGGTAGCGGTGCATCTATGGTTGCGGGGAGCATCCATTGTGCTATCCATCGAGAATATCTCTGAATGCAGAAGCGCTCGAATCTATAGACAAGTCTGTCTGGATACACAGTCGATCCTTTCACCAATTCCGAAGAGGAATGATCGAAAAATTTCAAAGCTTTACATAGGTTGTCTGATAGCAGTTTCAAACACATAGTCTATCCTGCAGCTCTCCTTGATGCTATAGTTGGAAATTGAGACAATTGCTGCGCGATGCGCGTGTAACGTCGGTAACGTTGCATAGAATATTTGTGTAGGTTCACACCCTAGCGGGCTATTTATTATACTAATACATGAGA
>Ga0058701_10000146_pt1 | contig 59647 bp, 50 predicted proteins | sample AgamicOrMae_FD_97039 | JGI IMG/M metagenome (GOLD analysis project Ga0058701, IMG submission 97039) | Agave microbial communities from Guanajuato, Mexico - Or.Ma.e | ecosystem: Host-associated > Plants > Phyllosphere > Phylloplane/Leaf | place: Guanajuato, Mexico | collected 2012-06-04
CGTATGTCGTTTGTTTTTTATACGAAGCGAATTCACGCAATAGACGAACGAGCTAGGCGGTGCGCAACACGCTATGGAAGGTCCCAAAAGCACTATTTTGTGTGTTATAAGCCAGATACTGATCGTGAGAGCTCAAGGCGTGCGTCGCCATAGTCGGCCAGCCAAACATCGCAGCTCTGCTCTAGAGGATGGGAGCGCCTAGCAGTGCATGAGGGCAAGCTCTCTTGCCAGAGAAGATCCCATTTTAGATTGCCTTCTCCAACTGCGCTAACACGTCCCTCTTCTATCAAGCCACATACAAAGACAACTCTACTCGAGATGAAACTGAGCGTTCCGCTTGAAGTTTCAACATATACGAATCCCATCCTACATCTAGCATTACAATTACCCTACTGTAATTCATTTTAATTCCCAGGGATCCGCTGTTGTCAGCAAATTCTTGTCAAGATTCTTTTTTATCCTTCTCCACACGAGCAGAAATATCCGCCAGTGAAAGATGAATTCCAAAGGGATGGAGGAACACGAGGACTTACATCATGCTGCAAAGCATCTAACTAAGGCTTTAAAATTACGTGAAAAATATATGGACCTCAGCTCGCAATCATTTCCATCTGTCACTAGGCGTTATATACATAGGCGCGATTCAATCATCGACGATAAAATAATCCCACTGGAGAGTGTTAATCATGATATTGGGCCACCACAGAACAAAAACCCCTGGCAGCTTAAACAGGAATACCAAGACATCGATTTGATATTCAAGATGTCGAAAGGCATCATGCATGTCTACAAGCCAAATGACTCGAGCAGTAGTGATCAAACCACCGAGGATAACTCTTCGACAAGTTTAAGTGAGAAAGAGAATGTTGATGTTGATACTCTCACCGAGAAAATCTTTCACTATCCATCCAGGGCAGAATTCATCGAAGATGTTAAATATATGTGCTATATGATCACTGATGGACCATTGAAATCATTCTGCTATAGGCGCCTCTGTTATCTTTCCAGCAAATATCAGTTATATGCATTGTTGAATGAGATGCGTGAACTGGCCTCACAGAAGGCAGTATCGCATCGTGATTTTTATAACATCCGTAAGGTTGATACTCACGTTCATGCAGCCAGTTGTATGAATCAAAAGCATCTATTGCGTTTCATCAAGAAAACACTCAAGGCCAACAAAGATGATATTGTTTGTAAAAATTCTGATGGTCAACCGATGACACTGGAAGAGGTATTCCAATCATTGAATATCAGCTCATATGATCTAAGCGTTGATATGCTTGATGTCCACGCAGATAGAAATACATTTCATCGTTTCGATAAATTCAATGCCAAGTACAATCCAATAGGTGAGAGTAGACTCCGCGAGATATTTCTCAAAACAGACAATTATATACAAGGTCGTTACTTTGCCCAAATACTTAAAGAGGTACTATACGATCTAGACGAGTCCAAGTACCAAAATGCTGAATTACGACTGTCAATCTATGGTCGTAATCGTTATGAATGGGACAATCTAGCCAAATGGGCTGTGAACAATAACGTTTATTCAGACAATCTACGTTGGCTCATACAGATCCCCCGGATATATGACATATACAGAAGTAATAAAATGGTGAAGAATTTCCAGGATATTCTTCAGAATATCTTCGAGCCATTGTTTGAGGCAACCATTTGTCCCTCAAAACATCCGGAACTCAACATTTGGCTACAATATGTCAGTGGTTTTGATTCAGTTGATGATGAATCAAAACATGAGAACCCGATGTTCGATCAAACAACTCCAACGCCAGACATGTGGGACGACGAAGAAAACCCCCCTTATAATTATTATCTCTACCATACTTATGTCAATATGGTCATTTTGAATCAACTGAGAGCCGAACGTGGAATGAACAAGTTCGTCCTCAGGCCACACTGTGGTGAGGCCGGAAACGTGCAACATCTTATAGGAGGCTTCCTATTGAGTCAAAATATTAGTCATGGACTACTGTTGCGTAAGGTTCCAGTTATGCAATACCTCTATTATCTCGCACAGATTGGTATAGCGATGTCGCCGCTATCGAACAACTCCCTATTTCTAAACTATCACAGAAATCCACTACCTGAATTCCTCTGTCGTGGATTGATCGTTTCGCTATCTACCGACGATCCATTGCAATTTCATTTCACGAAAGAACCACTTATGGAAGAGTACTCTATCGCGGCACAAGTATGGAAATTATCTAGCTGTGACATGTGTGAATTGGCAAGAAACAGCGTTTTGATGTCAGACTTCCCGCATGAGGTGAAACAACACTTCATAGGTGCCAACTATATGCGTGAGGGCATACTAGGCAACGATATCAAGAGGACCAACGTGCCAGATATTAGAGTGGGTTACCGTTACGAGACTCTTTGTGACGAGCTGAGGGGCCTCATACCTCAGCCAGCAGCAGGCGTGGTGGCAACAACAAATGGTGATAATAGCTAAGGCGCTGTTGTTAGATTCATTCGGGGTGTCACTCGTTTCACACAGTCCTCAGCTGCAACTTCTCTCGACTCCTTTCAAAGGCGGGACCTTGTCACCTGGGCGACCATCCGCAGTTGGATATTGGTATGGATCCTTGGGCGCTGTGGCTGAATGTTAGTCAGACTAGGACTTGGGGTTGATTGAAATTTCTCGGCAACTATCACAGAGGAATCATCGAATTCTTTTTTGATTGGACCGAATGAGCATATGGTTCATCCAGTTTGACCACTGTCAGGCCGAGCATAGATGCGGGGTTGAACCGAGTTCTAACATATATTTTGGAAACAAGAAACACATACATGTTTCCCATCATCTCAGACTAGAGCGTATCCTGCGATGTTGTCATCGATAAGGCCACATGGCGCCACAATGATCACAATCATCCTCATTGGGGCTATCTCAATCACCAGCTAATACTAGTTAGATATTGTTCGAATACCAATAACAACATTTGTATCTTCTATTTATTGAATATCTCTTCGATTATCTTCCACTTGTTGGTGGCAGACATCTAGGCTGTGTGATTTTCTGAGTTTGATTCCACCTGTAGGATGGAAGAATTTATAATAAATGAGCATCAAGATTATCCCTAAACAAAAACAACTATAGTGAGCCTGCACAGCCATGTTCTTTATCCACGGCTCATAATTTGATGATCTAGTCCAAAGGTACATGAAGGTGGAGTTCTCTATTAGCATGAATGTGTAAAATAGGATATACCTGTAGCGAGTTGGAGTGTCGATTGGATTGAAGTAGCAGAATATGAATATCACACCTAGAACAGCATTGAAGCCTATTTCCTCCCACTTGGTATTACAGAAACTAGTTTTCATGGAATATATCCAAAGTGTCATGAGTGCCCAATGTGATAAGCATACAAAACCGACTTGACGAACGAAGGCTGAGGTGAATAGCGCCAGCGCTATCATACGAGCTGTTATCGAGAAGAATTCCCAAGAGAACATCACAGCTATACTCCAGTAAGTCATAGGCACCTTGTTTGTTAAAGAGATTCTTAGAGATTTGGCATACGAGACAAGCGACCAAGAGATCGATATCAACGAGCTCGATATTGACATGACTTGTACGATAGCAGTCCAATACTCATAGTCATCGAATGGATAATTCCTGGATATTATATAAACTTGTAACATCAACTGTGGAGCCGATTCCATGAAAGACTCGAATAACCTCAGCATTGTAGCATCGGCGTCTTCATATATCATCTTCATATAAATTTCCTTCTTCTCACTAAGATCTTGGGTTTCTCTGAACTTCAATCCGTATTGTAAAGATTCGTAATAGCGTATCACAGGACCGATCTGGAGTATATGAAAAATGAGCCTTACAGTCCACTTGGACTTCGATATTGGTTGCGAACCTTCAACCCGGGAGTCAACTATGTACCAACGTAGACTTATCATTGTGGTGATAAGAGTAGGTAAAATTATGAAAGCCAAAGTTAAGGCGCAGTACCAAAGATCCTCGTTTAAGTAATGAAACGTTGCGACGGCAACATCTGTCACCAAATCTAGGAAAAAGCTTGACATTGAAAAAACCAGTGAGGCAGCATCTAATAGGCTGAAAGACATGTCGATACGTTTTGTTCTCAAGTCTCCATCTACAATATCCTCCGTCATGGTATCACCGATGATGCTATCCTCTCTATTATCAATCCATCCAGGTAGCAGTTGGTCGAAATTGTTCACCCTAGATCTATTAGCAGCATTCTGCAAGTTGTTGTTAGACCTCGAAGACTTCACTATCTCTACCACCTCATCGCCAGCCAAGTCCGATCGAGGACTATGGGTAGAATTATATATCACACCTCCATCATAAGTCCTACGATCCATATATTGTGTAGGTGAGTTGCCATTTGATCGTGACCAGAGTCTCAAAGCCATCTTCAATCCGTTCCTACCATTCCAAGAGTTCAGTGGAATGGAACCCTCTAATGGAAAGCTTCGTACGCTGATGAAGGAAGGCGCGAGCATTCATTGAGTAATCTATGAGCATTAGCATTTCATAATTTCTTGAAGCTTCACGAATGTCACCTTCATGCAAGAGTGTCTTGCACTAAATCTTCTCAAGTCTTATGACCACACGAATATGTCAGATATCACCGGTATCAGCAATCACAACTTTCCTATAGGCGGTACAAAATTTTTGTTTGGTCCGCCCATGCGTGGTTAATTGAAGCAGCGGTACCTTGGCTAACACGCCCACTCAGTCAGCTGCGGTGCGATCCAACTGCAGGGCCGCGAAAATAACTTCTGTTGAACACGATAGTTGCTTCCAGAGTTTCCATCGATAATATATTCAGAATTGTTAATATAATAATATATTTCATCCGACTATTATTGACAATATGGCCTCTAACGACGAGCCTTCATCTCAGAAAACTGATGACGAGGATTTGGAGGAGGGAGAACTCAAGGACGACGATGACGATGATGATGACTATGACAAGCGTGAAGTAGGTGAGCCACCTCAAACGAATCATCATCCTATGATTCCTGGCCCTCCTCAAGGGCCTATGTATGGTCGCGAACCAGGACCAGCTGGTCCCTCGCAGAAATCAAACGCTAGATGCAGATTTTATTCTAGGACAAGTAATAAATGTACTTGGGGTGATAGGTGTAGGTTCGAACACCGTGACGACAGTCCAGGCCCTGGCGAGACTATTGACAATGGAATGCCACCTGTACCACATCCCTCGATGCCCCCTCGAGGTCACGTTGGACCACCACCTCTGCCGATGGGACCTGCTGAGCGGCCTTATCCACCATATGGTCGCGGTCAACCCTATCCAATGGGCTTGCCTAATTATGGCCCTTACGATCCTTATGCTATGGGATCACCAGTTTATGGTCCTTACGATCACCCCTATGGTCCGCCCCCGCCCCCACCGCACCATCACCAATCTTCTCCACTACCGCCACCAAATCAGCCTGCCAGTGGGGCGCCCGTCGTTGGATTTCATAATCCAGCTTCTTCGGCTCCATCAGCCTTGTACGAGCGTAAGCAAAGATTGGCTTACGAGCTAGCACCATGGAACGATAGGAACAGTGCACACTCTTCGGGAAACTACCCGACAGCCCCAGGCCCTCGCTTCTACCGAGGTCATTATAGCCGGGATCCGTATACGCGTGCTCATGCTCAACCTCCTGGCTACTATATGCCTAGTGCTGGTCCTCCCCATCCGGCATACTCTCCCAACTATCCTCCAAATCATCCGTCCTCATATCGTACTACAGGGGTGCCCTACCCTAGCCACAGGAATATGGCTATAGTAGGCAAGCGATCAGGTTCGAACAAACGTGCACACGACGAGGATGAAAGTTCTTGGTCTGATTCCGGGTCAGATGACTCAATATTGGCCCAAGCCAGTTATTCAAACAAAAACCATGCACATAAGTCAAGCAAAAAGCTTCATCATCATCACATACCAGCGCAGCATCCACCGCAACATCATCAAAACCAGCGACCTCAAGAAACATCTACGACAGCCCCTCTAGATCACAATGATAACTCAAATGATAATCCTCTCGACCAGGGGAGTGGCACGCCACCCGGCGAGCCGCTACCTGAGGACAAGGAGCGCCAAGAGATGCTGCTCAATAAATTGAGGGAAATTGAAGATTTGATGGCGAAAAAGAAAGGGGAGCAGCAAGATCCAGTCTAGGCATATTCAAGAACTAGTTCAACTAGTAACATTTTGATCAACTCAATAAAACAACAAGGGCACATGGCAGTTATTGATTCGCAATCCGATTGGCTTTGTTTGTAGAACTAGATCCACGAAGTAGACGCCTCTCGGAGAGTAGTATCTCTATACTTTGAGTGAGAATCAAGACATCAACTTGTCTATCATGGATGTTGTGTTTTGCAATCTAGCGATTTGCACAGAACCAATCTCGCGTCGGCTCTCATGCTCATTCTATGCATGAATGTATTTTTGCTATTTCTGCGCGGGCAACCTTAGCGCTGCAGCCTGCAGCTAGAGTACTTCTTCGAAACGACCAACATTAGTATTTTACCCCTAACCCTCACCCGCTTGGTCAGTTAGAATTTCGCTAACCAATCGTTCACCCTCAATCATGTCGCTATGGCCGATGAAGTCAACGACGTCTCTAACACTAAATCCGATGATCGAGGCTCGGGGTCAGCGAGCAAAAGAAAGCAAGCTGAATGGTTTGACATAGATGAGGAACACAATACTTATGTTTATGTTTCAGGTCTGCCCACTACCATGACCGAACCTGAGTTTATATTGTTGATGCAGAAGTACGGAATTATTGCGAAAAAAACGTCACCCGGTAATCCATACAATGTGAAGTTATATAAGGAAAAGGACGGATCCTTCAAGGGCGATGCATTATGCCGATATGTATGCAAAGAGTCAGTAAGCTTAGCGCTAGACTTATTAGATGGCTATCAATATGATGAAAAGCACCTGATTCATTGTGAATTGGCCAAATTCCAGCTCAAAGGCTCATATGACCCATCCAAGAAACCAAGAATTGATCCTAGAAGCAAGGAGAAGCACAAGAAGGCTGTGCAGAAATTATTGTCATGGGAGCCAAAGGCACCGAAAGAATCCAGACAAGCTAGAGTCATCCTCAAAAACATGTTCACACCGGAAGAGATCAAGAATGAACCAGAACTCCTAGTCGATATAAGAGATGATGTTGAGAACGAATGCTCTAAGATTTCTGAGCCAAAGAAAGTCGAAATTTTTGAGAATCATCCTGAGGGAGTTATTTCGGTCACTTTTTCAGAGCTTCACGAAGCGGAAGCTTGCATACGAGCATTGAACAATCGGCCATACGCCGGTAGATTCGTAAGTGCCGAACTTTGGGACGGAAAGACCAAATACAAGATACGTGAGAAAGAGGAAGAATCCACGAGTAGGCTGGAAAAATGGAAAAGTGATATCCAAACCTCAGAAATCGATGAAGGCTCGGATGCCCATCCATCCCGAACCAAAGGCCTTACGTAACGCGAGCACTGCTACCGCCAGGGCTTTGATCCATCAACGTGATGTTTCAATTCAAATCTATAGCATGGATAATGAGGGTAACTGCATCTGTTGGATATTGAAGAGACGGGGAGAGGAAATTCACCAGAAAATAGAGTAAAAATTATGCTAATTATTCGTTACTGATTCGTGACGGAGGTAGATTGGTTATTGCCAGCCAACTCTGTCTCTCGGAATGAGCCTCAATTCCGATCCATGCTTGAGGAATACATCTCCAGCTGTTTGAGCCGGGTTTATTCCAACACCGTCCTCTGTTATTATAGCACTTGTTTCGGCTGAAGACTTGAATTGTTCGGCGGCAAACTTGACCACAGCCGTGAATGGTGTATTATCCGGAACATTTAAAATCTTGTAGGGCAATTTGGGATCAGATGTGAGAGTTATTCGGAATGAGACCTTCGTTGCAGAAGGTTGTGTCGGAGCTGGTGCAGATGGGGCTGGTTGCTCCTGGGTGTCCGCCATTCCGGTAATGATGAAATCAGTGGTAATTATTGAAAGATTGTTGTGGTTTAATCAGAAGGATTGAATCAATAATATAGTCTATCTGTTCGACCCAAAATCTAAGATAGCTGTATCGACTGAACTGTCGACTGGACAAAGTGGCAGTCAGCGAGAGACAGTTCAGTTTGTCCAGACTGGACTACCAGTCGGACTGGCACATCTAAACTGTCCCGGGCGGTGCGGCTGCTGCGGGCAATCGGGCTACTTGCACACCCACACAGCCTTCTCGGACACCGCCGGACTCACAATGTTTAGCACCATCATGTCGGCTTGCATGATGCGTTCACGCCCACTCGCATTCATCGGTACGGTATGTCCGTAGTGCGCAATCCAGTTCGACTGTCTCGACTACCTTTCGGCAGTCGATGCAGTCTGCAGTCGCCAGTTCGCATTTGTGTCTGCGGACCCAAAACAGTCTGACTATCCTCGCTCTGTTTTCGAAGATAGCAAAATGCTGGCTGGCGCTCGTGTGATTCTGCCATCAAGCCGGCTTGTTAGTTGATCCATATAGCTGTCTGTGACGAAAAGCCATCTATGCATCGGCAGTGCTATGGCGGACTGATCAAAAATTATCCGACTTTTAACCATTCCATATATAATCGCACCACATCAAGAATGTATAGAGATCAGCCTCTCAGAGATAGTGACGATCCTGTTTCGACCAGGGAACAAAAATCAAGCCGAAACAATACCGACGAAAACTCCGACGATGAAAGAGGCCTACTTGTGTTCAAAACACAACTTTGCGAACAAGCCGGCCGTTTTGAGGATATGGTAGAGGCAATCAATGAATTATGCGAAAGATACGATGATCTTTCTCATGACGAGAAGAATTTGCTTTCGTGTGCGTACAAAAATGTTATAGGATCTAGGAGAACTTCATGGAGGATACTCAACGAGTACCTTGCAGAAAACCCAGATCTATCATCCAAGAGTACTAATACAAGCAACAGCGATCAACTGCAATCGCAACAATCCACCTTAAGCAATAAAGATACAGACGTTAATAGTTCTGATACAGTCAAATCGGACAATAAATTCTGGTTCCGTGCAATTGTCAAGTCATTTCTTGAAACCATTGAAGCAGAGTTGAGAGAACATTGTTACAAAATCATAGGCATACTGACGAATCGTTTGATTCCTTGCAGTTCTACGTCTGGTGAGTCAAGAGTATTCTATGACAAAATGAAAGGTGACTATCTAAGGTATCTATGTGAAGTGAGTCCTATCGAAGAGCGAAAAGATAAGTCCAATGAGTCTCTATTGGCTTACAAGACTGCATGTGACAAAGCAATGATCGAACTACCCTCAACCCATCCCGTCCGTCTCGGTCTCATGTTGAACCTTTCGGTTTTTTACCACGACATCATGAAATCTCCTGAGCGTTCTTGTCGCCTGGCTAGGCAAGCTTTTGAGGATGCAATTGCAGAATTGGACACCCTGAGTGAGCGAAGTTACCGGGACTCAACAATCATTATGCAATTATTGCGAGATAATCTCAAGTTATGGGAATCAGAGCAGAATATGAGTCAGACGCAAGCGAACCCTTCTCTGGGTTGTACCACAAATCCTTCTGCAAAAAATGAGCAACCAAGCTAGGGAAAATATTACAAATTGATAAGGATTCCTGCATGCATTCGTCCATACGATCCCACTTTACCTTAGTCTCAGATGAGTAGATTTGGAAGGGCAAGGGGCAATTTTTATGCAGATTCTGCCGGATAAGAAAATCGCACACTCTAATCGTTTGGGTACCTTCACGGATCTAAATTTTCCGATAGACCTGTATTATCGTTCTGGATCATAAAATGGTTAGTCTAGGCTAAATCTAGTGAATAATTGTTGGTGATAATTTGAATAAACGCGCCCAAAAACGATCAATGCAGGCGTGTGTATTCGAATCAGCTGATTCGAAAATTGTTTATTTACGTTGACTCGTTCACGGAACATCACGAATGGTGTTAGAATAACACCAACCAAGAAATCCAAAATGGCACTCAGAGACGATTGAATTTTAAATCATATAACACTTTATTTATTAATTATCATATTATTGGTACTTATGTGCTAGTAAGAAGCACAATAAGCTAGCAAAGATGGCTAATTGGTTGCTGGATTACATGGAAATGACAGAGTACATCCCCATCGAATTTAGGGACCAATCTTTTTTGATGCGCGAATTGGATCTCAAAGTATCCAATAAAATGTCACAATTAGAGGTTGAAATTCAGAATTTCTTCTCTATAATCGAAAAATTGAATAACGAAGAAAGGCAAGAGAGATATAACGCTTTGTTAGCTAAATGTAATGAGGCAACTGAGGCTGCGACTGACAAAATAAGGCTAGCCGATCAATTACATGATTTGGTAGAAAAAAGCATGAGGTTGCTTGATCAAGGCTTAGAGAAGCTAAAAGAAGATTTAATAGATGGAGATAAAGCATATATCGTTGAAGATATTGAAAGACGCTCCAGAGAACTGGAAGAACAATTACGGGACGATCACTTGCAAACTTCCGATTGCCAAAAAGCCAAGAATTCAAAATCATCTCATGCAATTATGAACTGCAATAACTTAACTAGTAATCAGCACACCAATCATCGTAGGTCTACTCTAAACCCCTCTTCTCTCCACCAATATCATGCTAAATATCAACAACGTAGAAGTCGACATAGTTCTACCAGTATGGCGCCATCATCAATCAATCCGCGAATCAAAAAGCGTGAAAGAAAACGTTTGAACAATATGATGACCATCTTCAATCGCAATTCATCCATCAGGATAGACGAAGACTCAACTGATCGAGCTCTTCTTTCACCATCATCCACGCCTGAGTACCCCATCAGCATACACAATCCGTCGTTGAATAACGTATCTGGTGGCGACGAAAAATTCTTTGGAATCAGAGATAAATTTGCCGGAATCAGGAACCCAGTGTGCGGTAATGGAGATAAGACAAGTGGGAGGGCAACAATATCAGCAAAGGCCAGGCAGCCCATCTTAAGTGCCATAGATGCTGCCCTCGCTGTCAGTCCGGGTGCCACGAACAGTGATAAATTAATCTTGCTCTCAGGCTGTACGAATGGAGATAACGATAGAGGTTCAAACAAATATAGCACTAATCCGGGTAATACCACTCATGTGAACACAAATTCTAACTGGATGCAGCGGTTCAATTCCAATCATCAATCAATCACGCACCAGTTGGGCAACCACCTTGCGCTAGAACTAACTGATTGCAAAATCAGCCGAAGTCAACCTCGAAGTTTCAATGGAGGTGCCGAGCATCCAAACCTCGGCCACGTCCCATTCAGACACCACTCGGAGAAAAAGCCTTCAGCTCTAGGACGTTTGCCTTTGTCGTGCAGTCAGAACGACGAAATACTGTTGGCAGCATCACAAGCTATTAATGCCACCCAAAGTATGACGTCTGGTCGTAGAACCTCTAGTTTGAAAGCTAGCTACGCTGCTGTAAATTCGACTCCTGGAAAGAATCCACCAATAGCCTCTTCTACACCTGATCAACATGTCTTTACAGGCAATGTGTACTGTAAATGCCGTGGAACTAAACATGACCCCAACATGATTGGCTGTGATAATCCTAATTGTAAGATAGAGTGGTTTCATTACGAATGTGTCGGCATTACAACTCCACCCGATGGTGAGTGGTACTGCGACGACTGTCGAGCTTCTAAGGGATCCACCATCAGCAATTATAAACGGTCCAACATCAAATCCGGATCTCTCTCGACTTCTGATAAGATTCATATGGCATCTAATCAGTCTTCGACTATGGTAAAAGAGGCAACTTAAACCATTTTGCAATAATAAACTTACCTCTAGTTCAACTTTTTGACTTAACTTTCTTGTGATTATTTCAACGATTCATGGAACTGATCTAAGTCTGTTCAGGTCTGAAGATTATCAGCTGAATGTTACTTCTATCTTGGGGCCAGCTGTCTGAATATCATAATCGTTCGGAGGCCCTTGCCGCAAGTATCAAGATCATCAGCACAGCTGGGTACTTCAAGAGAGGCCTCCTCAGAAGTTTTCGCGTCTTGGGCAGGCGAAAAACTTTGAGGGGCGATGCTTGGCGCTTTATCTTCTTCAGGATAGACCTCAAGGACCCAAGAGCCAAACCGATGCCCGATAGGGATAAGAGAGGTTGGGATACTAGAAAGTTCTGGGAAATGGGACGATCATGTTGCAGTTTACTGTCTAGCTCTTCACTTGATATTTTGTCTCTCTTAGGGAAAATCATATTATGGCGAATCTGAGTAGAGGGCACAGGTTGTATCAAATAGGTGGAAGCAAACTGTTGATTCCATTGTAAACCATGGTAATCAGCATGCGTACCTCAGGATTAGTGCGCCATTCGTGTCACTTACAGCGAGGATACCACATGAGTTTGTCGATAACCCAACTGCCAGGGGGCGCAGTGCACGCATGCGCAGTGAGTCCTCCTAAGGCTGAGCGAACCAACATTCTCAAGTTCGCCAGCGAACCATTCGGGTTTCATCATCAGCTCATCCAACTCGGCAGACTTTGCGTTAGGCTGGAACAGAACGTATCGCAAGGAGAGTTAGGTGATTTCTTCCATCATTCCGAAACGGATATGGAAACCTAAGGTAGTTTCTTCTAGAAGAGAATTTTTTTATCAGTGAATTTCTACACTCTTTACAAGACATCGAACTGAAGGTTAAAGCACCAACATGACAGTCACCAGAGGTCTGAGTTATCTAAGATTTTGCATATTTTGCATATCCTATAGCCAGATATTACGGACTGACCATACAAATTCTCAAGTGAATGCTTTAGTATATCACCAGTTTCAGCCATCATTGTCTCGTGTAAACAGGCAACCTCAAGCATCGCTAGCACAAACTTATAATTACAATGGTAACAATAATAATGCCTTGAACGCCAGCGATTTCATGACCATATCAGAACATAGCTATCAAAGAAACAGTCAGCATCAACCTTTGACAAACAATAGGCAACAGAAGATCGAATTTCCTGGTTCATCAGCAACATACACAAGAGAGTCAAGCGAACTTTTGCAAGAACAACCATACTCACCGCCTCAGAATCATCATCTACAAGAGCCCATTATTGCTACCGATAGTCCAGGTTCTCTGACAGACTCTTTTGGTTGTCCCTTAGAATGTCATTGTAATAGAATTGCGCAAATTGCGGATTGCTCCAACAAGAATCTGACCCGGATTCCCAGCAGCTTTCCCAAAGATATAAAGAGAATTCGATTGGAGAGAAACAACATAACTGAGATTGCTCCATATGCGTTTCAGGGATTACGACGTCTTCAACGGATTGATTTGTCGAACAACAATCTGCACAGAATAGATAGCTTAGCCTTCTTTGGCGGATTACAATCTCTAAACTCTCTCATACTATACAGTAACAAGCTAGAAAATCTACCAGAAAACGTCTTCGACGAGCTTGCACAACTGCAACTCCTCTTATTGAACGCGAACTCTCTTCAGACGATACCCAGGAATCTGTTTCGAGCGCTGGCGAATCTGAACTTGTTATCGCTCTACGACAACAATATCGATACTCTGCCTAGTGGAACGTTCGAAGGGTTGAAGAGCATCAAGACAATGTAAGTATAATCTCCGCCAAATGGAATCCATTCCACTCAGGTTCCTCAAATGAGACTGAGGGGACGAGCTTCTGGTTATTGTTACGATTAGACTCAATTGTAGTGATCTATGTCCAGAATTTGAGAGAATCTTTGCACGAATTCAACGATCGCTCTAGGTAGGACGAGTAAGACCTTTTGCACGAACTCAGCTTATCATTGTATTTGTGGTAGTTTTCCTATGGCTATCCCCTATTGGATTTTATTCGTTGGTCCCAGATCTTTGGTCAGGAGCTACCGTTCCGGGCACTGTTGTTTCCAAGGCAATGTATTGGGGCTATTAGAGTTAATTCTAGTCGATCCAGACATTCTGGCGCCTTTATGTCGGTTTTGGTAAACAATCCCTGCGTGGGCCCGAGCCTGAACCTCGCACCCTGGCAAACTACGCACGGGCTCACTAAACGCGTTGGTTAACGGCGGCTTTCTTTTTATCGCGCCCAAGCCAATTCTTCAAGCAAGTGTTAGTTTGAAAGCCAGCGCCGGGTCTGCTACTGGGGCCTCAGTCTGAACTCTGCATTCCTTTCTGCTCATTCCTTTTCTTATTCGGATACTAGTGAGTTTGTTCACTGGGAAGAAGTTTGAGCATTTAGGCCTCTTATATATATTGCTGCATGCTCCACAGTAAGATTCGAATTTGTTTGCCATCTAAATAAAACAAGAGGATGCACAAGGAGATGCTCATTTTGCTATGGTGTGGATGTTAGGGAAAAACCGAAGAAAGAGAGCGAACAATTCGTCAACAACGCCAATCTCGTGTAGCTCTTCAAGCGTTGCCATTGCAGCCGGTGCAGAGCCGAAATAGGCGATTCCAATTGGTTGAAAGTGCCTCTTTTTGAGCACAATCAAGCGACCAAACTCGATGCGTCAGTGTCATTTGGTGCTTGGGGCAAGTGAACATCCCAAGTGCAGCGTAGTTTTGGCGACTACAACAACACTTCTGGGGCGCTTCTATGTTTGCCTTAGCAAACACAAACATCGACGAAGCCATCAGGCTCAGACGATGCCGTTTTCGGGCGCACGCCATTTTCATGATTCAAACGAGATTTCAAGCTATGTCGCACGGGAATTCTCATCTGCTTTTAGTGGGCCCAAACCAAACTCGGTGTCTAATCTATCGGCTCCGGCTAGTGGCGCTTGTGGAAGTGGAAGTGGTGGTAATGGCCAACTTGGTAGTGGTATATGTTGGTGAATATTTTTGTGCCCTCTTCCTGGCTTTTCCCTCGTGTAAAGGAGCGTATTTAATTTGGCCCGGCGCTTATGGTTTGCATTTGCAAGTTCGACAGGCGAATTCGAAGTCAGTATCTGCAGAGTTCCATCTCTGTCTGGCCCGCACAGTGTCTGTGTGTGCTGAACGTCAGACAGAACTCTGTCCAATTTGCGTGCGCCTTTGGACAGAGGCAGACAGAGAGAGGGAGAGAGAGAGAGAGAGAGGAAGAGGGAGGAAGAAAGAGAGAGGTTGGTCAACATTTGGTTTGCTTAAGTTATTATCATCCTGAAAATATCTTGAACTAGAGGGAGCTGCACAGTATTTGCCGCACAATCAGGGCCACCACAAAGCGGCATTGGGCCTAACTAGACTTAGAATGTTCCTCCCGGAGAACATCAACTTATCTTATTTGGCTCTCTTCATTGAGCTTGGACTATGACTGACCACTGTTGAATAGTGGACTTGGAGTTGGCCAGTTCCCTGCGCTTGACTGTAAACAAGTAAGACTGCCTGAGGAGCACTAATGCCTCCGGCCGGTCTTCTTGGCGAAACGTGCACAAGTGTAAGTTCTGAAATATTACTGCATAGGCGAGTAGAGCTCGCCCATGGCATGCTCGTTATCTGTCCATCTTATTATTTCAAGAGTAATCGTAGGCACAAATCAAACAAGCATCTGCCTATGAGAGTTCAGTTTTCCTCTGCAACCTCCATCCAGTGCCCCACCGATGCTAAATCCCTAAGCCTCTTGTTTATTGCCCAAATGGTTGGGCTTTTTTTTCTTGAGCCCTTTTCCTGCCTAAAATTTTCAACCATTGTTCATTTGTAAGCCACTGATTTGCTACCAATTCAAGAGAGCAAATCCAACTTCTCAAACAGAGAGCCTCCTCTCTCGGCCAGCTTTCCCCCTGAAGCAGAGAGTGTGAGAAAATGATAAGCCACGTTCGGTGTGGTGGGACTGCAACTTTTGATAGTTCCAATTGCAATCGTGAGCCCACCCAGGAGACTATTCTCTCAAGTCGCAGCCCATCGAGCTGTCTCAATGCATATGGCAGGGCGATATTTAGGAAGACCACTCTCTCTCTCTAACATTGGCCCCAGCATGAGCGGATAATTTGTGGAAAATGTGCGCCTCTGTGGCTCCATCTCGAAACGGTCTCTCCGGCACTGCGACTGGTTTTTTATTGCCTCATCTCTTCAAAATATCGGTCCAGTTGGGAGTCGCACTTCACTTGTGTGTCTAAGTGTCGTTATCGTTCGCCTCTCAAGTTTCCTTAATTTCACACTGCTACTATACACTATGTGTGCCCGTGAATGCACTCGCGTTCCTTATTGCGCAGCCTTATCCCACTGGGCGCCATAAGCATCAGTATCCACTAGCAACAGTAGCAGCATCTGCCAAGCGGGAGCATTATGGAATTTTCTAAGGGTCCAGCGTGCAATGATTATCCCAAGTGCTGCCTTTTGGGAGTGCCCGATGGGATGTCTCTATTTGCTCGCTTGTCGCGTCTCTTCATGTGGCCATGAAGTTGGTCGAAATTGGCGCCATTTAAGTGGCTGCCAACTTGACTTAGGAGCTCCTTGGTGGCGTCCTGAAAGTGAGAAGATATTGAAAGTTATTGAGAATTGTTGTTTGCGCAATGTGTCTGCTATCAATGCCATCATGGTGCACACACTCGCACCCTAACTGCCTCCGGTTTTTCCCTTTATCAGTTTTCTCTTTTATATACATTGTGTTGAAGTTTCCACGCCAAAACTGCCATTCCGAAAACCACTTCTTCTTCTTTCGGCCATGATGTGGGATGCAGTCTTCCATGTGAGCCGGCAGACAGCGAGCTTCGCCAAAGCTCGTCCTCCGAGCGAGACCCTCGAGCTAAAGAAACTCACCACCAGCAAGTCGGCCAGTTCCACTGACTCACTGCGCTGTGAGCTCCATTTCGGTTTCGGATGGGAAGTGAAGAAGAGCGAGAGAAGGAGGAAAATTTGTATCTCTCTGCGCTTTTTCACGCCCCATGTCTTTGGCTTTTATATCTCATCTAATACTGTTGTCACACTTCTCTTGTGTCGTTCAGCGGCCAACTTGGACACCGAGAGGTCATCAGGGCCCACCAGGATTCTCATGATAGCCCCGGGCTTTCTAGATGGCCCCTCTGGTGGCATTCATTACTTGGGCAGTGGCAATAATTTACTCATTTGTTCGCCTGTCGTCCGCTCCAATGAACTGAACAATATCTCCAGCTTGCAGCGCTTACTCGAGATTGGCCTGGCCGGCCGGTTCGCATTGGATGAGACGAGACGAAAAGAGTCTCGCCAAATGACACGAGTGCCAGCAAGGGAAACATCCGGTTTTTTTGCTGCAAGAATCTGTTGTATATAAACACACTATGCCCATTCCTCTACAGCCTCTTGCAATCAAGAAGAGGGTGCACCAAGAGTTGCAGGACATAAGATATCAGAGATTGAATTCCTCCAGTTCGACATCGAGCTCCTTTTTTTCGCTTCCTGATTTTGTGTGACAGGAAGCCGAGTGAGATTGAAGAATCGATGGTCGGCGGTGATCTTCTCTCGCCCCTCCAATGAGACAGTTCCTTTTTTCCCTACTCCTTTTCGCTCCCCTCCACCATTGGGGTACACTTTCGTGGTTAGCTTGCCATGAGAGACTTGAGGGACGTTATTCTTTCATCAGTGCCACAAAGATTCGGACACGAACATTGGAGGGAAACTGCTCGTTCTGGTGCTGCTCAATTCGAGTCTTTCGACAACTTGCCAGCGCCACTCTCTAGCACCAAACGCTCCAATACAGTGGGGAAAGCTCATTCGAAGTGACAAGAGCGGAATTAGATTCGCGGACGTGATGTTGTCACGCGCTCGTTCCTTTTGGGCCGCCTCCGATCTCGTCCGGCCTGGTCAAACTTGCTACACTTCTTCTTCACTTGGCCCAACGACTCAAACGAAGGCGGCCCACACTAAGGGCACTCGAAACTCGATAAATTGGACACGAGTGAACGCCAGGCCCCACTGCTAGAACGGTGGACTGCTAGAACCCTGCTTGCTGGGGCCCTAGTGTATTCCTCTAGGAATAGAGCGCGCGAAGGTAGACCAGGACATTGGGCGAAGTATTTTGTTAACACTGTTGGTTTGCTCTCTTTAGTTTTGTTTATCTCCAGGAAGCGTCTGTTTGTAGTTGCTGCCTCTGCCTCTGCTTCCAATTCCACTTCCACTTCCAGCCTGCCACTGCGCGTTGCGCTCGTCCATTGGGCCAGTCCTTTGGGCCAGTCCTTTGGGCCAGGAAAGAGGGAGGCCACCAAGCAAGCAAGCAAGCAAGCAGCCAACAGCACCAAACGAGCTGGCAGTTAATTTATTGAATCAGGGCCCATCAAGTAGCACAATTTTGAGACCCACCAACGTCCGGTGGTGGCGCCAATCTCTCGGGTGTGTGGGCCTGTATCTGGTCGATTGTTTACACTGGATAAAAGCACAACAACCAGAGACTGGCCCTTGTTTGGCTCGCTCCATTTTCTTCCAGAAACAAAGGCGCTCCTCTCTTGTGGGGCCACACACACACACACACACACAACAGAAGAGAACACAATCAAACTGGCCCAATGATTCACAGCATGGCCATTGGCTGGCCTTCGGCAGTTGCCGCCAAGCCAGACAGGCAGCGAGAGGAGGGAACGCGAGCTGATCGAGCGCGTTGAGCAAACTGGAGCCCAGTTAATAATGTTCCAACAACAATCGGCCAGGAACTGCACTTTGCTTGGTTGAATCAGTACACAATCAAGTTGAGTAACACACTGGCCTTGTGTTGTGGGGACGAACTGGGTGGCCCCATTCGCGTGCCAAAACATTAACCGATTGGAGTCTTATAGTTTTTTCCTCCCTCCTCAGTGAGTGCAGTGCAGTGAACTGCCGTGAGAAATTTATGTCCCATTGATTCCTGCCAGCAGTTTCCTCTAATGACATAATCTTTTGGGCGTTATTTTTCAATTAGTAGCTTCTTGTGTGTCACCCGAAACCAGCTAGTACCATATGCTCTGCTCGTCTAATGAACAGCCTGTGGTCTACTATGGGGGGGCCCTTATCAATTTGTCACAGCGGAGGCGAGCTAACTACTAGTGGAACTGGTAGAGAAGCCATTACCATTGGCCAGATTAATGCAATGCGATACGAGCAGCCTTCCCCCTTTGGCTAGATTCTCTCATTCACTGGTGATCATCAATAATGACTAGACTGTCTAGTGTTCTCCCAGAGTGAAGCGACGAGGGCCACAGGAGGAGGCGAGGGAGCATCTCGCATGACTTGGGGCGCAGTTTGAGGAGAGGCTACGTTGTTATTGGGCGTCACTTGAATCTGTTTGACAAGTTTCTTTTTTTGTAATTCAAACTTGATTGATGAATCTCTTACCTCGCTCGAGGCCACTTACTGGCTGATAACCACATCATCCAGTACAGAGTGCTATCAATGAGTGTGGATCCTCTCGAAATGGTGCTCTTCTGGAAAGGGACCAATTTCCAGCTAAAGAGAAATTTGAACCGACGAATCCTCTATCACTAAGTGCTTCTCTTGCTCTCTCTTTCTCTTTCCAGCTAGCATATCTGACAACTAACATGATCACTCCAACATCCTGTGGAAAAAACAACAACAATAAATCACCATCAGACATTTGGGAAAGAATCCGCTCAATTGTGATTGCAATCTGCGCTGGCTGGCGGAATATTTCGAAACGAGCCCAGTGGAGACCAGCGAAGCTCGTTGCGAGTCGCCCAGAAACACTCGCATCCAAGGGAAGAAGTTGAGCCAATTAAGCAAGGCTGAGTTCAAGTGTACAGGTAAGTGAAGGTCCAAATTATGTAGATCAGCCTGGGCCATAGGCACCAGCCGATCGATGATGATTTGACGTGTCTCTCTCTCTCTGGTGGCCTGCGGGTCTTCTCGTTGGAAATGCAAATTCTTAGACTGGCCAAGTGCGGGTGTTGTCTGCTGCAGCAGCCGGCTGATAAAAGGGCAAAATTTTGGCGCAAAAATTTCCATAATTTTCACGCCTGTCGAGCCAATGGACTCCCTTCTGAGCTAGACCATAGCGCCCATAGCGCGAATGGGGCGGAAGGACCTGTTTTGAATTCGGCCTTCGCTGGGATTACATTTTTTTGCCCAGCAGAAAAGGCGGCTTTTATGCCAAAGGCTTGCTACTGGGGACCCATATCGACTGACGGACCGTGAAGTGGACGCATCTGATCGTCACATCGGTGTGAGCCGGGCTTTGCTGCAGGCTCTCTCTCTCTATCTCGCTATGAGTTATTGTTAGTGTCCAACGGCTTCTCCTTAGCCACTATATTGGCCGCTAGCTGACGAAGAAGGCAGAGTCAAAGCCCCCACTAGGAGGAAAAGATCTGGGCCAAATTGAACCGATTGGGGGGCCCATATATTTTTTTCAGCCCGACCATTAATCATGAGCGCGCGGCCCCAAGAGTGGCGCCCCAACTCACAGCCAACTCACAGCCACCGAGCGCTTCAGTCCGCTCGGCTACTCACTGGAGGGAACGTGCAACTTCCGGTTGGCTAACACCGATGGAGGGACGAGCTATGGGAATGAGCGCGGGACATCCAGCTTGGTTCCAGTTTGAGCTAGGGGACGGGGAGGGCCAACAATTTGGCACGAATGACGACAACGCGGCCGACCTAATGAGTCATTGCTCATATTGGGTTTGCGCAACGATGGTGGCGCGCCGCTCGGTCCAATCTCTTAACGAATTACCTCGATAGTAGCGCCATAATGTCCGCCACCTATTTGCTCTACGACCGGCGGTTCCTGCTGTGGCCCCAGCGAGTTACCGTTAATATTGAGCCTCGGGCTCTGGCTTGGACAATATGTGCTTGTTTGCACAACAGAGCCTTCCAATGCTAGAAGTGAACTCCGGATGGTGGCGCTCCAATTGGTGGCCAATTCGTCTTTTGTGGGCGTGCCCTTCGGTATCCATCCAAAGGGGAGAAATTTGAGGCAGGCTAGTTTGCGGCGGGATTTGCAGTGGATTTCATGGCAGTGCAAGTTTAAATGGAGCAAACTGCATTCATCCAACTGATCACTTATGCAGCCTTTGGCCAAGGAGTGAGGCAATCTTATTGTCATTGGCCGCCCGTTGGCTGTGGGCAGCCATTTTCCCTCTAAGTCCGTCCCGCATTCATCCCATTTTCCAGTCTCCCTTGTTCGTTCGCATTTCCAGCCCAAAGTTGGAGATTTCCGCCAGATATTAACCATCACATTCACACCACACAAATGTTGCCCCTCACTCTTTGTCTCTATTTTGCAAACAGATCCGCCAGCACAAATAACGGGCCCAAACAAAGGCCAACAACAACAACAACAACAGCAGCAGTTGCAGTTGCAGTTACAGGCACAAACTGATCTGGCTGGATGCCCCATCGGTTGCATTTGCTCTGGATCAACGGTCGATTGTTCGCGTGCCAGCTCGTCGTCATCCCACGAGCACAAAGCGAACAGCGGCGAGCCAACTAATGGTGCCATCTACGAGCTGCCAGATATACCAGATGACGTTCCCGTTTATGTGGCTCGCGTGCACATCAATGACCAAAGGATTAAGCGAATCAGGCAAACTGGCCTGTTCAGGCGATTAGCAAACTCGCAAAAATTGTAAGTATCCTAGTCCCTCTCTCTCTTTTGAGCCCATTATTGATTGGTGTTCTTGTGTGCTCTTTTGCTCGTTGAAAATGGTTGTGTTGTCATAGTTAGGTCCCAATGGAGATTTTAGCCCAGTTTCCTGTTGTTTTAGTTTGCACATTTTCAGTCCCTTAGGCCATAGGCACCCCCTAACCTCTCACCACCAAATGCATCACCAAACATACACAAATACGCGCAACAAAATGCAACTATATACAATCCTCAACTCTTGTTTTCCTCATTTGCATGTTACACCCACACCAAACCTCTCCTCCCGTGATGATTTATCCACGATCAATCAATATCGATATCTAGCACCCCAATCCAGATTGGCCCCACACCAGCCCGTCATGTGCGTGCTTTGAACGCTTTTGAGAGGTATTGCTCAAATTATCGGAAAAGGCTTGAGAATCAGAGGCAGCAACAAGAACAACACCAGCAAACGTCAAACATATCGCCCTCAACTATGAGACAAACAGTTGGCAAGAGAACAACCACTAGCCAGACCTATCAACAAAACGATAGCGACTTTTTAGTTGGCATTTGCTCGATGATGAATTTTTGAATCATCGCAGCAGCAGTATTAGTAGCAGTAGGTAGGCCGAGATGAGAGAGGTTATTGAGTAGGTTTAGTTTTCGACAAATTTCCACGAGCGAGCACAGCACAAGCACTAGCAGGTTCATCATAAAGCCCTTTTTGCAGATGCCAATCAATATAACTCCTAGAGATCGAGAGTAACAGATTGCTAACTGATGAGTGTCAAATTGCGATCCCTAAATCATAATCAAACGAAAATCTAAACCTAAACAGGGACCTTGGTAATAACAAGATCATAGACATTGAAGACAACGCAATCCATGGCCAGTTCACTGCGGGTCAAAAGCCCGAGCGCGTTGTGTTCATATTGCTCGAGAATCAACATTGCGCCGCTCCAGGCTCCACAATCGAGGGTCCCCAAATACCCACAGACCCTTGTGCCAGTGCTCCAAAAGTAAACGAGCCGCAATTTGACTCGCCTTGTTACAATGGAGGCTCATGCAAGTCGATGGGCTCCAACTCGTCGCTCGCATCCACCCTCAACTACACCTGCATGTGTCCGCCCGGTTTCACAGGTCCACTTTGTGAGATCAACATAGACGATTGCTTAGATCATCAATGCCAAAATGGGGCCATGTGTGTGGATGGAGTGAACTCATATAGATGCATTTGTCGTGATCCCACAACTTCGGGAGAGTTCTGCGAACAACTGGCTCCAAGCAGCACATCTGCACCTGTGCCATCATTCAGCTTCCCATATGCAACCAGCTCGGCCGCCTCTCTGTCAACTCTGCCACTTGTCGCCCCTCCGCTAGCTTTGCCAATAATTTCATCCGGAAGTGGAACAAGTGGACAAACAAATTTGGTAGTTGAATCAACAACTGAGCGCCAGCAAACTCATGGGCCGCCGCAGCAGATTCTTGCTAGATCTGCCGATTTCTCTCACGTCCCAAGTGGGCTAAGCAGCAATCCAAATGACCGTGCACAGCAGCAACAGCAGCCCTACCAGACCGCCTTGGAGCCGGATCAAACCGAGACTCGGCCCATTGGTGGGGTCTGTCAGCGTTTGACTGAGAGGAAGTACTTCGATGACGGAAATGGTTGCCAATCTGTCAGATTGCTCAAGTTGAGCACCTGTGCTGGCACTTGTGGACAAACTGGCGGCTGTTGCCAGCCAGCTAAGGTTAAACGTCGTCGAGTTAGAATGCAATGCAGCGATGGCGCCAGCTATGTGAAAACAGTTGATCTGATCAAAAAGTGTTCATGCAACAACGAATGCCAATCCGTAGCCTCTCAGCTATTTACTTTCTCCAAAGAACAAGGCTCCACAGGATTCATGCCGGCCGAGAAGATGAAAGCAAATCATTATTTTAAATATCTCTCGGCCAAGCCTGAGGGATCGGCGATGGTAGCACGTGCAAAAAATCAACCAATGGAGACACAATTCTCAAATGCAGACGTCGCGGGACCAAACCCGAGCTTCCAAGAAGAGCATATGATGCAAATAACACGCTTAGATGCTGTTGACTGAGATCTCAATCTTACCGTTTAATGTACACAGCTCAACAAGACAGGTTATACACGAGTAAAAATTGTTCCCCATTCACACCTATCCAAGGGAGAGGTGAAAAAATGAATGGGACGATTGATTCGGCGATGGGAGGTCGCTTATTTACAAGATGAAGAGCAACTCTGATGCAAAAATCATGGGCGAGATATTAATCTTTCAATAAAGAAATAAATCTATCGGAAGAGCTCAATTCCCACGTTTACCTAACTCTAATCTGCTCCAGCAAACGAGACGCCCATGAAGTGGCGACTAGCCACTTTGTCGAGTATTGGAAATAACGTCCGTTTGCATGCAGTACCATCTGCAGTGTGAGATCAAAGTGTCTCATAAAGCTGAGCTATGAATGATCAAGTCTTGCGGCGACTTGGAAAGGCTCGACAAGGATCCTGGTTTCGCTTCAGGTCTGGGAAATCTCGAGATTGATTGTCGCTTCCTGTGCTCGTTGGAATGCAACTGCTCATTGGCGTGCTCGAAGGCTGAGAACTCGCTCAGGGTTCTCTGAGAGGATGATTGGCGTCGATTTCCTGATGGGTGGCCGTCGTCTGATCCAAGATTTCCTCTATTGTCCACTTGGCCGAGCCAACCTGTGGCATAGTGATAGCTGGGCTGTCTCTGTTCCGGGCGTACTTTCTGCGTCCGACCTGCCACTTGCTGCTGGGCCATGGGGGAGGTAAAATCCAAGAAACTGGTGGGCACGTTATGCAAGTGTGTCGCTTTGGGATAAACAGTCTCAAAATTTCCTGTTGGCCTAATTCCAGGATGGATCTGCGGCGAGACGTTTCTCGAATCGTTTGAGCCCTCATCCTGATGACCTGACGCAGTCCATCGGACGATGACATAGATCATGACTGTGGTGATAATGATGGTGATTGCAACCATCGCGACCAGCAGATATAAAACAATTCGCTCTTCAGCAAAACGATCACGATCACTCGGCAAAAGCACTGAGGAGACATGCGACTCATTGACAGTGGTCAACAGCAAGGAGCCCACACCTTTCTCGATCAAGCTATTCCCCATCAGAGTATCCAAAAGGCTGCTCTGGCGGCTGGTTGCTATGGATCTCAAACGATTTTGCTGCTGCTGATTGAATTCTGCTACCTTTTCCTGTTTCCTCTTCAGATTGTCTTCATTTTTAGTGCTGAGCTTTAGCTCTCTGGGCGCTTGCACGATCTTTGCACTCTTGCCACCAATATTCGACTCATCATGTGGCGGCTCATCCTCATGGCAAGGATTTGGATACGCGGCGTCGAATTGACAGCCTGTAATGAAATGCTTGTTGATACACTTGAGTGGTGGCAAATCTCGGCCGCTCTGCAATCTGAAAGCACCATCCTGATGGATTCATCGCAAAAGTGGTTTTTGATATAGATAAAGATTCGGGGTTAATTCAAGAATGTCCAACGACTACTGTCAGCTTCAAATCTTGCCGCTATGACGGTCGAGAGAAAAATCATCCTCGTTGATGGATCTCAACTCATCTAGATGGCAGGTAAATCCGTCGCGGCGGACCAACTTGTCTTATTTAGCGGACAGGAAGGAAGCACAGGCTAGCGCGACACGACTTATTATCAGCCATTCTGAGTTTCGTTGGCATCGAATGACATTGTGCAATGAGAATCGACTGAGATTTCCGGTGAAAGAATTAGCTGGAAGTCGAATCGATGAGAAAAACCAGGCCGAGACAGAGAAAGAGAAACTCTCGTAAACAAACAAATCAATCAGCTTCTTTGTTATGCCAACAAAGCCCCTAGAACTCGGCGAATCTACGTACCCTGAAGTCGCTGGCATGATAAGAGTAGAATTTCATTCCTGCAAAGATATACACTCGATCATCCAATGCGTCGTGGTAGATTGCATCAACATTAAGTTGCCTACCCAAAATAGAAATCACCGGCAAGGTCGAGACCAGAGGTCTGCTTGAGCGTTGTCTCGAGACACTGTGATCACTCGACGGTGCCCCATTTGATTGATCAATGGCCGGTAGTTGAAATTCCTCCAATGGTCTCTTGCTTGCGTAATCGTATGCCACATATCGATCTCCTGAGAGAAGTGTGTTCGCGTAAGGTGTTGGGGTGAAGGTATCAGGATGTTAGCGCGCAGGTGGTGATTTGCATGAGCGATTCCGGCCACCCGAGAGGGCTGATGTTAACTCATTGCCCTCTGGCTAGCAGCTGCATGAGACGACAGGTTGCTGAGAACCGATGCAGCCCTAATCCAACCTCACTGCCGGTCCCAATCGACGACTACTCACCTTTGAAGAAAAACACTTGATTCATTTGGCGCTCGTAGAAGGCGGCCGTGATTGGATCCACCGGAGTCGAGCTCAATCCGGGGAATTCTTCCGAAATGGAGCGCGAGCTAACCGAAGTCTCGTTCGCCTGTGTATAATTGATAGAGATCAATTGATTGGAGGAGACTAGGTAGAGCTCATTGAAAACTCTGAACGAGGCATCGATGTCGTGGCCGGCCAAGGGAAACCCGTAGGTGTCCTTAAGGGCCTTGACTTCGTTTCTTTTCGCCTTGTCGTATAGCCACTTGAATGGCGGTCTTTCACTCTTAGTAGCTGATGAATCCGCAGACAATCTTGCAAATCGACTGCGCTCCAAAGTCCAGGTCCAATCGCGAAGGTGGAGCTGTGTTTGGAGAGACTGGGACCTCTTCCTTAATTCTGAAACGATTTTTTCCAAGTTGATTGCCTCCTGTGCAGATTCCAACTGCGGATTAGAAACCAGCATGCTGGCCAAACTATCGTGACGGTCCTGAAAGGGGACGATCGTGGCCAAAGTTGTCTCATGCTGGAGATGACTGGCGGTTGTGCTGGAGGTCTTGCTGAGAATGAGCGTTTGTCTCAGGAGAGGATCGTCGAGCTCAATTCTGCCATAGGCCACCAGCTCGTCAATGGGCTGCTCTGAGTAGCACACTGATGGAGGGCAAAGGAGAAGCTCCTCGTTGTCGTACAAAGTTCTAGTCTGCTTCATGGGAAACCGTTTTGAGTCAATTATTTTGAATGGCCTTTTCGACCAGTCGATGGCGCCGAGGAGGAATTTTTTCTTCTCTGCCAAAAATTCCAGGTAGTAGTGGAGGCCATTTTTCTCTGTGATAAAAGCAGATGCTCCAACCAGATAGTCTAGCTGGTCAGCGCCCAGCAAGACCGACGAACTGCCTCGAAAAAGGAGTCTCTCAGTGATTATCTCTTGCCTCTTTCCACTTGCCACCTCTGGATCGTCTGCATGCGGCAATTTGCGCTGGATGTAGACCACTGTGTAAAAGTTCCTAGTTATCCAATCCTCATAAAGCTGATTGATCGAAACAATCCGCACCATTGGATCTCGAAGAAGTTTGTGGCCCAGAAAGGCGAGCTCATCCAACTGCACCACACTCCTTGTTCTCTCACTCTTCACAGTTTCTCCCCATAAGATGTCCCCAAACAATTGCACCTCGACCACCTTGAACTCGAAGGGGTCAATTATGATTCTGATTATCTCGCACGCCGTCTGATTGAAATCTTTTCTCACCAAATAGGTTGAGTTGACGTGGAAAGAGGAGAATGCTCCAACAGGCAACAGTCCTCTGCTTGGACCTCCACCTGTCTCGGATGGTTTTCGATGAAGGAGGTTTTTACTACTTGGCGATGACTCGCTCAACTCCAAAGACTCACCATTGTCGCCGTGATTCGACCGCTTGTTCAACAGAGCCACCTGATCGTCACGGTCAAACTGGATATGTTCATTCAGAGATCGAGCACCAGACTGAGAAGTGGCTGTTCTTTCCTCTCGATGGTTAGATCTCATAGAGGCATACTCACGATCGCCTGGCAAGGGTTCGCCATGCAAATCTGGAATATCCTTCCGCTTTCTAGGACCAACAGTTCTGGACTCGTTTCCAACGTTTGCCTCACCACTCGTTGTTTCCTCACTGGGGACCAGAGACAGAAACTGAGCTCGTTTAAAATGTTTTCCCTCATTGGTGGTGCTTCTGTTTCTCTTGTCTGTCTCATTGAGATAAATAACTGGCACGTCCTCGGGCCAAAATTCATTGAACCTCTTCACTTTCACTGGAAAAGAATGGATGCGAAAATCATCGCGCGGTACAATCTGGCCTGTTTGAAACACGTAATCTTGGCCCGAAAACAGGTACAACTTGTAGTTGAAAGAAGTGCTCTTCTTCACGTGCACAATCATTGGGGCCAGATCGATGGGCAAAGATGGTCTTGCCGAGCAAAAGCTTTGGATATCACGCGACACTCCGGGAAACATCGGCGAGCCATGAGTATGATGCGTTTGGGCAAGCAAAAATCTGAGGTTGCTCGTGAGAAATATATTGAAAGCTATAAGATTGAGGTGATGCTGAATTATTGTTCGCATGATTTCTTTACTTCCTCTTGTCTGTCTTGGGAAATCGGTTTCTGAATCTTCTCTTGAGATCGTTCGGGGTGATTCTGGACAAAACGGAAGCCGCGAGGATTTAATAATCACTCATTGAAGGCTGGCTCTCATTTGATTGTGCAAAGATCGTCGGAAATTGTTTCTCATCCAGGGATTTCGTCTCTCTTCTCCTCCGATAGAATCTAAATTTGATTGCTCTCCTAAGGCTAATTATGGTAGAACAGGCACCAACAAGGAAGGGTCATCAAGGTTGGTGCTGATGCTTTTCCTGTCACTTGGTTTGCCTGCTAGACGATGAGAACACACAGGCAGACTGTCATTGAGTAAGGCTGCTGAAAGGTGGCATTTGCATGATCGACTTAAAGACAGGAAAAATGATTGGCCGTCATGTAAACTAACAACTAGCCACCAAAGGTTGCGCTTCTTTCCACTTTGACTGGTTCGAGTTTGTTCTTCGTCAATGATTGCTGGACGCCTTCTTGTTAGATCGCAAATTGATTGACTCCTCGGGCGCTAAAAGTCCAATTAAATAGCAAGAGAGCTTCGCTAGGCTTCATCATCATGAGTGGAAAGGAAGCTCTGAGACAAGGGAAAGGGGAAAGGCTTGGGGGCAATCTTGCACGTGCTATGCATGCAACTCATTTCAATCGATTTGTTTCCCTTTGCGCTTGCGCACGTGCCCACTTTTCAGCCTATCTAACACAATTGCACTCCTTATCCATGCGCCTTTCGGTCTGGATTCAAATCTAAATCTGAATCTCAGCCTTAGTCTCGGTTTCAGAACGAACCACATCCTCAGCGAGAGTCGTTTGCATCTCTTCTTGCCGAGCCATAATTCTCTTAATGCCACACAACGAGAAGAAAAAGAAACAAGGTGGGAAATAAACCGCGTTCTCTCGGTTAGACTAGTTGGAGAAAGTGTTGTCTCATTTAGAACTGTTTCCCCCTTCCAGTGGTATAACGAGAGCAACAAGTTGCGCGTCAGATGCTAGAATGCGCCCACTCGCCGAGTCAGTGTTGCTCCTGGGCGACAAAGAGCTGAACAGACGTGATGCTCGCTCTCAGGGCTAGGCATCATGTTGGAAGATCTTATCCTTAGATCAGCAAAAATCAGTGCCAAGAACCACCAACTAGAGCACCAGACCAATCGATTGATGCTCTTTTTCCTGAAATTAGGAGCTTAAACTAAGAGAACAAATAGTTAAATAGTCGATTGGCCAAATTTTGGGTACAAATTTGCCAATTCGCGCCAATCTTCGGAAAGCAACAACTTTGCAACCTCAGCTCTTGTGTCTAGCCAAAATAGCGGAAACGGAACAGGTATTTTTTGGTAAATCTGGCCGAAAAGTTGTCACCAACACTTGCATGGAATCCACTTGTGGCTTGCTTTACTTGGCTAGTCCAATGCGATAAATCACTTGGAAGAAGTTTTCCCAAGCGAGAAAGAATTCACTTACGAGTTCAAGTTCAATGAGCCTCCTAGACTGACTGCAGAATGCCTACTAAACTCTGGGAATCCAAACTCGCAAATAGAACAGTTCTTTTTATCTAAAAGAGGCGACTCTTTATAGCCGTTTTGCTTCGCTGGTTAGAGAAAGAAATCGGAGAGCTAACTGGAGATGAAATGGAACACCTGTTTCTCGCTATCAACGTTCCTCCCTATAATTCATATCATCCTAGCTTGATATCTCCTTTGATTTCATCTGTTTCCATTCATTCTTGTTTGAATAGCAGACAACATTGCACTGCTTGCATTTCGTTTCGTCTACCTTAAGCCTCCTCTTTAGGTTGAAAGAATCAACTGAACAAATTCGACAATTGTCAACAAATGCTTAGCACTTGGCGCAACTTAGCAAATGTTTAAAAGTTCTCCATTCGTAGAACTAATGATGGAAATCCACAAACAGTTCTCTCAGAAGTTCTTTCTACGTCAGACTCCATTCTCGTTCCTTGGGGATGCAAACACACAGTGACAATCCTCAGGTACCCGTGCTCAGGATACAAATCTAGCGAGCTGTCGCAAATGTAAGACGAGGAGGAAGTGGCAAGAAGTGCATGGGCGGGGTGTCGTTTCACTCGATAGCTCGCTAATTTCGGGATAAAAAACGCGGTGATTTGTAGCCAAAAAGACTAGCCCAAGGCGAGCGAACAGTCAAAAGGTGGAATTCGAAGGTGGAGTATCCTCGAGAAAGATGTTTATTCATTGTTCATTCGTCAATACTTGGGACCTGTTGAGTATTCTACTTTTCCGTGATTCGTTTGAAGGTAGATTCTTTATGGTGGGCCCTTAGTGAAGCTCGAGGTATCGAAGCCGGTCGAGTCGATCCTGTTGAAGTTCAAACTTTGTTCTTAATGATGAATCGTCAAAATAGTTGGCTTTAAAGTATACACTCTCAAAGGGTGGTCGGAGCAATTGGGTGACTAATTGCCTGTGTAAGTGGAGAACAGCTTGGACAAAACTGAATGCGACTTGGATCCTTTCGGTGTAGTGCCAGCTGGCGGTAAAAGCTGAGCACAGCCTTTGCTCGAGTGCTCGTATTTGGCACAAGTGACACTGGGTAGACGAGAGAAAGTCGCCTTAGAGAGTCGATTACTTAGTTCGTAAGCCTCGGTGCCACATCTCGGCTCGATGTAGTCTCGCAAACAAGCATTGAATCTATTGAACGCGCTGTATGCCCATTCGGATATGCATTTAATCCAAGTTCAGAGGAGGAAAATGGTCTCACGTTTGATTAGTGATCGTATCCTCTAAACAATCCTGCCTAATCGTCGAATCATAGACTATGGAAAGATGTTCAATCATCTAATTGAGTACTTACCAGCAGCCTAATTTCAGCCTGTCCTGCCAATCAATATCAGCCGCACGTTCGAGCGACGCCTGGAAATCACGCATACACTTTTGTTGAGCCTTGTGCTGACCGTTCAAGCAATCGCCATGTTTCAGATAACTTGAGCGCAACTTAGACTCTGGCTTGCATAGATCGCGGATGAGATCCAAACCACCGTCCGCAAACATGTAGAGTAATTGCCCCTGAGATTCGGTCATGCATCTCTGGGTATAATTCCTCAAACAACCGTCTGTCTCGAGCAGTATCTTACACTGACGATTGATCTCACTGTTTGTGATTGCGTGTGGATTGGCACCCTGAGTGAAGACAGTGACTGAAGCTAGACATAAATCCAGCTCTCTCATGTGACAAGACTGCTCCTGTTGATTGTCTTGCTGTCTTTGATTTCTTCCCACCCTATTTCCGCCCTGCACTCTGCGATTTACATTCTGGGCCTGCGTACATTGTACCACAAGCAGGACTGACGCTATCACTATGATTCGCATCGGAGAATTAACGGAAAGAAATCGAGACAAAGGATGCGTCAGACTCGATACTGAATTCCCAACTTTTTCAAAGGAGTGAAGTAGTCGACTTACCTGAAAGTATAAATAGTTTGATTGTGTACATATCGTCTTGGTACTAATTCTAGCTATTGATTGAAGAGAGGACTGATCGAATGAACTGAATGATCAACAGGCTCGGAGAACTTTGAAAAACGGAATGGCCAGAACTTCGATTCTCGCTCCGTGGACCAGTGTGGTTAGAGAGTCTGACGTAGTAGGAAAGCAGTTTACCGGGGACATGAGTCGTCACAAAAAAGCCAATCCACCTGGATGATGATGGCAGATGAGAGAGACGTGGCAGGCCACCGAGGAAGATGTCGGTGATTTCTAGAATCCACAGCACAGAGAGAGGACGATTGGCCGAAACTCGAAGGCTTCGAAGGTGGTGAGCGAGCCAAAAGTAGTTAAGAGCTACGATGGTGATTCAGAGACCGCGAGGTATGCGACACTTCATGTCCATTACCTTATCCCCTGGGCAGTTCAACGACCATGACACAAGATAACCTTGCACATCTCACACTTGACAAGATCAGCACGAGCAGATTTGGTTTCATGGAGAAGACCAGCGGGCAGTTTTCGCTCGAGGGCTGCAAGGATAAGGACAGATATGATAGCGTGAAGCACGCGCCAAGATGAGGAAAAGGGAGCTTGGTCGCCACGTTCAACAAAAGTGAACAACTTGGGGTCACACACAAGATCAGTTAAAAGGATATCGTCATACGTTTCTAGAAACATCAGACGGCATTTCCTATCATATCCTTGGTTCATCATTTCAAGTGTGTGCACCGGTTGATCTCTTTGCCGACAAGTAGCGAAAGGGTGCCACCCTGCCGCTACTTTTCGTTGGCCGGCCGCATGTCCCGAAACTATAATCCGTCGGCCTTGTGGTACGCGGGGAGTGAGTTTGTGTGTTTATTGTCCACCTGTTCGGCAAGTTTTCTGATTGATTGCCCCTGTTGACACTATGCTAATCCAGTTCGTCGCAAAGTGACATATTATTGCTTCTGTTACACTCATCATCGTCATAATCATCATCGTCGTCTTCATCGGTACCTTCGAGTAGGGACATGAGGATATTGTTGAAGAATCCCCCCTGCTGTTGTTGTTGCTTTTGACGATCAACTATTCCGAAATAGATGGTACCTATCCGAGTCAAGTAGGTCTGAAAATCGGGATCACGGTTGATGGTCGTTTTATAGATGCTGTTCAGTACCTTGAAGACATCAGCTTCCTGATGCCCGGAGTTCAATATTGATATGGTGAAATAAGTAAAATTCAACAAGGGTAAGGATGAGAACGGAACCTCAACTTGATTGAGCAGCGGATGTTTCAGGGTATAAGTTGAAAATATCTTGGCTGCAATGGACTTGATAGTGCTCCGCGTCTTCCGAGAGATGGCAAAGACACAAGAGTTGGCAGATTCTTGCTTACATGGGGCCCTTGGAACATCGATGGGACTCTGCAGGCACAGTAGCTGGAATATAAATTGACTAATGAATAAGTCTACCTCGTTTTTGTTTGCTCTCATGCCGTGATACTCCACTAACATGTTTCCAATATCCTCGGCATTGTCAACAGTGGCACAATTTAAAAAGTGATAACGAGCGTTAACATAATCTCTATGGCGCCAAAAACTATCAGCCAGGGAATGGTGCAGTAAGTCTCTGTTCAATATCTTTGGGGTCAGTATTTTCAACGTTTCTGCAATGAATTTCGGCTTGCCGAGCTCATTGTCTGGCAGCTTCACTGCTATAGATGTCACTTGCTGGCAGATGCTTAGAGACACTGTCTTGTTGTCGATATGATATTTCATACGGGGATCGCTTAGTTCATCCTCAAATTTACGCCTATCACCGCTATCATGTAGGTTCTGGAGAAGTTTCGATGATATCTCCAAGAGGAGTAAAGCAATGTCCTGACCTGTGATGATTTCGTTTGAGCTAAGCAAATACATGGCACCATGATAGAGGAGCGTATTGAGGGGTTCTATTTTCTCCTTACGATTTGAGAATCGGAAGTAGATGTTGCGTAGGTCTTGATGAACTAGATAGAGCTGCTTGCTTTGGACATCACACTTGAGCCTGGATACCAGTCTAGAGGCATTTGTGGACGCTTGGATGAATGACGGCGATTCCATAAAGGATAGGAGTACTTCTTCGGCCTGGCCGGCATCTACAACCGAGACCATGCCTTGGGCCATGCTGGAAACAGATTGAGCCGATTGATGTCCCTTGGGATGAGACAAATTCGAACTAATCAATCCCGATAAACAATCATCTTATTTATACTAACAAAACACAGTCGAAACAAGCATGATTTCCGCAGGTTTAGTCAATTTCGGAGGTCAACGCTCGTATACTTGGGGCATTTTGTGCGCATGTAGCTAAGGCGCGTAAATATAAATTATCAGAGAGTCTCCCGTGTTGGGTTACACAAGTTTGGCCCGAGATTGGGTTTATTAAGAATTTTTGTACAGAATGGTATAATTGGTCACTGTTGCTTAAGTTCGGATCCTATTTTGTAACCCATCAACTTGTTCCATTCGATTTTTGATCTAATCACAGGTAGAGGCCTACGCAGAGCCTTGAAAGTTGTATCGGACATCGTTTGATAATTTTCCGAGATGGCCCTCTGATAGTCACTCTCTAACTTTTCAACAGCATCCACAATATCCTTAGATACTTGCTCTGGATTATTTATGCTGATGCTTCGTTCACAGCGCCTGGAGCTAACTAACTGCACATTCCCGTCTTCATAATAGTGCACATGTAGTCTAATGAGACCTCTTAACTCTACCTGTTGGTCTTTCTGTTGATTAGGATTGAAAGTTATGCTCCAGACTGAACGCCACCGTCCATTCCAGAACTTCTTAGGCTGAAACTGGTGACCCTCAAGACAGGCGTTTAATGTCACTTCAACTTCACCGGACTTGGAGAAGACTGAGCCGGCCCCCTCTGGGTAGTGCTCCTTCGTGTAGCTTAGCCAATCGTTCTCCAGAGCGATCCTCCAAGGTTCTGCCGTGGCATCTGGCTGCCAGTCAGCTACATCGCTGACTATACCAGTCATATGATCGTACCTGAATGTTTTCTTGGATCTAGGGTCTACGAATTTTCCATCTCCAAGGTCGTTGAAGACGCTGAGTATAACTGGGTGCTCGAAGTCTTCTATTTTGATAGGAGTTAGCTGGGATTTATTATATTTTGGAAGCACTTTGGAAACCTGTTCCTCGACGAGCTTGTCATCTCTAACGATATTCTTAACATCGTCGAGAACCTCAGGGAATTCCCCGGGTGGGGCATGCATCAGGAAACTTGAAACCATCTCCGCTGGTGTCCTATCTGATTCATCGATCCTCTGATCATCGGAATTATCATCGGTGTCCATGATTATTGGCGCAATTTCCCGCTGGTATGAGGTATTTATGGGATAACTATGGATCCTATAACTAAAATGTTACGAGAAGGCACTTGTTTATTGCTTCAATAAGTTCAATCTCTCTTTTCTACCAGAACGACCACATAATAATATTTTCGACGAGGTCGATTACCAAATCATTACCTAATATGACGACTTACAGCAGTCATCTTAAGAAACTTAGCAATGGACGGGAAATGGAACGATGAGGCAACAACAACAACAAACACGATCGGTGGTTTCCAAGAGCGAAAAGTTTGCGATTACACTTTGCATTGCAGAGGTTGAGTCTCTGCTGGTGTAGCTTCCAGCTGTGCTCGCCTCATTTCGCGGTCAGTGTCGCACAGAGAACCCAAGAAGGATTCAGGGCAAAATTCCGTTTCGCCGCCGCCCTCGTGGCTTTGAACTGCTTATGGTGAATGAATATGTCAGTATAGGATCCTGTTCGCTGCCATGTAAACAAGCAATTTCGACTATTTATCATTAGGATAGTTAAAAAGTTTATTAGATTCTGTTATTTATATAGAGAGTATTATTATTACTAGGACTAAACATGTTTCCCAGAAACTTCAGCCCCAAAGGCCTCTTGGCCATGGCATCAGACCTGACCGGTCACTTAACCTCGACGCCGGCCACTAGCGAGCTTAGACTGTGCCTACCATCGCCCTCATCTTATTTAGCTTTACATAATAGATCTGCATCATCTTTCATAGACAAAGACAATCAAAAAGGCATTGGGAACCACGGCATCGAACAAACTAGGAAAATTTTCACCACTAGCTGTAGGAACAACCTTGAATCATTAACTGTCTCTAAGCCCAAGGCTAAGTATGGTGGCCGCTTCATGGTTACTTTGTTACCTGGAGATGGCATTGGACCCGAGATGATGCGACATGTGAAGACAATATTTCGCGTCGGAGGCATACCAGTCGATTTTGAAGAGATTAATCTGGACTCAATGAACGAGAACCTGGAGAAAATGGAAGAGGCGATCACCTCCATAAAACGAAATGGTGTTGCTCTGAAAGGAAATATAGAGACCAGGGAGCACTCAAAATATTTCAAGAGTCGCAACGTTGAGCTCAGGACTAGATTAGATTTGTATGTTAACATAGTGCACATCAAGAGTCAGCCAAGCGTCGCAACTAGGCACAAAGATATTGATCTATATCTAATTAGACAGAACACAGAGGGAGAATACTCCTCTATCGAGCATGAGACTGTACCTGGAGTTGTAGAGTGTCTAAAAGTAGTAACGAAACCAAAATGTGATCAAATAGCAAGGTATGCATTCGAATTTGCTGTGCAGAATAATCGTCGAAAAGTGTCTTGCGTTCATAAGGCAAATATAATGAAAGTGAGCGATGGATTATTTTTAAGAACTGCAAGAGAAGTATCGAAAGAATTTCCACAGATAGAGTTTGAGGATATCATCATCGACAACTGTAGTATGCAGCTGGTGTCGAATCCTTGGCAATTCGATGTACTACTTCTGCCAAATCTATATGGAGCTGTTTTAACCAATATAGCTTGTGGTCTTGTGGGCGGACCAGGATTGACTTCGGGGGCAAATTATGGCGATGAATATGCAGTGTTCGAAACGGGAGCTCGTAATACTGGAAAGACAATGACGGGAAAGAATATAGCCAACCCTATAGCAGTAATCAACGCAAGCGCAGATTTGTTGCAATACCTCAAGCTAGACGATTATGCGGAACTAATTCGAAGTGCGGTCCACCGAGCTCTGAACGAGGCTAAAGTTCACACCCCGGATCTGAATGGGCAGCACTCGACAACCGATGTGGTAAACTTTATCATAGACGATATCAGGCATCAACTTCATCTTGGTTAGAAGTCGCTGATCACACCAACTAACCCAGATCGCAGGGAAAAAGTGAGAACTGTGTATCGAGCACATTTTTGCTCATTTCCCAGTGATTTCCGGCAGCAAATATTTGGAAGCTTTTTGGAACCAGGGATCTTTCGTTCACAATTTGTCATGCGATAAAGACCATGTCTTAAACTGGAGGCATGAGATCGATTTTCATCTGATACCGACCAGTCTTAATTATAGAAATACACTAGCCAAAGGTGCTTACACACTGCAGTACTCATGCATTGAATTTTCCAAAATAGGGCTCAGAATAATCTAAAAAGAGAGGACCGTTACTAGCTGATTGGAACCTTTGTTCTTTCGAGGAGAACGTGGATGCATGGACAGAAGTTTAGGTTGATCTGAGGAGCGAACAGATTAGAACACTGCCTTTTGGTCGTTAATTTTCCAAGATGCTCAACTAAATTAGGAAGTATCCATGTGTGGAATTTTTATTTTCTAAAGAGAGGCCAGCTTTGGTGTGTTGTGACGTGGATAGAGTTTGCCTGGTGGTGTCTAGTGGTTGGTTATTGTCGCTGAGAAGTTGCGCCTGACGAGCGTTGTCTGATCAGTTCTTGCGTTGCCAATCGTTTTGGGCCGATTGTCATTCACGCGTAGCCAATGGCAACTGGAGGGAGGCGTTTTCTTGTAGAAAACTAGGTTAGAGAAATTGATCATTTAAATGGCACTCGATCGGGTCTCTTCTGTTAGTTTGGCTCCTGTGGTGCTGGTGGTTGTCACTGTGTTGTCTGTGGCAACGCGGAACCTGAGATAAATCATGCTCCGATCCAAGACACAGACCTGGAGACACACGCAACTACCTGAGCTTGCCACTGGCCTGGAGTGCCCACTCTTAGCTCAACTGTGTCTCTCTCGCAAACTGGCCACAGGCAAGCCATTGGCTCCTTCAAGATTTGCGGCGTCCTTGGCGCACCGAATTACAGGCAAACTACACGCGGACTTCTCTTCCCATGAAACTGGCCACCGATCACGTGTCCACTTCCGGCCGAAGAGAAGCTCTCCTCTGGGACGGATGTGGATCTTAGGCGAAGGAGGATAGAAGCATGGGAGGTCTAACAGTGTTTGGGACTGTTCTTGGTGTTCGGCTGATGATGACATGGTTCGACTTGGTGCTGTGTTTCAATTTCACGGGCGATCTTTTGCCAAATTTTGAGAGCTCAAATTTCGTCGTAAGAGTGTTCCTATTTTTCTCTGGCACCCAAGAACCCACGATATTAGTGAAAAACAATCGGTGAATTCTTCCAGTGCCAAGGAACTAAGGAATCTGTTGGGTCTTGTTGTTCGTCGCTTGTCGCTTGTTGTTTGAGCTTAGTTGAGCTTTCTTGTGGCTTCTTGAGCTTCACTGTTTCAGCTTGTTGTTGTCTGTCCGCCGTCTTGCCGCCGACTTGGAGTGTCTTCGACTGTCTTCGCTTGGTGCAAGCTTGCCTATGTTAAGGATGGAGAATTTCCGGCGAGTCTTGGGGCTTTTTGAGTGCTTTTTGGACTCAAAATGAGAACTGGTGCAGTTTGGAGAGACAAGTTGCTCCAAATTGCTTGTCCTTAGTAGACTGTCTGGTTCACTGGCGGCCCCTCAGAGTGATTGATAAGTGATAAGTGGGGCTCGCCGGCGAGGGCGCAACTGGAGACGCCGGCGAGGAGGGCAAGCTGTTTGGCGGGGGACTCGGTGGGCGAGTGGAGGGGAACTGGATCTGTGTCTGTGTGGAGGTCTGGGTTTGGCGAGTGGGATGCGAGTTTGGTGGTGGGCCCACACACGGCGAAAGAGGAGAAGGAGAAAGAGAGAGAGAGAGAGAGAGAGACAAACGGGCGGAGGTTTTGGATTGAAAAAACAAACTGGCGCCGCGGTGGACTGTGTGTGGCGGGCGCAGAAAGTTGCGTGGGCCAGACTGCTGAGCATGCGCACCAGGCCGAGCGGGCACCAGAAGGGCCTGAGTTGAGCCGCCGGTGAGCTGCCAGCTGGCGGCCACGCGCGCTCCCAAAGACAGTCTGTCAGTGCTCGTTACGAAACGGGCGAACAGAGCCGCCGATCAGCTCAGGCCGAGTGAGGCGCACCGGCGCGCAGGCCCCAACACGCAGCAGTGCATTGGGCGAGCGGGACTGTTCGCCCGCTGGTCCTGCTCGCCCGCTGGTCTCGCTCGCCCCAAACGCCCCAAGTGCGCTGACCCATTGCCGAAACACGCAAACACGCCCACCTCGCACGAGGCTCCCCCGCACTTTGAGGGCGCGCCTAGACACTGGGGCTCTTGGGCGGCAAATGGGCGAGTGGCGAATGGGCGGCCAGAAAATGGCATTAGGGTAATCTTGAGACTGTGTGCTGTAAAGAGGCGTGATCTTGACGCTGATATGACTTGCAACAATGGCAGAGCTTCCTGAGGTGAGCTAAGGTGTAGTGGTGGTCTCTGTTTGGTTCTGAAGACCTCAGCCGATGCGCTCTTGATGCCTGCGAGTGAGTGTGCCTTTGTTCGAATCGCCAGCTAATAGCACTAGAGAAGCCACGGAACATCTAGCCCCAGTCTTCGGGCCCCAGATTAGCGCCGAGCACGAGCTGCGGGCGGCCCTAGTCTGCGGAGGCGCGCAGACTCGCCAAGCCAGGCCAGTGCGGCCGCCTGCTCAGGTGTCTGGCCGGCCGGCTGGCTGGCTGGCTCGCCCGAAGTGGAGCACGAACAAGAGGCCCTTAGGGGCGACTATGAAAAACCGTGAATTCTACCAGTGCCATTAAAGGCAATGAACCTGGTTGCTTGTGCGCGTTGCTTTTGGGTGAAAAATTCGGTAAAGTTCGGCGAAATTCGCTCAAATTGGGCTTGCGTCTTCAGCTTGAGACAGGTGTGCGCGTTGCTTGCCGTTGCTTTCCGCCCACTTCTTGCGCCGCAGCCACTCTCTAACCCATTCTTTTTCTTCCTTCTCCTTAACTGGACAGTCTCGGCCCCCATTTGGCGTCCAGTCTGCTTCCTGCTGGGCCCGAACTCACAATGCGGCTTCAGGGGCGTCCAACTGTCCAAATGTCCAAAGATTCAACTGTCTAAAGATTCAACTGTTCAACTGTTGAACTGGTGAAATGTCGAAAGGACAAGTGGGAGCATTTGTTCCTCCGCGCCGATCAATTGCTCCCACTGCCAACCGCCCTAAGCTCTGCCCGCATCTTGTCCCCCCAGGCGAGCGAACACACACCAGCGAACATTTTAGCCAGCGAACTACACTCGTTCGCTCGCTCGCTCGCTCGTACGACACACAACAACTGGCCGGCCACAAACTCGCCTCCTCAAAAACTCAAACTAAACTCTCTTCTCAGCCACTTCTCTCTAGCTCACTCACTACTTTGTGTAAAATGTCCGGGAATTTGTGGCGCGCCCAAATTGTCTCGTCATCAAATAATGAGCTTCCTCCTCGTCCTTGTTCATTGTCGCGCTCGACTTGGCGCGCTCTCCTGGCCAGAAACTCGAGACTCTTGTCTCTCTCCCAGTCTCTCCCAACTTGTTCTTGTTCTCCCTCCTCTTGCCTCAACTCTGCCCCTCTAGTCTGTCTCTGGCACCACAACAACCATGCGACAATCGGAACCAAGAGGCAATTGATTCTGCGCTCTCAAACTCCCAAACTCTCAGACGAACAATCCGACACACAGCACGACGACGTGGACACACTTCGGCTTGGCTCCGTTTTCTTTTTTGCTCGAAAATTTTGACAAAAACTTGATCGATTTGTGTGTGTGCGAGTGCGCGCAACAAGTGCCCAACGCGCTCTGCCCGATTGATTCAATTTGAAGCCCACTCGAGAGGAGCGCCAACGACAAGGAGCCGAACGACAAGAGACGAGCGAGGAGCGACCAACGACCAGCACCAGACAGCAAGATCCTGAAGCCACCTTGCTGCGAACGTTGTCGCGCCCGCTGCCCAAGTCTCTCTCTCTCTGTACGGCACTCTCTGCAGCTCTTTCTGTGACTCTCTCTGCCTCTGTGACTGTCTCTCTCTCTCTCTCTGTGACTCTCTGCCTTTCTCTCTCTCTCTGTTTCTCTCTCTCTCTCACTCGGCAACTCTCTGCTGTCTCCGGCTCTCTGTGGCTGGCGAGTGAGCGCGCCAATGAGTTTCGTGAACTTTTTCTCCTCATTGGCGCGCGCACACACACAATTGCACACACATGCACAAACACTCGCCAAGTTCGTTCGCTCACTCTAGTCACTACAGTCAGTAGTTCGCTCGCCGGTTGCCTCACTCTTCATTCGTTCGTTCGTTCGTTCGTTGGCTGCAAGTTCGCCCCTGCAAGTTCGCTGGCTCTCTCTCTGCGCATCTCGTGCATTGTGTGCAGTGTGTGGTGCACTTGTTCTGCTGCGCGCCCCAAAGCCGCCGCCTCGCATCAGGCCGCGTGTCTGACGGAGGCGCATTGTTCGCGCAACACACCAGCAGCAGCACTTGCTCGCTCGCTCGCCTGCTCGCCTGTTTCGCCCCAAGCGTGCTGCTACTCGTCCCCCACTTGTTGCTTATTGTCAGCGGCAGTGAGGCGAGCGGGCGGCTTTGTGAGCGCGTCCGTCTCTGTGTCCCTGACAGTGAGTGTCTGCCCCCAAAGTGTCGTGCTCTGTGCTCCGGCTTGCCCAGTGGAGTTAGCCTGCCGACTGCAGCCTGCAGACTACAGACTGCGGGCGGCGGGGGTGCGCGCAGATCTGGGCTCCGCTCCCACTGGCAGTCTCTCTCTCTGCCTTCCACTACTACCTAAGCCCCCACCTTCTGGCTTCTGGCTTCTGGCTTTTCTGCCTTTTCAGCCTGCTGGCTGTGCCGTTCGGCGAGCACCGCCGAAGCAGAGCCAGCGAACCTCAGAAAGCTAAGGGCACGCTTGGGCCGTGCTCGCGTGTGTCACATGCCGCCGAATGGACGAGCAGAAGGAGCGAACTGTTTCCCCGCAACACACTGACTCTAGTCTCACTCTACTCACTTCACTCACTTCACTCACTCTACTCACTTGCCTCACTCGGCCAACGAACGAACCGCCGAACCCACAGACAAGCTTCCCCTCCACTGTCATCGGGCGGCCGACACACAATGAGCAAAGTGTCGTAATGTTGCCGCCGGCGCCGCACTTCCACTCCACTTCCACTAAGGACACAATGCTAAGGCCAGACGCCGCCCGCCAACTGCTCGCTCAAGTGCCCGCCCGCCGCCCAACAACCAACTACCAAAGACCAACGACCAACTACCTGCGACCAGCCCGGCCCACTCGCGTCGACCACCGACATGCTCCAAGAGCCCCAGACCAGCGCCCCTCTCCAGAAGGAGGCCAATTGTTGCCCACTTGGGCCTCCTTCTGGCGCTCGCCAACATGCAATTGAGTGCCGCTTCTTGCCCACCTCTGTCTCTGTCTCAGGGGCCACAAGGCGAACCCAGTCCCAATCTGGCCGCACCTTGTCCGAATCGAGCGCCTCCTGTGGGCCTCCAACGAGCCTGCGACTGTCTGTTGGCGCCCGCGCGCCCGGAAGTGAGTGGAAGGAGCCAGGAAAACAGACAAGAGTTGGAGAGAAAAGTTCCAAGTTCGATTGGCAATCCAATTGGCCGAATTGGATTGCCCATCTGATTGTCTGATTGGATTCGGCGCGCCGGCGGACACTAATTGTCGGAAGTTGAGGGGCAAACAATTGGCCGAGAACAATTGCTCGCCTCTACTAGATCACACTGTTTGGGCGAATCTGCGCGCAATCGGCCATCAAAGAGAGAGAGAGACTGTCCTCCCGGCCCAGCTTGGCTGAGTGTCGCCGGCAGATTGTCGTGTGGGAGCCAAACTGGAGCGCAAACTCAAGTGCACTGGCGGGGCAACCTGCTTGCTTGGAGGCCGCCGACACTCAAGCTCAGGTGAACAATGGCGGCGATGCTCTTTTTCTGGCGCCACTCCAGCGAGCTGGCCGAGTGCGTCGCCTGTTTCCTTGTTTCTCGCCGCCACTCTGCCGCCGCATTACAGTCGCCGGCCGGCGAGCCAAGACAAGGGCCAGGCGCACTCGCCGGCCGACCTTCCGATGCAACTCAATCGAGTGTGACCAAAGTCGTTGCGCTACTTGTTTGGCCAGAGACTAGGTAGAGTAAGAGACAGGACACAGGGGCAGTCGAAGGAGAAGAAGGAGAGCAAAAAATGTTTGTCCAATGGCGGCCTCTTATTTGTGGCGGCCACTTTTGCAGCGGCGCCCGACTCTTAGGTCTCTTGGGGCAGTGAGCCTTACGAGCTCTGAGCTGTAGGCCATGAGCTGTGGAGCTGCGAGCTGTGAGCTGTGGCCTCTGCCGCCAGTCTCTGGCCCGCGGCAGTGGTGCAGCCGGCCGAGTGGCCGACGGGCCTGGCTGAATGGACTGCGACGGACTGGGATGGAACAGAATTGACAATTATCTTGTCGCTGCGGAGGGAAGACAAACAGCGGCGGCGCAGGTCCTTTTTGTGCGCGCGCTTTCAGTTCCAGTCTGCGTGTGGAATCTAGATCCGCGTCCTCGCCGAGCTGCTGTCGACCGATGCGCGCACAGAGCAGAGGAGGAGCGCGCGCTCACAAACAGCGGCCCGCTCGCTTGGCTGCCTCTCTCTCTTGCAGACTGTCCTCAGCTGGCGCGCAAATCCCCCCAAAGTTCGCTCAAGTTCGCCCGCCCTGCCCCAAAAGTTCGCTCTCCTTTTTCCTCAGGCTCACTCTCCTGCCTGCTGCCTGCTGCAAGCCGCCCGCATGGGTCCGCTGGCTCCTCTCCAAAGGTTCGCCCGCTCGCTCACCTGCACACTCGGCCCACTTGTTCGCTCGCTCTCTCTAAGCCGCCCCTCGCCAGCATCCAAGCAGCACAAATGAAATGAAAAGAATCTGGCTCCCTTTCTCACACACTCAGTCACTCGCTCACTCATTCGCTTGCACTTACCAGCAGCACTCATTGCGCAAACCTCGAGGGTGGAATTCGCTCACAAGTCAGTCTCTATTTCTATTTCTAGTTCGCCTCTGCAGCGCCTGCAGCAATTCGTCCCCAGCGAACCGGCGCACAATCTCAAGTTGGGACAGTTTTAAAGAAGGAAAATGGGGGCTTTCTTGAGGGCACTTGTTGATGTTGCGCAACAACGAGCACGCGCACAAAAACGAGAACCAAAACGGAGCGACGCGCAATTGGCAACTGGCCAACTGAAGCGGCCAAGCGAAGCGGAATGGAATGGAATGGTTTCTAGTGAGATGGAATGAAATGGATTTGCTGGCAATGTTCGTCCTTCTGGGAGGACCGTCTTGTGGAGAAACTGGACGAGATTTGGCCTCTCCTTTGGGCTCGCTCGCAAGTGTTCAGAGCGCCATCTCTGTGCACCGGCGGCAACGCTTGAGCGGCGGCCCTGAGCTCAGGTGTGGGACGAGCCGCGAGAAGACTGGCACTGCACTGCAGTGTAGTTTGGGTCAACATCTCTGCACGCCTGGCCCAGCTGGTCGGCCGGAAGAGACACACAGACTGAGGAGGAGCAGAGGCCAGCAGACGCACGGGCAGCCAAGGGAGCCAATGGCATCTCTCCCTAATGATAGTTCGGCGAGGAGTTCGGTTGGGCGCCAAGATTGCAAAGTTTTGAGCGGCGCCCAAAGGCAGAGGTGCGCGAGGAGCGTGGCCTTTGGCTCGGCGGCCAACTGAGCTGGAAAGAGGCGCACAGGACAGCACACTTGTTGCTTGGGATTGGGGCTCGCGATGACGCACAGAGCTGCTCATTCTCGTTTGGGACCTTCTCGTTCTGAAGCAACGAGGCTGAGGGGCTGAGCATCCGACAAACAACAGGCCACGAGAAGCGGAAAGTGCTCGGCTCGAGTGTGTGTGTGCAGTGGCCTGTGTTGTGTCGGAAAGTGGCTGGCCCGCAGACTGTCTGCCGCCCCCAAGGGCAACCATCAGCAGGATCATCACGGCCGCACCATTAGGCGCACTTGTCTCTGGGCGGCTCTTCTCTGGCTTGTTAGTTGCGCCGTTTGGAGCTTTGGCTCTCTGCTGTTTGGGGCCAGTCAGAGGGGGGAAAAAAGGGGGAAAAAACTGGACTAGAAGCTGCGTTTTGGACGAGCTGGTCTTGTGACAACAGTGCACGACAGCTCCTCAAACAGCAAACAGTTGACTCTTGTCGCCCCATTAACAGTTTGAGTGCGGGGCCCGCGCCAGTTGGGCGAAACATGACGAAACAGGAGCCACTTAGTTGACTATTAGTTGCCACTTTGTTGCCACTTTGCTCTTCCGGATGTGCCAGCCTGAACGCCGAGCCAGTTCGTCCACCAGTTGAGCTCATTCAGCCGAGAGTGTGGCCCGAACTCGAGTTGCCGAACTCTGTGCCGCGCGAGACTGCCTTTGGTTCAGCCAAATTTGTTCAGCCAAGAGTGTGCCTTTTGCCGAGGCTGAGGGCCAACTCGTGAGCTGGCAACAGGTGACAGTGTGAGAAGCTGGAGGAGATAATTGAATTTGGCCTGCGCGGAGTCGACTCGCGCGGCGCGGTACACGTGCGGGCCCAAGTTCGGCGGGGCGTGTCGGGCGGGACGCGCGGCAAGCAGTAGTTCGCGCGCTGCATTCTGCCCGAAGCTGAGCCTCAGGCGCACGCGTCCGCAGCAGCCCGCACGCTCAGGGCCCAGCGAACAGAGAAGAAGCACGCGCGCACCACAGACTGTCTGTGGCTCTTGCAGCGGATTGCAGCCGAAGGGGGCGAACAAATTTCAATCGCCGCCACAAAGTCATGATTTTCTCCACTGCTCATTGTGTGTCGGCCAGGGCGGCCCTGCTTGCCATTTTGCGGCCCGATCGTTGCGCAACACTGGCCCAAAACTGCCCAGCCGAAGCCCCACACGCCGCTCTGGACTCTGGACTGTGTCCGCTGGCCCTCCCTCAGTCAGTCTGTCTGTCTTCCAGTCTGGTCGGTGGGAGCAGCAAGGGCGGCAAAGGCTCGCCGCCGGTCCGCTCTGCTGGCCAAACGCCAGAGAGAGAAAGCTCCAGCCAGTCCCAATTGGAAGTCGGTTGCTTGGAAATGGGAGTCCAGTTGGGGGCTGGTTAAAGATGGGCAAAGAGTGGGAAAAGAGGCGCTCAGGCACGAAAGCTGCGATTTTGGACTTGGATTTGGCCACAGGAGAATGGCCAAGTCCAAAGAGGCAAAGAGGCAAAAGTGAGGCTCGCAACGTGTGTGTGTCGGCCAATTTTCATGGTTTCAATGTCTCTCATTCTCGTGTGTGAATCAAGAAGTCGGAACAGTTGTCCATCAAGAAGCAGAGAAGGAGGAGCAGCAGTGGAAAGCTTTGTTGCAGCTTCTTTTCTGCAGTTGGCCGAGCAGAGTCGAGTCGAGAAGGAGCAAAAGGCGACTTTCGGGGAGGAAATTGCGCGCAATCAAGTGGCTTACATGGAGGAGGCGCCCGCGTCAAGCGCCGGCACGACAATGCTCGAGCGAGGCGAGTCGAAGGAGGAGAAAAAAAAACACTTACCTGCCCATTTGGCGCAACCTCAAACTGGCCAATCCAGCTCAGCTCAGCTTCACCTCAAACTTGAACCAAATTCAGCTCAGCTCCCTCGAGACCAGCTCAGCTGAGGCGAAATTTCAGCTCAGCTCCAGAGGCACTTCGGCAAAGGTGCACCTTAGCGCAAGTCTCCATCTTCGAGGATTCTTCACTCAACAAAAGCTCTACTCAACTGAAAGTCCACAGCTGCAAGTCTTCTTGGAAGAACTCAGAAGAAGCTCAAATTTCCATGCGGTTTCTTTTTTTTTTCTTGCCTCCCAAAGACAAGCCAACGGCACTGAGCGTCTATGTGTCTGTGTCTGAGTGTGTCTGTGTGTTTGCGGCTGGCCAGCTGAAGGAAAGCGGACGCGAAACGAGATAATAATTATGTAATAAGTTTGAACTTGAAACTTTTCCCCCACTCGAAGAGGGCAGACAAGGGCGGCCCAAAGTGAGGCTTAGGGTGGGGAAAGAATGGAGTGTTTCCTTCAGCTTTTGCTTCTGGCCACCATTGCCGAAGCTTAGGGGCAATTGCTCACGATTTGCCACACGAGAATGTGTGCCCACTTTGTGTGGCGGCGCCCAAAAGTGAAACAAGAAGACGAGGCCAGACACAACAAAGGCAACAAGTGGTCACCATTGTCTGAAAGGCGCCAATTTGAGATTCGCCCTTTTCGGCCTCAAATTTTCTCCCAGAGTTTGCACAATGTAGACTGTTGAATGTAGACTGTTGGATGTAGACAGTCTGCAGTCTAGAGTTTAGAGTCTACACTATACAGTCTACACTAGACAGTCTAGAATGCAGAATCGGGAATGTAAAATGTGTTCGAGTGTGAGCGCGTGTTCCACTGAAATGCTCACTGGTCGCCAGCTTGGCCAGAGAGGCAAAAAGCGTGCCAATTTGTTCTGCTCCCAATCTGTTGGCGCTCTTATCAAGCTGCCTCATCAACTTGCGTCCGGCCCACTGGCGCCCACTGGCCCAATTGAGCCCGCAGACTATCTCTGCAGACTGGCTGCCTCTGCTGCCCTCGAACCAGAAGACACAATTGGCACGAAAACACGCCAAGTCTCTGCCCAGACACTCAGACAGCAAAGAAACACAACCTGCTGCACCTCAGGGTCCCCGAAAAAGTGGCCAGCTGTTCCTCTTCTGTGCCCCTTTTTCCAGACTCTCTTCCAAAACTCGACGCCACTCAGGCTCGTCCTCTTCCTCTTCCTGTTCCTCTTAATTTTCCTCTTCCTCTTCCTCTTGCTCTTCACTCGCCTCCCAGCGCCAAACACCGACACTCGTGACTCGTTTTCACCACTTTTCTCCTTCCCTCGTCTGCCCTTCGACACTGCATACTGCTCAGCCCAGGCGAGATCCATCATTTGCGAATAAAATTATCCACCTCTAGCTCAGCTCTTCTTCCTCGCCTCTAATTTGGCTCCAATCCAAAGGGGAAACACTTCTTCTTGCTCGCCTGAGGCTGACGAGCTCACTTTTCACCAAGCAGGCAAACTCATGGCCTGTTTGTTTGCCCCTCAGGTTGACAGTAATTTTTCAAGGAGAGCTCATTGCAATAGCCATTTAGCCGTTTTTCTAGACCTTTTTTCTTGTGCCCTTGTCTGTGTGTGTTCGAGTGGGCTTCTAATGAAATTAAGGAAACGAGGGAGAGAGAAAAACTTGAGAATTCTACATACAGTCAGAGGGAGACCATTGACTGTGTGTAGAGCTCCAACACTTGGCATTGTCTCTTGAAACGATACTTTTCCGCTTCGGCAAGCACAAACAATGGCGGCAGACTAGCGCCACTCCAGTCCAGTTTCGTTCACCTTTTCACCAATTGCGCTGCTAATTCCAAGACCCAAGTCTCCCCTCATTTGGACGATCCATTCCAACAGGTGGCCAGCCGATACTTGTGCATCTCTTCCGCTCTCGTGCTCGCATATACGAGCGTCTCGAAATGATCAATTAGGCTCACGAAGCTGCAATGCTCAGCCAGGCGCCTGCAATGATTTACACTAATCACACACTCACACTCACACAGGTCTAACAACCAGCCCTGATCTTGGCCCTTGGGCTGCCTCTAATGGGGAGCAGTGGAGGATATCTCCGGTGATTTTAGACTCGACTCGCTGGCTTCTTTTCACCGAGGCCACCGACAAAGAATCACCTCTTGGCTGTCATTGACCAGTTCCGACTGATGTCCAAACAATTGGAGTCCTGTCCAAGTCTTTTCCACTTAGCCAACTCGGCTCCTGTAGAAATAAGCACCGTAATACTAATGCACTGCTTTTGAAATGGTCAATCAATGACCACACTAAACTACTATCAAAGTCGGTATGCCAATTGATTGGCATAATCAAGTGGCCAAATCAAGTGAGCTGACAAGTATCTGAAATCGAGCAGGTGGTCCACCAGAGATTTCAAAACAAGGGCGACCCTCTCTCTCTCTCTCTCTCTGATGGTCTCTGATGGTGAGCACCCACAAATTGCAGGAATTCATATACATCGATCTGTGATTACAGTGTCAGATGAAAACTCTCCAGAAGAGACCCACTTTACAGAGTGCTGCTTTGAAGCGAATCCGTCACCTTTCGATACGGCACCATCCGCTCACAACTCAAAATGCCGACAACTTCGGGTTGGAAATCTCAAACTTTTCTCCATAGATCTTGCCATGATGGACAATAGTCTCCAGCCTGTTTATGTGAGTGTTGTTGCTAGCAATCCTGTTAACACGACACTTTTAAATCATATCTGTATGTCCGCATTCGAATAGGCGAGGGATAACCAATTCCGACAAACACGAGTAGCCCAGTCTTCAATGGTGCTTGTTACTCACCGTCGACTGCTCAACTATGAACTATCGATCATGAACTCTAAGGGACCAGATGATGCAAATGATTTCGACACTCTAGTGGCCTTGTTCCTTGTACAATCAAGTAGTTATTCAAAAAGGTCAGATCATTCGATTGGTGTCGAGAATAGAGAGGGAGTAGTATTTATCATTCAAGTTCGCAAATTGCGATCACCTTTTAATATCTCATAGGATCGAGTTGAAGACCCACAAATGTTCCAGTTTGTACCTGGAAATGTGGTGCCTTCATACAAGAGCCCGTCCTGTCCAAGAGCTAAGTCAAGGCAATACGAGTGAGAAATATGAGTAGTATCAACTGGAGTGAACCTACGGGCCGATAGTGCCCTCTATGTCTGAAGACACCGGTCCGTCATTACCGCATGGGGAGATATACATGCTCACGGAAGTTGTGACAATCGAAATAACCTTAACTTCCAAGGTTCTCAATATACTAAATACTAGATGATATTAGAGGTTAGCTGGATACTTATTCGATATGTGAGTAACAATTCGAAGTGAGAGAGATAAACCCGTTGATCGGTCATGACAAGGATGATTAAAGACCTAGATTTCATGGTCTCCTTTTTTTATTGGAAGATGCACTCCAATATGGTGCAAGAATTACATGAGCCGGTATGAATGCTGCATGCTGCTACTGAGATACTAGATTAGATTGAGATTTCATATTCTGGACATCTATGCCTAAGGCCTTAAGGATGCTCTCAGAATCACATAGTTCCCCAGGCTTCATTTTATCTTTGATTATGCCCGTTATCTTCTTGAGGACATCATCGGCCAGCTTCGCCTCATGCTCGTCCGGTTTTATGGGTGCTGATGAGGCAGAAAGCCTCTTAGTCTGCACATTACGAAGATCTTCCAAAAGTGCGTCAATCTCATTCAATTCATTTTGTACCTTTACAACCTCGTTGTGCTTGTTGTCGGTCAAATCGTTCATCATTTTGTCTACCATATTCTTGACATAGTTACCCGCTCCATTGGCAAAATTTTGAATGCTAGCGGCATACTCAACACAAGTAGGATTGCCACCATAAACCTCTAACAATGTTTCTGAGTCTTCTTTTGTGATATTGGCAAAGGTAGAATCATTAATGGGTAAATAGGATCCAAAAGCAGGGGGTTCAACAAACTCAACCGGATGGACTTGCTCGACCTCCTCACTGATATCTGGTGGGAGTATATCGATACCATCTTGCAAAGGACCGCAAACATGCTCTAAATCTAATAATCTCTCATTATTATCTTCAGGTTCCAACATGGGACCAATGATTTTTAACCTAACACTGCCATCTTCAGCTAATTTTAAAAACGATAATTGAGTCTTAAGAGGTTCCAACTTGTTGACTGGTACTTCAGGGTCCTTGGGCTCGGGAATTGGAGTTTCTTCTTGAATCTTTGGGCTGGGAGCCTTGGTCTCTGGCCCAGGAGGAGGAGGAGGAGGGGGTTCTATTTGCTTTTCAGCATCGTTGGCCAATGGCTGATGCGTAAAAATCTCTGTTCGTGCATCATTGATGTTGTTCTCGGGTTCTTTAGGAGTATCAACACGATCTGTATCTAATACTTTTTCACTAGCATCCTGAGGTCCTAAAGTGGTTGGACCGTCAGTGATTTTCATTACAATATCGTTTACCTCCTCAGTTGGGGCCACGGTAACTGCTGGAGCCTTGGGCGGCTCCAGCTTATTAGCCTGATTATCATTTTCTGTCTCTGAAAATGGAGGCACCTCTTGCTGGTGCAGGGGCGGTGGAGTTGGTTCTCGATTGATAGGTTCTAATAAGGGTGGTAGGACCTTGATTAGTGGTTGAGAGTGGTGATGGTGCTTATGGTGCTTTTTGTGTTTTTTGTGTTTCTTGTGTTTTTTGTGCTTCTCAATGTCCTTGAGATTTATTATAAGCGGAGGCACTTTCATCGTAGCTATATAGTTGAAAGCTGATCTGCTGGTCAAGAGTCTAGAGAAATACTCTGGGCTTTACGGAACCAGACAATTTTGGCGGCGCTTTGGAGTGAACGAAACATTGAGCGAATTTCGCCTTTGCATTGCGTGCAGTACGTTGCACGCGGGGATGTAAAAGTTCAGCGAGCTGAAATCACTCGCAAAGGCAAAGCTACACGAGCATGAGCATGCCAGACGCTCGACTGGTTCTGCGAGACTGAAATCGTACACTTCCATACGAAATTAGTACAAACAAGTATAGGGTTCAATTCTTTGTGCTTTACTATTGCGCTCTAGAAACAGTTCGCGCTGTTAGATTCATCCACAACTTACAGCAGATGTGGAGAGAGTACAATAACAAACGTATTAAACAAACAAACGTCTGTAATTGGATGTTTTTCTCTTCCCATGATTTGATCCCCTAAGTGCATTGATCGAGGAAATTGAAACTAGTGGTCTTAGTTTCCCACGTAACACTCCCCATAAGTAGCTTTGCATTGTTCTCTCACTCTAACTTGCTAGAGAATAATGGTTAGAAAGGATAAAAATTCAGGCAAGCAACCGAATGCGCCTGGCCTAGAGATACTCTCGCAACAACCACCTCTCAATCCATACTACCCGGAGCTGCCCTCTTCAAGTTCCCAACTTTTGCCACCGCCACCACCATATCCAGATTCAAGTTCTAACAATTTTCGCCATCAAGCCGTCATCATGAATGGTCCTAACTCACGTAGCGATGTTAGCTATACACGTTATCCAGTTCAAACTCAGAATCGCCATAACATTGTGATACATGGGGTTCCATACGACCATAGAACGCTACGTTACAGCAGGAAGGTTCGCTCGTTCAATACTCAGCTCGTATTGATTGGAATAATTGCAGTTATTACTTCCTTGGCTGCCCACTCTCTCTACAAAGACAGACCATGCTTGTTCAACTTCACTGTCCACAAGCCAGACAAAGATTTGAACATCACCATAGAGGACGTGAAAGAATACCACTTCACTATCGCTTACCTGAGCATTTTTATCATATTCATCTGTTTGATCAAGAGCTCCATCGGCTTTGACGGCAAGAGTCATTGTTGCTACAGGTTCCTCATAACTCTGACTACATTCGTGGCCGCCTCAAGCACATTCTATTTAGCTTACTTGGCTCTCTACAGTCCTTGTGCAATCAAGACAAACGAGATATTATCAAATATCGGTAAAACATTCTTGAGCTCCATTAGCAACAGTTTGCCGTCACCTGATAAGAGAGTTTTCGGCGAGTCAACCGTTCTTGATGTTGCCAACGAAGATCGCAGTGGGGTGGCAATATTCCTCATCGATGCCCTCAATTTCTTATTCTATCTCGCTGCCTTCTTGAATTCATTACTATTATGAGGAGAGCCACAAGCCCACAAGAGGAAAAGAGATTGAACCTGGGCCATATCAACTGCGGTCTGAGCGAAAATTATGTGAAAACAAACGTGACACAATTCTGATCTGGTCTCAAAAGATCCAGCGAGCTCCATGAGAGAGCTCTCGAAGAGATAAGTGATGGCACCACAAACAGATAAGAAAGATAATAAGTAAGCAATAAGTGAGAAATTGCCGCAAGTTGGATCGCATATATGTGGAGTCCTTATTCACAAAATAAAGAATAATTTACAGAAAATGTAGTTCCAAGTCCGTCGGTGAATCTGATCAATCTAGACCATCGTCCAACTCCTCCTCTGGTTTGTTATTGGGCTCGTCATCGTCCATTCTCCTGGCGGCAGGCTCTCGAGAGCCTCTGAATGTAAAGGGATCAAACTGTTCCAGTCTTTCAGTCTGCCAGTGGCGTAGATCGACCCAGGGGATTTGCTCGCAGTCGATCTTAGGGTTCCACTTGGCCGGCCTCAGGAAGGCCAAGGGTTGGATCCTCTCGATTTGGTCGCTGTTGTCGCAAATAATTCTCGCCAAAGAGGTACGCTTAATTTCTGAAAGTTGGCTCGGAGTGAAGGCGCCCGCCTGGTTGCCGTTCTCGTACCAATAACGGTCAGCGATCTTGAGACGACGAAACTGTTCGCCTATGATACAAGCAAACACAGGTCCAACCATGGCGTCTTTGAGTTTTTTCTCATAGTTGCCGGCTATGAAGAGATCGATATCGTCAACATGCGCATAGAGCTGGGCAAAGATCCTGCCAGCTCCCTCGGCCATAACCGCGTCGAGCTGCTGGAATGACGAGAGTCTGGTGAGACCGCAAGCTTGGCGGAAAAAATTGTAGCCCGGAATTCCATGATCTCGGCCTCGTTGTATGTTGATGGTGACCAAGTCCATGCCAAAGCTCGAGTTAGTGTCCTGAAAAAGGTGGTTGGTGAGCTCCTCTGTGAAATGATTATCCAACGATTGAGAGGGCTCGTTGATCATGGAGTGTATGCAAGCGTCGTAGTTGCCCTCGCGATAGAGGGAGGCTGGATTGTTGAAGATCTGGCGCAACTTGAACTGCTGGATCAGCTGTCCATCCTCCGTTTGGAAATTGAACGCGCCCTGAACAAGCGAGTGCAGCCTATAGGCGGCGCCAGCAAACTCGTTGATGATCGAGGGATCAGTTTCGGGATCATAGTCCAGCGAGTAGCCGCCATTGGTTGAGCTTAGCTCCAGCCTGAAGTCCTGCAAAACCACTGGGCCCACAATGAGCGGCAGCCACTCGTTGTAGGTGATGTGTTGGATTTCGGCAATCACCACCCGTCTGGCCTCCTGGAAGAGCTTCTCGTCTGACCAGCGAGGATTTAGCGACCACAAGAGGCGAGCTATTCTGTTGTGTTCGCGCAAAAACAATGCATGCGTTGTAACAAGACCGGTGAGCTCGTTTACTCGATTGTCGCCCGCAACAAAGCAACGCATTCCACGCCTAATGCCAGCCGTTGGCAGTATGCAACCCTCGCCAATGCGGGCATCAAATGGCAAAAATTCCTGCCCGTTAATTTGAGAACTCTTCAGCAAACCTCCTCTGAAACGACGCAACCCGAGAGCCTGCTGCTCGTCGTTGCCATAGATCATTGAGCCATCAATGAAGGCAGTCAACTGGTTCAGTTGTTCGCGATACCTTAGCCTACAGCCAATGGGCGGCGATGGGGCATTTCTGACCAGATTCATGCAGCCCACATTGAAGCGTGCATAAAAGGGATCCGCGTCTGGGAGGAGAACTGAAATACAAGCCGGATGTTTGAGCTTAGGGTCGAGCAGGAGCTTCCTATTGCAACAGTCTATGCTGGTTCCCTGTGGAGTGAACATGGGCGTGGTTGCGGCCAAACTGAGATCATGGTCAATGAACTGGCCCCACTGCATGAGCATCACCGTGGACTTTGGGTCGGCCCTCTCGCTCCAGCGCACAGTGGCCAGGCTAACTGTCCTTGGATTTGGCAAGGGAGCATTGGTCACCCCAGTCTTCCTAACCTCGTTGATGCCGTCCTCGTAGTCTGGGGGCAGAATTCTAGTATAGGGCGTGTTCGACTTGCCCCAAGCTGTGTGTCTGAGATTGTTGCAGCTGCCGTCGTAGGTGCGGTAAGGTTCGCGGTTTGCAAAACGATTACAAACCGGATCGCCGGGACATCTTGAGGCCAGATTGGTCTGGGTGAAGTCGATTTCCGGATGCGAACTGCGCCTCCTGGAAATCTCGCCCGTTCCCTTGGGAGGACAGTCGTTGGTGATCAGTGTGTCTGGGTCACTCTGGTTGCAGGCGTCCTCTTTCTCGCGCTGCGGCTCGGGTATGGCCCTGCTTTGGATCAGGCGACTGGCCACCGCCAGGAAGTCGGCCCCGTCGCTTGCCAGCTTGGCGACGGCCTTGTTGTTTCTCAGCTGGATGAAACGCTGATGCAGGTCGCTGGGCGAGTCTTTGCGCAACGACAGGCCCTGTTGGATGGCCGAGCGTTCAATTTCGTTAATCCTTTCTGATTCCTTCTTCTCGAACACCTCGGCAATTATATTCTGCAAGGCTTCCAGTTTGATCAACGGCTTGGAGGAGCTCGGTCTCAGTTTGTTGACCAGCGGTTTGATGAGCTCCAGCGAGGGGATCACTCCGTTGGCCTGTTGCTGTGGGGACTGCTGCTGCTTCTGCTGCTGGTGACGCTTGGGACAACAGACCAGTGAGAGACCTCCGGGACACTTTTGGGTGTCCATCTCGTACCTTATTGCGGGCCCGTGTCTGTGGTAGCAGGCGGCCAGCGGGCGACACACTCCCCGGCGACCGTCGTCGGTCTCGCAGAGGATGCGGTCGCGTTTGCGCGGCGGCGGCCCATTCGGCGGGTACTGGTTGAACTGGTTCCTCCACCGATGATGCAGACCCCCATGGGGGCCGTCCTGGCCTTCGGGCCCCTGCGGCTGGTAGTTGTCGTTGAGCTCGAGACGCTCGTTCTCGGGCACGCCCCAGTGTTTGGGCCGGTTAATCAGGTTGCTAGCCAGTCGGGCGGCGCCACCGAGCACTGCCCGGCCGGCGTTGCAGAGGAACGAGCTGAGCTGGTTGCTGGCGCATAGCTCTCTGGTGTTCTGGCATTTGCTTGGCTGCGACAACAAGAGCACCAGTACCAGTATCAATATTGACGGGATTATGATTACCCTCAGTGGTAGACTCTTGTGGTGGGTGGTTGTTTCGAGTTTGCTTCCTCTTTGTTCTTGCATCTTGATCACTCTTCAGCCTCACTCTCGGTCTCAGTCAACTGGTCTTGGTGGGGAACTCTCTTCCTCTCTCGATCGCTATTGTTTCATAATTTTGCTCGTAAATCTTATCCTCGAAATCCTTGAATCGCCAAATAGGAGAAATAAAGATGAAGAAGCCAACATCAGTCTCAACAAGTGGCCAGTGGAGGCTAAATTTGACACACAATACACAAGATGAACGACATTCAAGAGGGAAGTTGGGCGGCTAACCTTGACTCCGGCAACGCTCCTCGAGAGTAACAAGCACGCGCAAGAGCTAAAGAGGCGTTCGCGTGCTCCTGCCCATCTCCCTGGCTGCTGCTGTGTCGTTTAATTCAGACACAGACTAACCCGATCACCGTGTTACGAAGACCACAAGCCATCAGGCTCGGTTATTCCCCCACTCTCCGTCTTCCTCTTTGCCGTTGCGTCTGTTCGTGCCAATGCCAATGCCACTGCCTCATCCACAGGGATAAATACGTTCAGCTGGCGATAGACACACAAGATGTGTGTCTATAGTCAGCCTGCTTGGCCGCCCTTTGCCCACAAGAGTGAGAGGAAGAGATGAAGGAAGAGGAGGGAGAGAGATAGTCGCCCATTGGATAGGTGCTCCCTCCTCTGATTTAAAGGTGAAAGTTCATCTAGTGCATTCCCAGTTGCCAGTGTCACGGCATCGGATCAGCGTGTTGATTAATGGGATTCAATTATACTCTCGTCGCGACTCGTGTTTGAGGAGAATGGCGTATGAATCTTTCTGTGTAGGTGCCTGTTATGTGACAGGCAAGCTTATCGTCATGATTTACGCCTTTGTTTGTCCAGGCCGAGCCAGTGGGGGAGAGAAAGAGGGAGTGAGAAAACGAGCCAGACTGACGGAATGATGAAGGAAGAAGTGAAGATCCACTACGTGTTGCACATACTTTTTCCGCCTATGCTTCCGGCGCCCAGGCAATATAACAGTTGAAGATGCTGCTGCTGCCAATCTGGCAAACTTGCACTCGCCTGCACTCAACATCATCCCCTCCCCCAAATGGTACTGTACATCCAATTTTCAATTCTACAAAACTCGCACTAGTAGTAAGCCGTACGATTTCCCTTCCTAGTCTTGGCCCTTCTCTCTCTGTGAGCCTCGCCGATGGTGGTGGAGAGAGGAACAACCTAATCAGCGGGGCGAGAAACAACTCCAGTCATTAGAAAATAGCTTTCTTAATCAATCTGGAATGCGGTCTCACGATACACCACACCGTTGGAATAGGAAAGCGAAAAATCTCGTTTAAACGTTTCATCTGGATCAAGGCGGAATGGCGGCTGCTCTAGAGCAACATTGATTTGTCAGCGGGCAAATACGATTGCGTTTAATTTATGTGAGTCGCGCGCCCGGCTACAGAAACACGAGCTCGCGACTTAGATCTCAAACTACAAGAAGCGGATGAGTTGTCGCATCCGAAGAAGAAGAAGACCAAACGCATCCACTAACAAACAGTCAGCATTAGCGGTGAAAGAATTGTGATAGAATGCGCTCCATATTGTCTTCAACACCATTTTCTTGTGTGCCGCTTACACGACTTGGATGTGTGATGATGATAAACTCTCTTCATAAGTGTTTGCACAAACCGTTCCAGATCGTGCATGACTAAGATTATCCTCCAAGCTAATCGCGATACACAGTCGCCGTCGATTTATAAGCCACAAACACTGAATCAAATATTGAACTTTCAGTCCATCAAGAATTTTCTGCCATCATGTGAACGCATTGCGCCAACTCCTTTTGGACACTAACAAGCTCGTGCGTCTTCGATTCCAATTTGGCCACTAAAACATCAAGTTTCTGCTTTAACTCACTATCGTTTCTCATTATATCAGAATTGCTATCTCCATTCTGTCTTGCGACACTACCTTTTATCTCCATCTGTTCCATGGCCTTCTGTAACTTTTCCAGCTCGTTATCTTTCCTCTTCAATTCCTTCTCTACTTCGTTGGCGTAATTCTTGTATTTATTCAATTCGGCGTCCCGTTCGGCGTCGGGGTTTCCATTTTCACCCTTCGATTCCAGGCTCGCCAGCCTCATCTGTAATTCTTTGTTCCAATCTCTTAAACTCAATAACTCCTTCTCCCACTCCTCAACATGGGCTTTGGATTCCTGCAAAGCTTGTGTAAGTTTTACATTGTTTGTACGTAGATTCAATAATTCGTTTTGCCATAAGCTAGCGTTCTTAGAGCTCTCCTCTAGGGCTTGCTTAAGTCGTTCGTTCTCATATCGGAGCTGCTCTTTGATTTGATGCTCGCTATGAACCGAGTGGGAGTCTTCAACGTCCGATGGAGTTGCCCGGCCCACTGACCTAGCTGAATCATTGGCATCAACCACACTATTATCTAGTTTACCAATCAAGGGACCAGTTGAACTCTGACTTCTAGATGGAAGTCTTGGATTGTCGTTTGCTGTGATATTACTTGTGCCGTTGGTGGTCGCTTGTTCGGAAAGCAAATTCGCCGGATATTGGGAAGTAGCGCTAGAAACACTGCCTCTTGCCATGGCAGCGTTATAATCTGGTGCACGATCGTTTCTATCACCTGGACTAGTAGTTTGTTGATGTTGCTGCTGTTGTTGTGGTTGCTGAGAATGATGAAGTCCTCTGGACCATTCTGGTTGCTGTCTTCCACTTGGCAGAGGATGCACATTGTTCTGTGCATTTGATATTTTCTGCTTAAGCTCTAGAAATGTGTCCATAAACTCGTTGAGATCAGTCTCAGAGTTAAATCCTAGACCGTAGACCATGCCGGTGATGTCAGTCCATTGAACAAACTTTTGGGAGCGCTTATTGAACCATGTGTCCCATGTTATGGTGCAATCGAGAGCAAGCTCACCATTATCTGCAGTTCCTATGATTTTCAATTCGTTTTTGTATTGTGCATTATTAGATTCAGCTTGAGGCATTACGAATGAAATTGGAATGGCAGAGTCACCTTTGGGTAGCCATGATGTCTTAGTTTCTGTATTTATTTGGAACACATGGGCCCTAGTAGTGTAGAGATTGACATAGCCTGGTAGCGAGGCCATATCGAATATATTCAGCAAGAGTAGTAATGTAAATATAGAGATTCTTCTGATATTGTCTGGTAACAGATGTATAAAAATTGGGATCTCGTGGCCGCGATTTGAGATGAGGCTGGCCTGTCAAAATCAATACCGCCAGGTCTAGTCTGTCAGAATTGCAGGCAGATTCAGTCTGCTTCTAGCGTGGCGAGCGTGCATCCCTGCAGCAGGAGTTTTCCGTTGCTGCTGAATCTCTTCGATTATGAGCGAGTTAAAGCAATTTCTCCGTAGTCGAAATCAGTGAGTTCGCGCGTATTGTGTGGCGCCTGCCACTGCCAAGAATGCGTCACTGGGCAGCGCAAATTCACTGTGCATAAAATGATTGCCTTTCTCCGTATTGTGTTGTTTCTCAATTTGGTCGTCAAAATGTCTGGCAATCCTAGCACTCATTGCTTGTAAATTACATATTATATTCATATACCAATCCCAAATAGGTGTTTTATAGATGTGCAGAGTTTGTTGTTAATACAGCTAAATTATTATGAGAACTCTCATCGTTAGATAGCCAATGAACAATACATCCAACTTCTATATTGGACAGAGACTTGGCAAGTTGAAATATTTTTGCATCGTTTCCATCTGAACAGATTAGTTGCGGTTACTTCACCAAACTGACAACCTGGCCCCATTAAGTGGCATCAAGATCGTCAGGTCACAATTCGCCCTCTCAAGAACAGTAAATAGAATAAATTATGGCCAAATCATCGATTACGCACCTTTTACAAACTGCCAAATACAAGCATCCTGAGCATACGAAACGAGATATAGTGAACACTATGAAATATGTGAGGACGTTGGCACCACGTTTAGAAAAGTATACGTACCCCACAGGCTTGTCGAAGGAGTTAATTTGTTTAGATGGGACGATTCCTGTTACATTCAG
>Ga0058701_10000147_pt1 | contig 59634 bp, 37 predicted proteins | sample AgamicOrMae_FD_97039 | JGI IMG/M metagenome (GOLD analysis project Ga0058701, IMG submission 97039) | Agave microbial communities from Guanajuato, Mexico - Or.Ma.e | ecosystem: Host-associated > Plants > Phyllosphere > Phylloplane/Leaf | place: Guanajuato, Mexico | collected 2012-06-04
CCTTAATAATCAAGCATCAATATCTTCGCAACCAATTGAGCTAGGCAAAAAATAATCATATCAACATGTTGCAAAATACATACACTATACAAGTATGCAGTCCGCTACATCATGATGCCTTTTGCGCGGTCACTAGTGGGGCTCAAAGTTGTAAAGTTGAGCTCCATTATGGAGAAAGTAGTGGTCGTATTGTGCTTTTGCAATTTGTTATGCACTTCGTAGACGTTTAGATTGTTGCACGCAAAAGATTAGCCTGCTAACATGTTCCATTGTGCAACTCGAGAGATATTTGTTATTTTTCTGAATTGCACCAGAACGCACAATTGCCATGCGGTAGAGAATGCAAATTGCGACAACTAAGCTATCAACATGCGAGCTAATGAGCGCTGCCTTGCAAAGGCTACAATCTTGACCCTTGTGGGCCCCCGAGTACGGGGCCTCAATAGCTAGTGGGGCCTTCGGTTGAGCGAGCAGAGTCATGATCAGGCTGTGTGTGCTGTCAGCAGCTTATGTATACATTGTTGTAGCTTGTGTAGAAAGTTCAGTAGCCTAGCATGAGTAGTTGTATCCCAAATTGGTATTTGCTATCTTGATTTCAACACCCTTGTTGACAATTTGCTCAAACATTGTCAGCTCGCACTGTGGGCTAACCAGTCATGTGAGCTCGATGAAACTTTGCACACTCATGACACTATAGTCGCACTGCTAATTGCATACCAATTTGTGCCTCTTGGATCAATAATGCATCCACAAGAGAGCAAAATGTTTGAACGCTTTGAGGCCCCTGGTCCCCGAATGCGAGCTTAATGGAAAAAAATAAAATTAGGGCTCTATGGTCCACCAGTTAGACAACTAGAGAGGGCAAGCATTTTTACCTCACACATCTAGAAGCATTCTTTCAAAATTCACATACATAATTAGCTAAGGGGGCTCCTAGATGATGAACCAGTGATGCGAGAGGCAGCAACTTTTGTCGATTGATGCACAATGATGTATGCATACGGTGTTCAGTGTGACAAATGTTCTCATTGCACTCGCTCGGCCCTCAAGTAGGGTCTCTCTTTTTCACTCGAGCAAATCTGGTGCTCCTTCCAGATTGGCCAGAGATCCGACTAATGCTGTAATCAATTGGTCATGTTACAGTGCATTTATGGTCAAAGTTCCAGGTCTCTACGACAAAGGGTTGCTCCGCCACACGAAGTAGACTTTTTCCACACCCGCGGCCAAGTGAGCTAACTCGCAGAAGTATCACATCATAGCTCCGACCACTTCTAGCGTAGCCAGCGACAAGAAATTCACACACGAGTGACATATTGTCACTGATACTTGATACAGCAGGATAAATGGACAGACAGCCGCTAAACACAGCCTCACTGGCACACAGGTTGCGTGTGCTCTTACCAACCATCAAATGCATTGTTGTAGCTCGTGTAGAAAACTCATCACCCTAGCATGAGTATTTGCATCCCAAATTGATCTTGGTAGATACCAAAAGATTCGTTGAACAGCTCAACGGAGATCAAATGGATGATGAATTGTATTGAACGACGCTAAGTCATCTTTAATGTACTTTGTTCCAGTCTACAAAGACGAAATGGACCTCTGGCTTGGTTTCAGTCTGGCTGAACCACATTGCTATCAGCAAAACTATAAACCAGACTGCAAAGCCGAACAGCACCAGCGAAGCAATGATCTCTCGCTTCTGCCTAGTTTGAATGAGTCCCTGCAGTTTATGGGCTTTGAGTATGTCCTTGACGCGAGGAACAACCTTCTTTGATTTTCTGGCACTAAGAATATCCTCACAGATCTTGTATCGGAAAACGTTGTCCTGAAATTCTGTCGAGGAGCCTAGGATTTCGAATACCGGCGAATCGTGACTAGCGATGGAGACTAACTCACGAATCTCATCGAACAATTTCGAGGCCCTCTCATGGAATTTTGGACAAGCTTTGGACAAAGTTTTGGCGATCGATTTGATGGCTCTCAAGGTGAGTACCTTTTTGTTTCCTGTCTCAGGTCTTCCTCTCGGTAGATTGGAGCTCATCAAAACAGGCAAAGTGCTATTGATCAATGCGCCGGGCTCCGCCAAGACACGAACATCAGTCACTAGTCTCGAGTTCAGTTCGCGACTTCTTTCCACCAGGTCATGATTTAACAAACCCAAAAATTTTCTTCGTCTCTTCACGCCTAGGCTCAACAATATCTCCTCTAAAAGGTGTTCATAGTCCGGTACGCAACTGCTGAGGTGCAATCCAGCCACATGCCTTAGAAGCGCCTCGAGCTTTCGGTCAGACTCGGATAGATTCAAGTAATCTCGGATTGTTTCGATCGTTGTGTTTGCGGTACAATCGACTCCGTCTGCTATCTCTAGGAGTCGACGAACAACAGCCCCTCCAAATGCATCACCGTTTGACCTTATAAGCTCTAAGTGTCGTGACACATCATTTGACTGATCGTTCTCCGTGAGGAAACTCGAAATTTTTCTCAGTTCGAGCTGGGGATCGGCGGCAAAAATTCCTCCAACCGAAACTAATGCCAGCACCAAACACACAAATTGCAGACTTACCGCAACGCTAATCACTCTTGAGAACATCTCGAATTTCCTGTTATCGATTACCAACTCTTTATGGGGTCTGATCGATTCCATTGATCAAAAAACCTAGGTGGTTTGCTCTGTTGATTCGCAGACAAGAACTCGGGTCATGGTGAAAACGAGTCTTCGTTCGTTAGTCTGTCTGGTCCTAATGTTCCAAATTTAGATGAGTACAGTTGCTGCAATAGAAGGATAGACAATTGGGATGAGAGACAAGAGCAAAAATAAAAGTGCTGTCAAGTCAAACCTATCAACTACTTGTCTAGCTCCTTAGTAGTCGGGAGAAGTTCCATCTTCCATCGCACTAGAATCACACATACAGTCTCGCGGATTGTAGGTGTCCGGAACAATAGCTAGTCAATCGAGCTCTAGGATCTGTAGGAGGATATTAGTGGAGCTCTAAGCGCATTCGAGTTTAGGTGCGATACTTTTCCTCTCCATTTAGCATTTTGAGGTCCTGGTTACTACTGCCTGTCTGTTAGATCACTTCGGAGAAGTAGCCTTTCAACAAGGCTACTTTTTCACGCTTTTTCAGACTCTCGAGTGCTTTTCAATGCTTCTAACGAGTTCGAGAGCTGTCATTGCAGGTTCGGAATTGCTCTCTAGCCGCGATAGATTGTCGAAAATTGTCGAAGAGACCTCAAAAGCGAAACTGAGGACAACTCACTAGCACTAAACAGCGTCCAGTGTTCATTTCCTGGAACCGGAGCAGAGGCCACTGTTCCATGCAGTTGTGTGGTCTCGAAGTATTGATGTGTTAGCTGTTATGGCAAAGAGAGTCTCTTCCGAGCGGAATTAAACTTTGTCATAACTTCACGCAGCTCCCCTTCACCATAGCGACTGACTTCCGGTACTTCCCGAAATGAGATTTTTTGCCTCGTTCGTCTCATTTTACCAAAGGCACTTAGTCAGAAATCTAAGTCTTTTCCCAGTGCCCAACTTCTCTGAGTTCTTATTTAGCACTTACTTTTCGAGAAAATGAAGTCGATTAGTGATGACGAAGACGAAAGCAGTGAAGAGAGTGGGGAAAAGATTAGAAATGTGAGGTCATTGTTGATCAAAACAAGCGATAACAAGAGCGATTTCGAGTGTAACTATGTGTTTAAGAGAAAACTAGGCGACCTCATATTTGATGCTCATTTTGAGGGCGGCAATCTGGGATTGGTGGAACAAATTGATCGTTTCACCTACGATCTAATGGTTCGACCGGATGTGGCGAATCCTCGTTTCAGGAGTTGGTTCAATTTCACCGTCTCCAATCAACTGCCCAACCAGTGTGTAATCTTTTCCCTGGTCAATCTCTCGGAGACAATCAATTTATTTAACCAGGGTCTCACTCCAGTGGTGCGTAGTCGGCACAATCCAAATTGGATCCGACTCAGTAGAGATCAGGTATTTTATTATCGTTCACCGGAGCATAGTTTCAGGCGTATTCTGAGCATAGCGTTCAGATTTGATACTCACTCGGGCTCTGCCTTTGCGAGAAATAACGAACATCAATTTGCACTCTTCTATCCATACACAATATCGAGATTGGAACACTTTGTCACCAGATGGTCGATTGAATTAAAGAGACAGCACTTGAAACAAGGCTTATCCGCCGGCGCGAGCCAGGAGTATCCCCAAGATCAATCAGTACGTTCAGTGTCAGTCCTTGGAAAATCAGCAACACCAGTTCCTCTAGAGAGAAGACCGAAGTCGTCTTTGGACTTCACGAGGACATCTAGTAGACTGAAGCGAGATCTCTCCACCAATTTTCAAGTCATTCCCGAATTCAAGGTCAAGATCATCGCCGAGTCTGTCCTCTCCAAGCCAGTCTACCAGCTTGGAATCGAAGATCAGAATTGTTTAGCACGACAGAAGAGACTCAAGGTGATATTTGTGGGCGGGTGGAGTGGTAATTTTGAGTCGATCACGGCCTACATTTGTCAAGGTTTGCTCGATTTTGCACTCGATAGCCAGGATCCCGTTGCACAGGTCCTGCGCCAGCACGTAGACATTGTTACTTTTCCCATACCCGATCCCGATTCCAGCTGGTCGGGAAACAGTCGTAGCGATATCTTTGGCCAAGCTAACCTGACCCAGCAGATTGCCGAATCAAATCCGAGGTTGTATGCAAACATTCTTGCGATCAGGAACACCATCAAATCGATTTGCGAACAGAATCAAAATGGCAGTGTAATCATTCTACATTCACGAGTCAATGCTAACCTCATTGGCACTAGAGTTGTGGGCAGGAACTACTCCGACGACACCTTTCGAATGGAACGCCACCTACGTTTGCCGAGACTGTTTTCAACTTTCATTGATGGCTTTTATCTAGAGAATTGTAGGTTTCCAGATGCTTCGCTTCTCTCCGGCAGGGACCACTTGTTTGATGTTAGAACGTAAGTATGAAACGAGCGTTTGCAACCTTCAAGAAGAAACTTATTTAAACTATACCAAATGGACCCTAACTAACTCTGCTATAGTCCAGCGGATAACGTTGATCTCTATCGATTCGAAGCTAGTCCATTTGCATTCTACCAAAGATCCCTGCTAGCTAAAAATTACATTGTTTATGACCAGAGAAAATGTAAGTGAGCCTGCAATTTTTGATGCTGCGATGCCCATGATATAAACCATACCTTCTAACGATCTTCCAAGACCACGAACGACCTTGCAGATCTTTCATTGGGCAAATCAATAGGCTATGCCTTATTGGAACTTGAAAGACAACGGACACCGAAAGATTTGCTCTTTCCTGGGCACGTAATTGACGAACTTGACTCGTTTCAGCCAGGCCCCCGTGACGTGGACGACCTCATACTGAGAAACAGTCCAGTTTAAGATCTTCTCTCATTGATGATGTGATGGATCACAGGTTCTCGGCATAACTAAGAGATCTCTCAGCGAGTAAACCATCTAGATCATCAGGTTAGTTAGAGCGGACTCACTAGTAGATTCATCAACAAGCTACAATATCAACGAGAAGAACAATACAATCAAGACGTGTGTAGTTGTGTGCATTCATGCCTCTCCGATTGTATCGGTGAAATATTACTGCTCAATGATGTTGTTTCATCAACAATCTATGTTTAATTTATAGTTGAGTTCATTATTTAGTGTTGGCGTCTTGATTGTTTTGGACACTGCTGAATTCAATTGACGACACTGGACCGAGCTGCACAAATACAGGACGCGCACCTCCTAAGCGAGGTGGGTCTAATTTGAAATGACTTTGTGCAACTCGGACTGCTTTTTATATTTTACAATTAATCGTTAATCAACATAAGCAGTCACATACGAGAGAATAAGTATCAAACCTGTTAAGCTCGATGAGGGATCCATGGAAAACGTAAAAATCAATCGAGTTGCGAGTCGAAGGTTAGAATCTCATGATCAAGAGGGAAATGGTCGTATGTTATAAATTCATTTCATTGTTTGTTGATGTTGTTACTCATTTGCTTCATTTCATACAATTTCATTTCCATATAATCATTTAAGCATCATCTTCCTCGTCAACACCCGATCCATCAGCCTCATCAAGATCACCATCATCTAAATCACCATCCTCAACCTCCTCCTCATAATCACCATCATCATCGTCATCTTCCTCATCATCTTGTTTAGAGATATCGTCATCGTCGTCATCTTCATCCTCTTCACTATCATCATCTAAAGCCTCTAAATCATTGGAATTTGATTCATCGCCACCATTTTCGACTTTTTGCTTCTTTCCGTTCTTGTTCGAATGTTTTGTTGAATCATCTGTCAGATTTGAATCCTCTGAGGCCAGCTCAGCAGCAGTTCTTTTCGCATCGTTCTTTTGCGGTGTTGTTTTTGCTGTTGTTGAGTCTGTTTCTTCAGCAACGTCTTTGGTTGGTGTTGCAGTTTCTGTGTTGTTGTTTTCGGTGGTGGTCGATTTTGCGTCCTCTTTGAGGTTTTCGGTGTCTTTTGTGCTTGGGGCCGTAGCGGCGGCTGTTTCAACTGCAGACATTTTGAGAGAGTTGGTTGCTACAGAAAGGTGATGAGATGTACGTACGTATTAATGTATGAATGTATATATTTTATATATATATATATATGAATGTATACTATATGCTATGTATGTATATTTAGACAAATTGATGAATTTGCTTGAGTGTCAATAAATTATTATGATTGGATTTTTGCTTTTACTGGTTCAATAACTCGAACCTCCTGAGCTCCAATCTTGAGGTGTCTTTTTCCAACAGAATTTATGCTGTGGTCTAATAGGTTTTCATGTATCAATTGGATAAGAAGTGGGGAGAGAGAGACAGCGAGGCGGAGAGGCAGATAGAAAGAGAGGGAAACCGCGTCAAACTTACTGTGTTCCAGTGGAGGGGGGTCGGTAGTGGAAACTGGGGAAAAGGAGGAGAAAACGCGGAGCGCTCTTTTTGCGGCGTGCCTGCAGGCTGGCCGAAAGTTGAAATACACTGCACAGTATCCATAGGCCATTACATTTGCCTCCCGCCTAATGCCTAGGAAAAACGGCGCGATTCCCCATCCAGGCCTGGCGCGCGAGCAGCCATCCAGTCGCCGACTAGATTCTGCGTTTAATCTGCGGCCGGGCGCTTTGCCGACTGGATCGGTGGGACGCCCAGCTGAGATGCGGCATGCCGCCGACTCAGCAGCGAAGAAGCTATCGGCGGGAAAGTCGCCGACGAGAGCCAAGGCAGCTGGCGAAATCTGCCAGTTCAGTCCGACTGACTGGCTGACTGCGAGCGACCTGGGGGCAATTGGCGGGCCAAAAGTCCCCGGCTGGACGGGCGTTCGGGGCGAAAACAACCGATTGAGCGTATGATTTGCGGGCAATTTTCCCAAAGTGTTGGAATTCAGGGCATTGGCTCCGAGGGGCGACCTTAGTCAGAGGCTTGCTGCATTGGTGGTTTCTGTTGGATTCCTATGACTAAAACTGCCCATTGTGCGACATTTGCAGCACACCACTGGCCGCCCATCTGGCTGCCTGCAAACTGCAGGCTGCAGGGCCAAGCGCCGGTCGCTGCAGTCTGCAAATGCCGGCCAGAGCAACGCTGCTTTCTCAACCCTTGGACCGTCGCCACGCGGCCGGGCAAGTCGCGCGCCTCTATTGGCGCGGCGCTCTCTTTGCGGCCATGAACTCGCAGTGCTTCGATTCTTGTGCGTGCACTGAATGCTCCTTGTGCGAGCGGGGGATGAAACAGGGAAAATTTCCTCCCTTTTTCTCGCAAATACTCAAGCACTCACAACTTCTCTCCGTAGACTGACACATGAAATGGGTGATTTTTGCTCCTTAAAAATCGCGAATAATCTCTCTCTTTCTCTTTCTCTTGCTTCCTTTCGAAATACCGGCCTCTAGACTAGATGTGTCTTGTTCTCCGGAGAGCCCGTTGCCTCTCTACACTGGCCTCTTCCATGTAGACGTCTCGCTCGTTTGGAAAAATCTCCACTCCATGTCTGTACTATTTTAGCATCGTGTCATCATTTGGTCTACGTCGCCGATAGGCGAAACACGAGAGAGGCCCCCTCTGCATGGTGGCACTGGGCGAGCAGTCGCAGCGACTCTGGCCAGACGATAGGCAGAGTAATGTGAAAGGGTCCGGGAGTTGGTGATTTGTGTTCTTTTTGTTCAAAATCAGGAGCTCTTATTGGACGAATCAGTTGGGAGGAAACTTCCGGATTGTCTGCCCTGGCCAGTGGGCACCGCTTGGACGATGCACCGCTTTCTAGAATGCAGCATTTGGCCTACGTTCAATTGGTGTACAATTTGTGTGCGTACGTTCAATTGGACCATCGAGAAGGAATCGGACGCTCTGCAGGCGAGAGGAGAATGTTCGTAAGACAAAGTTCGGCAAAATTTGTTCGCACACAAGAGTGGAGACGCACACATGAGACAGTCACACGAAAGCGCGCACAAACTCACACACACAAGATGGGCGATATAAAGCCTCACAGAGTGGTGATGCTTTCTGCCGATCGTGGCGGTGGGGGCCGACAAATTGTGCACGAAGCGTGATTGCTTTCCCCCCGTAGGAGGCTCGCACTTACCATTTGGCCGGGCGCATGAGCGCGAGTGTGCGAGAAGGCAAGACAGCGGCACAGGAGGGAAGTTTGCCAGCCAGCCAGTCGGTGTGTGAGTGTTTGCCAGCGGCCAAGGGACCAAGGTTGGCGTTGGCGGCGGCTGGCATGCCTCTTCGGGGGGATAGTAGTCTGTTGTTGCTGCTGGGCCAGGCGGTGGTGTTGGCGGCGTCGGCGGCAGGCCAGCCGCGTCGTCGGCCGGCGGAGGAACGAGCGCTTTCTGGGCACGCTAGCGGGCAGCCCCCCATTGCAAGTCGCACGCCGCCGACTGGCAGTTAGTGTGCGCGCCGCCGGCAGAGCGGCCTCCTTCCAAAGGCTCTCGCAGGGCCGCCGCGCCGCCGACACACAACGCGTCGTCGGATCACAATGGTCCGTGGTGGTTGGCCGCGCTGGGGCATTGGCTGCGCGTCTGCTGCCGCCGGCGCTGCGGCTGCGGCCCGCGCGCCCGCAGAGCTGCCAGCACGCAGAGGCGCGCAGAGAGCGCGGCGGCGCTTGGCGGCATGCAGCACTCCTCTACGGCCACCAGTTCGCCGGCGCTCGTCGCGCCCTCTGGGCGCGCCGAATCGAACTAGCTGCTTCGTCGGGGCGCCACCAGATGCCGTTCGAGACAGACGGCGGGGCCCCATGAATCATCGCCGACAAATGCAGCTCATCGGCCCATGACGCAACGACTAATTGGTCGACATTGAACTCGAAAGCGTTGGCTCGACTTTGCTGGCCGGCCGACCAAGTGGACGGCGAGGAAAAGGATGACGAGTGTCTCTGGCAGATGGATAAGCTGGGCGACAGGGCAGTGATGTCACGCGAGTTTAGGACGGGAGGATAATCCTACTGGGCCTGAGCACAGTCTTGGGGACCCTTCCAGGTGATTGAGACCGGCTCTAATGGAGGCACAAGCATGCTGGGGGCCCGCAACAAGACGGCCGATGGGTGGCAGCAAATCGAATGATAGCCAGTTGCTCGGCGGGGGAAATCTAATAGAAAATAAAGACCAGCTTGGGCTAAGTTAAGAGCCAAAGCGAGAGGGGCCCCAAATGGGAAGAGGGCAATCAAATTGACTGGAGTTGTCGTCGTCGGCAATTGGTAGTGGCAGTGGCACGAGTGGATAAGTGGGCGAGCTTTTGTTTAGTTTTCGCATGCTTGCGCAAGCACAAATAAACCTCTGTGTCAACAAACACATTCACCAGAGCCGGGCGGAAGGAGCCAGACGGTGGAGAGTGTTTATATGGGCCCTTATTACTTCCGTTTTGCTCTTATCAGGCCAAACTAATAGAGATAGATAGAAGGATAGCACGTGGGAGAGAGCCACTCATTCGGCTTGGCCTGTGTGAGGGCGGACCAAAAGTTCGCTCGGCGAACCAGAAAGAGTGCAGTGCTGGTGCTGCGAGGCCGGCGAACTTTGGCCACCGAACGGCGTGTGTCGAGTGTTTATTATTGTCATTGCTCTTAGTATTACAATTATTATCATTAATATTACTTCTATTGTTGTTATTATTATTATTACTCTAGTTGCTCTCATTGGTATCGGTCTTATTCTTGTTTATCCATGGTCCTGCCACTGGTCCTGGTGTTTACTCTCACAAGTGGAAGCGGCCATCAATCATGGGCGCACAGTAAGTAAGTGGATGCGCCAATTGGGGCTGTATTGTGCAAGTGATTGAATTGGTAGCCAGAGATAAATTTGCCAAACTGTCCATTGAAAACCCGCCAAGACGGCCTGCCACTGGCGCTCGAGTGGGTCTTGTTCCGACTTCCGGCGTGACGTGATTGTAGCAATTTTGTGACTGGCGCTTGTTTGTGAGGAAATTGTTGAAAATTGGCCAACACTTCTTGGGCGTGCAAGAACCACCAGCCTGTCTAGTCGGGGCCGAGACTGCTCGCTCCAACGAGCGCCAGCTAGACAAATAAAATCAAACTAATAACGGACGAGAGTGCAAACAAAAGGACTCGAAGGGACTGTTAGAAGTGGCGCCGAGAGTTGGCCGGAGATGCCGTCACATGGCGTTGCTTTGGGCTTTGGCCTGGTTGTCGCCTCTGGCATGGGGCCATTATTGGATTCAACAACTGAGTTAGTATCGATGTCGGATAGAGACACGGGACAGCAGGAAAGATGGTGATGCCGATGAAAGGAAAAGAGTGTCTGCTCCTCAGGGCGGCTCATTAACATAATCGTTTGGTGCCAGTCGAGTGGTGTGACAAGCAAGGAGCCAGCAGGCAAGCAGTTTTTGGGCCTTTTGTATATGAGCGCCAGTTGTTGAGTGTATGGGTAAGTGCTGGTGAGTACTGGGGCGGGTTTGAGTGCATCTGTGTGCCTACAAGAAATTGATACTTTTTTACTTCGGCCTATGGGGTCCCAGTGGGGCCGGCCTATTTGGGAGGCAGTGTGCTCCATTGCATCTCATTCAATTGCAAATTTTCACGCTCGACCAGAGTGGATCTCATATAGGAGGCGGTGGCCAATTGTATGCCAGTCGAGTGTCGAGTGTCGAGTGTTCACTGGCACGATGAGTGAGTAGTTGTTAATTCGAGAATTGGCAACTTTTTTATTCCCTCTGTGTGTTTCTGGTGAAAAAGTTGTCCTCTCCAATGGTTGCCACTGAGTCTCGAGTGGGCCACAAGAGGGGGATAGAATGTCAAAAGTGTGTGTGTTTTACATGGCAAATTTGTTCACGGCCAATTGTTGAAAGGTGATCACTTACAGAGAGAGAGAGAGAGAAATGGAGAAAGAAACTAGTCTCGAACTAGTTGAGGCCCAATTTGCAATGATTGCACACTCGAACGAGCGGCGGAGCTCAAATCCAACTTCCTCTCACCAAACTAACGTGCCTCTTTTTGCTCCCATTTGGAACCTATTACAATTTGTCACTTCTTCACACAAATGGACCACTCGAACAGGAGAGCGCGCCCATTTGACTAGTTGAGGATAGCTCTACTTGGACAAAGCAGAGGAGCGTGTTTCCAGAGCAACTGAACTGGGCAGCGCCCACTTAATCCGCCAGCCGCTGACCGCGACACAAATGGGCAATAGAGGAAAAAAATACACTTACTTTGGCCGGCCCACAACACTGAGTGCTGCCTCTCCTCAACTAGCCCTCAACTAGCCACTCTCTTCGCCACCATGTTCCCGCTTCCACTCCTTCTGATTGGCCGCAATTCAATTCGAGCTTAGCTCCGGTGGCGCTTCAACAGCCACCAGTTGATTAGCTGCCCAGTGAGGCGCGAGCCAGACGACACACTCTGAGGAGGCAGAGCAGGAGCAGCAGGAAAGAGAGAGAGAGAGAGGGGAAAAGGGGCGACCAAAGTGGTGGGCGATTATCGTGGACTAGGATGGACTGGGTTCTCGGGGAAACTCGAGTGGCCCAAGTGAGTGGCAGGACACAATGGTAAAACAAACCCACTCGGGCGTGAGAGATGAATTTCAAGTGAAAAAAGCAAAATTAATACTCATCCCTAATACTCATCCCTGATACATTCTCCCGCCCGCTCGTCTGTCTGTCTCGCTGGCCGGTCGGCGGGAGAGCGGCTCAGCTGGGCGCTTTGCCATTTGCGTGCGCCTATAAGGAGCGCTGGTTAGGGCCGGCCGAGTGGCGAGAATGAGGTTGTCAGGCTGCGGGGCGTCAAGTGGTGAGATGAGAGTGAGCAGGAGAGAGATGGGCGAGCAGGAAGGCGAGAAGGAGGGCAGCGAAATTGGGCGAGAAATGGAGCTAGACTCTGGCTGAATTGGGCCCCAGTCTGTGGCCGGAGTGGACTAGAGTGGAGTTGAGGGGCCAGTGGGGAGCGGCGGCGGGAGGAGGCGGCGCCTCAAAAGCAGAGAGCAAATTGCAATTTTCAATTTTGACAAATTTGAATTTCCCCCTCTGGGCCGAGAGTGCATTTGGGGCTGCTTGCTGGCTGGGGCGGCCACACTGATTTGGGCCCCATGCGAAAGAGCGCCGGCAAAGAGGCGCACAGGCGCGCTCCAGTGGCCTGTGCGAGCTGCGCCCACGGCGCTGGCCTAGAGACTAGCCCCGAGCTCAGAACTCAGAGCGGCGCACCAGTGGGCCGCCGCCCTTAGGTCTGGGGAGGGCGCGCGCTCCACTGCGCTGACTTGCGCTGCACACTTTTGCCGCCAACGCGCACACCAAATGTGGGGGCAAATGGGGGCCCCAGCCCTCAGCCACCGCACAATAGGGCTCCCATTTGTGTCGCCGCCCTCGCCCCTCCTCAGCTCCCAACAGTTCCCAGCCCTTGTCTCTGGTGTCTATTGGACGCCGCCGCCGCCGCTTGCTCAGCTCGCACCCAAACCAATTCGATCAAAAGCGTTCGCCCATTTTTCCACTTCAATTTGTTGTAATAGAATAATTTTATCTAGTTTCTCTCAGAGTTGAGCCAGCCAGGCCCACAGTTGAGCCATTTTTCGCGCGCCACTTCCAGCCGCCGTGTCCTCCTCTGGGGCCCCGCAGGAGATCTCTGCCAAGTGTGGCCAAGCGGGCGAAATTTGGCAAATTTGGAAAATTTAGCTCAGAACTGGCCGCAAGGCTCGCTGGGAAGCCACTATGTCAAACGGTGGCCACACTGCGCTGGCGTGTTTGAGTGCGCTCAGAGCCCAGGGCGGCGGAGCGCAAATCAAGTGAGCCAATTGGTTCAGCCGCCGGCCAGTTTATTGGCCACTGAGGCCGAGCGGCGGCGGCGACACAGAATGAGGCGCAAGAATGAAAATTGATAAACTTTGAGTGTAGCTACAATTCAATTGCAGACTTCAGCAAGCAGCAGTGCTGGTTGGAGTGCGCCAACAAGACACGAGAGAGAGAGACAATGGAGAAGAGAAAAGGGACCAGAGAGAATGGGAAAAAGCAGAGATGGTTGGTGGAATCAAATGAGCGCCCGCCGCTTGTTGTCATGCTAATTTATTCATTGATTGCACTGCTCTGTCGCCGAGTTCGAGTGGGCCGCCCTTCGTCCATTTGGGCCCGTTTGATGTGCCAATAAATGTATTAGAATTGTTGTTGCTGCGTCGGCCGCTCCTCGGGGCTGGCCAGTGGCAGCGGCCGGCGATTGGCAGCAGCAGTGTGCCGGACTGGGCGAGCGAGGGGGGCAAAAAATGGAAAAAAGAGTGAAAAAACACACACTCAATTAGCCCGCAAAGTGGACTGGGCCGGCCGTGAAAGCGCGCCAAGAAGAGGCCCCCGACAAATTGAATTTCCCTCCGCGCGGCTAAGGTCCCGCAGCTAAGGTTCCTCAGCTAAGGTTCCGCAGCTAAGCTTCTGCGCACTGGCCCACTGCGCCTGACGCAAGCAGCGCCCGCAGAGGGAAATTCAATTTCCTCCGCAGCCAATCTTTGCCGCTCCCAGTCTCTCGGGCGGCCAAGCAGTGACGCCACCCAGTGAATAGGACAAACAAAAGCCCGACTCAATGGTGCAAAAATTCCCCTCTGATTCGGCACTTCCGCCGCCAGTTTCTCGCTCGTGTGCAGCCTCTCTCGAATTGAGTTGACGCTTGAGGCCTCAAGCCCCAAGTTGAGGCCTTTGGAGTTTAGCCTCAGAGAGGAAGCGGAAGTTGCGCGCCACTTGGGCGTCTGGCTGGGCTTTTTAATTGAGCATTGGGCCGGAATTTGGACGAATTTGGGCGAATTTGGGCGAATTTGAGAGAATTTGAGAGAATTTGGGCGAATTTGAGAGAATTTGGGCAATTTCGGGCTGGAAATTGGGCCCGTTCGGCATCAAGACCTTTGGGTGGCCTTGAGGCGCGCAGATGAGCTCTGGTCGCCGGGGACTGTCCGCACAGACTGTGTGCCTGTTGGATTGGTGGCTGAAATGATTAGAGTGGGAAAATAATTGCAATGATTTGCACCCAATCATTTGCATGGGCTCGCCATTTGCAGTGTTGCGGCCCAGCAGCCACAGTGTTTGGGAGAATTGGGCGCCGGTTTTGTGCATCAGATTGGAACAGATTAGCTTGGGGCTGATTAAACGGTTTTTCGATTGTTGGAAATGGTTAGATTTGGTGAATTTTCTGAATTTGGTTTGCTTTGGTTTGCTTTGGTTGCCATTTGATGGCGAGAGGGAAATGAGAAGAAGAGGAGGAAGAGCCAGCGAGAAATGGTGGCCAAAAAGCAAGTGGCCAATCTGAGAGGAACAATCAATCGTGGAGGTTTGCATTTTGAGGCCAAAGAGTGTGTGTAGAATTTGCTTCAAATTTGCTCCAAGTTGGCCTCTTGGAAGCGGCAGACAGTTGTTGGGGGACAAACAATGTAGTTAAAGGTGGGCTGCTGACTGGCGAGTAGCTGCACTAAGCAGAGATAGACAGTGATAACAACAATGAGCCTGATGAGCATTATAATGATGCTGATCACCATAATCAGGCAACATCAACACACACTGACAGGGCGCTGACAAAATGGGCAAAGAGTAAATTTAATCCAGAGTTTAAGTTGATTCTTATCTCTGCTTAGCATGCTTGCTAATGGCGCTTGCTTGATGCTATTCTTGTTGTTGTCACTTGGCCTCTTTGATGGAATAGAATCATCACCAAATGATGTCGTCGCTTGTTTGTGTGTGAGTCTGTTTCGCCTCTGACAAATTATTTGGCCGCTCACTTGGAGAGTGTCCTTTGCTTATCGGTGATTATCTGCCAGAGTTTTCTGCCAGTTTGCCCTCGTCCAATGCAGAGTCCAATGCTGTTTAGATTGGCCGCCACCAGATGAAGAGGCCGCAAGAGACCAGAGCCAAAGAGGAAATAGAGACACTCTCGCATTTGCCTATTTGGGACTATTTGAAACTGCTGCTGCCTCTGCCTCTGCTGATTAGTGTGCAACTTAATACTGGGGCCAAAATACTTAAATGTCCAAATTCAATTGAGCGTAAACAGGACAGTCTGTGTGCTGTTTGTCTGGCTGGGCCGGAGCTTAGGGCGCGCGCCGCTGCCCATTGCTCACTGCAGTCCCTTGCTCTGCGCTGGAAACAGTGCGCCGCCCGTGCAGCTCTGTGCAGGAGGACGCTCCATTGGCTCGCACACAGTATTTGGGGCCCATTTGGGCCTCTTTTTCTCACTCTCGGCGCCCTTCTTGTCCCCCTCAGACTAGGTGGGCCCCCATCTGAGCAGCTGCCCGATGAAGTGCGCCGCCAAGAGCAAAGGGCAGAGGCGAGGGGGCCTTTTCCCTCTAGGCTTGGGCTTGGGCTTGGGATCGATGTCGGCGGACAGTCTGCGGGCCGCTGCAGTTCCGCCCGCCGAGGACAAGTATCGGAATTCAATTACTTTTGATTAACTCGGCCCACGAACTAACTGGCCACCGAAACGGCACCGACGAAAAGGCGAGACGGCCAGACGAGAGCTCAGAAAGGTGGCCAAAGTAGTGGACGTGGAGGAAGCTTGTGAACAGTCTTGCATGGTGGCCAATGAATTCAACCAGCGAGCGAGCTTCTTCTCCGCTGGCCCAGCCAAACTCCCTCGGAGATTATCATCGCCGAGCGGCCAGTGGAAGGCGCCCACCTGAGTGAGGGGCGTCTTCCACGCTCGCCAGTGCTAGAGACTAGGAGCTCGAGGCAGCGGCAGCAGAGGGACAACAACAAGCCCTCATTAGGCGCGCTTTCCGGCGAGCTTTGGGCTTCCAGAGCTCAATGCAATCAGTTGAAAAGTGCGCGCCAAGAGGCTGGCGTGAATCATCTTCCCATCTGGCGCGTTTGGATGGAGAGCAGAACTCTCTCTCTCTCTCTCTCTCTATCTATCTCTCTCTCAATCGATGGAGATGGAGGTGGAAACTAGGGTAAGTCCTCGTAGAGTTCCAGTTGGAGAGTTCTCCATTGAGTGGCTCTCCTCAAGCGGCAGATTAGCATTATTATTGATCCATCATTAATGCCATTGTATGGAGACTGTAAGGAAATTATTGCCACTAACGAGCAAGCTTGTTAGTGGCGATAATTGAAGTGCAATCTCGCGGCCAACTTGCAGCCAGTTGCAGCAAGATAGTTGGCCGGCCGGCTCTGCAGTTGAGCTGCGGGCGAGCCTAGTCTCTAGGAGCGTGCGTCCGATGGGCCCGCGAGAACAATGCTCAAACAGTGCAAGAACAATGCAAAAACTGGGCGAGAACAAGGCGAAAACGATGCGAGAACATCTCCACAGATCGTCAAAAGTGGAACAAAAGCGTGCATTAGGCAGCTGAGTGGGCGTCTTAAACTGTATTTTTCTGCTCTGAGCTCGAGGCTGATTGATGTCCGAAGACGAGCGGCTGATTAGGTTCGTTTGCGGGCAAATTCAGTTACGCCTAATTGGAGGACTGAACTGAATCCGACAAACAGCCTGAAAAAAGGTAACTCTTTTGCGAGCGTTCTCAAGTGTTGAGCCGTTGGAGAGCGTCCTTTGTTGGTTTGCAACAAAGCGAGCTCGTGCCTGGCCCCAGTCACTGGCCCCAGTCACTGGCTGCCCGAAATTGGACGGCACGCCGGACGATATTGCATTAGCTTCCTGTAACCAGATCCAATTCTGCCGGATCGCAAGTGATCACCATTTGCGGTGATTATCGTTTGCACGAGCGAATTAGGACATCAGGAGGGCGCCTCTGTCCAGCTCTTACTAGTCGGCCCGTCGCCTATATGAACTGGCTTCGGCGTGGCTGCGGGTCGGCGGCAGCTAAGGAGCGCCCGCACGAGCAGCTCGGGGCTCCACTGCGCAGGCGCACTCGGCCGGCGGCGGCCCAATGGAGGCGAGTTTGCACCTCAAACTGCTGCCGCTGGTCGAGAGTGCGCATGGGCGGCCAAGAGTGCGCCCCAAACTGCATCAGCCCTTAGGTGAGGCGGCCCATTTGGACCGCTCACCCAATTTGCGCCCACGGACAACTTGATCAGATCAACAAGCAGCCGATTGAGCCAAGAGGGCCAAGAAGGGATGAAAGTGGGCCAGATTGAGACAGTGGTCGAGAGAAAGAGCTCGATGCAGCCGACACACAGTTGCAGGTAGACGCCAGATCAACAGACTCGCCCAAATCAACACGAGCCGCACACGCAAACGAGCGGCGCCCCCGAAGACACGAAGCACTCCTATAAGTCCAAGAATATTGAGCTATTTCATCAGCATAATTAAGCATCATCAGAACTAATCGTCAATTAAACGTAGCTTGTCTGCAAGTGCAATTGCGCCAGCCTGTTGTGAATAAATTTGGACAATATTTTTATTTAGACGATATTTGGGATATTTTGAGCTGCAAATTGTGACAAAACCCAAGCCCAAAAGGAGAGAAAAACGATAATGGAGGCAGACCAAGTTGCTAGCGCCGCCCTGACGTGCACCTTCGCCTCTGGCCACCACCAGCAACACCTGAACGCCGGAAACGAGAGGAGCCTGATTGGGGCGGCCGTGGGACTGGCCTCGTCGAACCAGCAGCTGGCGCAGCACCACTTCCACCAGCAGGCGGCCCTGCAGCATCAGCACCACAATCATCATCAGCATCACCATCACGTTGGTAATAATCTAAACCATTTGAATCAGCAACAGCAGCACCATAAGAGGATGGCCCCGTTTTCCATCGACCAGTTGCTGAAGTTGGGGCCAAATTACTCGGACGCGCCGCGGAAAACCCGGCGCAGCAGAACCTCGTTCACCACGCTGCAGTTGCACTGTTTGGAGCGGGCATTTGCGCGCACCAAATACCCCGACGTGAATGTGCGCGAAGAGTTGGCCCTAAGCTTGGGGCTGCAGGAGGCGCGCGTGCAGGTCTGGTTCCAGAACAGGCGCGCAAAGCACCGCAAGCGCGAAAAGGAACTCTGCGGCTCCAGCGACACGCCGCCGCCCTCAGACGGAGCGAGCGACGTCAGTGGCCCAATGTCGCCGCCCCACCAGCCCACCAGCAACCAGTGTCGGCCCCAGCTCAGCCTCGAGCAGCTCGCCGGCCGGGCCCACCCGGAGGCCTCGGCCGCTGCTGGAGGCCCACCGGCGAGTGGGGGCCAGCTGTGCCACCAGCTGGGCGGCCAGATGTCAATGCTGGCGGCCGCCAACCAGGCCTCCTTCTTCGAGCACCACAACTACCGGGCGGCGAGCTCGCCGGCCGGTGCCAGCGCCACGCGCATAGAGCAGGACGACAAGTTGGGCTCCGCTGGAGTGCCGGAAGACAGACAGACGCAGGGCGGCGAGCAGACGGTGCCAAGACGCGACAGGAGACGCGCCGAGCTCGAGACTGGCCACAGCACACCTAAGGGCGACACAGCCCAAGCGGCGCCTTGCCAGCGAGCCTGCGAGGCGGCCGGCGAACAGGCGGGCGCCTCGCTGGCCGCCCTGAACCAGCAGCAGCAACTGGTGGTTGCGGCGGCGGCCGCCGCCGCAGCAGCAGCCTCGCACCACCAGAAGGGCCCCAGTTCCGTAGGGACCACCCAGCAGCAGCAGCTCAGACACCAGGCGGCCACACACATGCTCCACCTGCAGCACCAGCAACAACAACAACACCAACACTTCTACCAGCACCAGTACGCCCCGGTTGCCTCAATGAGGCATACACACGCCCAGCAACACCAGATGGTCACCAGTGAGCAGGTGAGCTTGGCGGCGGCCGCAGCAGCCGCCGCAGCAAACCCCTTCTTTGCCAACCAGGCGGCCATGGGTGGCCTCAACCAGAGCGCCTCCAGCTACCAGCGATATGTCGAGTCGATCACGGCGGCCTTCGCAGCCTTAAATCCGCCACCACTCGCCCAAGGCTACCAACAACAACAACTGCAACACCAACAGCAGCCCCACGGCAACATATAGGGCCCCGCTACAGGCCTATATGTCAGCTGCACCTCAGGGCGACAAGGGACCGTCTGCGGCCCTTCAGTGGAGAAGAACCTTCGATTAAAATTCCCCAAGACAGCCGGTTGACTGCCTGCGATCGACAAATCAAATCTAACAGAGTACGAGTGTGTACGTTCCTCTAAAATGTCTTTATCTACTGGTTCCCGAGTTTGGAAAATGAAACAGGCTTGCTTGAGACTTGCTTGAGCGGCAGCAGCAAGAGCCGCTGCTACAGCTAGTGGAATTTGTTCACAATTATTATCATCATTTCAATGAACAGCGGCCGCTTCCTGCTCCGAGCCTTCAATTTTACAGTCCGTATGGGCCACTTTTTTGGCCAACGCATGGGGCCCAAGACCCCATTTTCTCGGGTAGAGATCTCTTTCCATGAGGACGCGCTTGATTTTCGCGATTATCCCATGATCACAGGTTTTCATTGTGCTTGAGGGCATGTAAGCGTAGGCGAGACAGACGGCCTCGCCCTTGGTAGTTATGATTACAATCTCTTCACCACGTTCGATACCCTCGTCGAATCTCAACACTCCTGGCAGTAGGATCTGAGCACCATAACAGATGGCATTTACACTACTATCTTTCACCATAATACGCTTGTGGCCCACCAATAGTGATTCTAGTGGCTTGATCACGCGTCGAATATAAGACTCATCTCTGAAGTTGTCATATAACCACTGAGCGTCCAACACGTCGTGCATGGTCACCAGTCCATCTGATTCGGAGTAGATACCAGATCTCACACGACGCAACTCCTGCATGTAACCACCTGTCCCCAATAGGAGACCAAGATGTTCACATAAGGTTCTGATATATGTTCCAGCTTCACATGATACCCAAAATACACCCATTGCACGCTCATGATCATACTCGAGTAACTTCAGCTCATATATTGTACGAACTCTGAGTTGTCTCTTGACAGCACATATTAATGGTGGCCTCTGGAAGCATGGACCCGTGAGCTTTTCCAAGGCCTTCTCGATCTTCTTATTGGTCATAGGAACTGCTTGATTTAATTTGAAAACGCACACATACTCCTTTCCGGCACTCTGTTGTGATTTAACAAGCCTGGTGGCACGTTCTACGCATACTGTGAGACAGCCTGTCACTTTGGGGTCCAGTGTTCCGGAATGTCCAGTCTTTTCAGCCCTCAGTATCCTTTTGATCCAAGCCACAATTTCATGGGATGATGGGTTTGCTGGCTTGTCTAGATTGATCACACCTGCACGAATATACTCTCTGAGAACCCTCTTGGAAGGCGAGCAACCGAATGGCAGTGGTGTGTAGTGGTCTGATCTTACGTGCATCTTTTCGAGATCCTTAGTTAGATACTCTTCGTCAGCCATCGTGAGTGGTGGATGAGAATTCAACCTTCTAATTGGGTGAAAACATAGGAGTGCAATAAACAAGCGCAAGTTTATCTTGCCAATAGAGAAGCTGGTTAGGCCCCAATGCAGAAAAAAACCTCGTGATAAACACGCGCAACAAAGAGAAAGCAAGTGCAAACAAGAGAGTCCATGTGGTTTGCGGCGGCCTCCGCGTGCGCTTGTGTGTGAGCGCATGCGCCTAAGCCGCAGCCGCGATGGCGCGCGGTTCGAGTGGGACCGAAATAATTTTATTTGTATCATCATTGTTATTTGTACTATTATTACTGTTCGTGATATTATTCTTATAATTACTATCGTGATTATAATTATTCTTATTAGTATCATGTTTGTTATCGATAGAATTGTTTATGTTGGGGCCATGATCTTGTGAGTTTTGATGAGAATCCGAATCATCGGGTAGAATCGATTGTCCTACTGAGCGGCCCATTTGATATCTAAGTATGTTTCTATAACGAGTCATATTGATTAATTTTTTCTGATTAAATGTATGCATTACAAAATTTGTAGTTGAGCTGCCGCGTTTTTTCGCCAGGCTTGCCAAATGAGCTGATTGATATGTTTTGATTTCGCGTTCAATATCTGTGGCAGTTCTATTGCTAGGCAGAGAGGAGGAGGATGATGATGAGGAGGAGGAGGAAGAAGTCAACAATAACAAATGAGAAGGTAGTTGTTGTTTATCAGCTGCGTTTTCAATGAGCTCTAATGCCTCTGGGAATACTTGAGTGCTTGTTGTTAGACGGTTCAACTTAGTGAATAAATAACATCTTTCCCTTCCTATAGCTTCTAATTGTGGTTCAATCTTGGTTAATTTTAATTTATCAGCTGTTGAACCTAACAAGCCGGCATCACTATGCTTTTCTACATTATTACCGGCAGTAATATTAACTCTGGTATATTTTTCCTCCATTGAACCCTTCAACGGATTGCCAAACTTGTCGAAACCAATGTACCAAGATGGATTGATTGCCGATTGATATTTAACATGTCTATCTAGTGAGAGCTCATTGAACGAACAACTTGAACTGTTTCCATTGACCTAGATTTTTTTTTGTCGACCGGAGTTATGTTTTAGGTTAGTGTCAGGTTTTGCAGTCATCATGACATTAGACACATAAACAAGTGGAGATAAAACGAAAGCGAAAGCTCATTAGTTTCCGTAATGGGCCATGGTGTTACCACGTTGGCATTCGAGATCAGCAGAGAGAGAGTAAAATTTCGAGAGATAAAATAAAGAAACAGAGAGGAGGCACAAATGTATCGTCACTTTTTTGAAAGCTCCCAAAGTGTGTGGCTTATTTGTCGCGTCTATCATAACTTATGTGAGTTGGCCCTAAGATTTTCGTCTGGCTAATTTTGTGCCTAATCAATTTGTAAGCCCCACTTTTGCCTGTCAAAGAGATATACACGAAACAGAGATTGACAAGATCTATTGGTCAGATACGTGTGGGTCTGGGTTTGTGTTGGCGCGCAATTCCATTAGTTTGCCTCTTGAGAAGAGAGCAAATAAGTGGCCACAGACCAAAGGAAGACCCGTAAAAGTCGAGAGACGCAGAAAGCTCTTTAGATAAGATCAGACACTTGTTGCATTAGTGACCCTTAGGATGGTCTGGCCAGACACTTCGAGCCCTGCACAAACAGAGGAAATTCCATCTGATCGGCAAAAATCAAGGAGCAGAAAATGATCTCCATTCTCTATTACTATTATGCAATTTTAACGACTTTCCCCTCCCTCTTCCTCCAAGGCAGTGCCAATCGTTCCTCGGCAGCATCTGGCCTGGAGTGACATTTTTTCTTGTCAGAGAAGAAGAGACATTTTGTTGGTCGCCTTTCCCAAGAAGACTTCCATTTCACTGGAATAGGAACAAGCAGACAGAGAATTGGTCATAAAATAGTTGCCTTCTTTCTCTCCTCCTTTTCCTCTCTTGGTTTGCTTTCTGTTTCTTCGTGAAGAAGAAAAAGGAAAGAGTCTTCTCGTTTATCAAGGAGACATGGAGAAACAACAACAAACAGCCCACTTACAGGATGGCTCCAGCTTTGCTCTGGCTCCAATGAGAAGCCAAGACAGACAGAGACGGAGGGGGAGCTAAAATAGCGTCAACAAGCTGTTTTTGTAGTGCGGATTTTGGTCAAAAGGAAGTTTACTCATTTGCTGAAATTTGACTACCAAAACACTAGCACTAGACGAGGGCCACAGGGAGGCTCACGTTTCCTTTGGATGTCATACAGAATGACGACATTTCAGTCTCGATTTGCCAAGCAAACACTTCAGCCTGTTGGCCAAACAATCTTCGTCTTGGGCTCGCTCCAATGAGCCAGCCAAAGTTTCCTTTCTTCTCGGTCGTATTCAAACTTGTCCCTCTAAATCAGCATTCTCTGCCGAAGTGTGATTTCAAACACCCTAAGAGGTGTTTGAATGAGCAAAGAATGAAACCTGTTGAAGGCAAACTCAGCTCAGCCAGAGTTGTATTCAGTTCAATTCTTTCTCACTCGTTATTGGTCTATTTTATTGCACTTGCAAACAGGTGCGAAAATGCTAAAACTTGATTAATTTCACTTTTTCCAACACTCTAAATTGGGCCAATCTCTCTTGGCTGACAGAGTTGCGCCAGCTCTTTCAGCTCAATCGGATGACTCATAGCATGAATATGCATTTGTTGATTCTCTTGCTTTTGGTGCAAATGATCACAAATAGATTACAACCTTGTCTCGAAATGAATTGTTGATTTCAAATCGGTCGTCCTCTCTCACCCAAATGGTTTCAATCAATCGACCCCCTCCTCAGGCGACCAGAGTTAAGGTTCAGGGCGCTCAGGGCGCTTCAGCAGAGGCAGCGAGAATGAGCTACGCGGGCCGGGCATGCAGCTGATTGCGGGCTTTCGAGGGAGCCAAATGGAGGAGCAACGATGTGTAATAAAGGCCAGCCGCCATTCGGTTTCTCGGCAACCAGACATTTAATCGCCAATAAATGTTAGAATGGCCAACATTAACACGAATCCGGCCAATAAACTGAAACATGTACTGCTGCTTCTTTGTTCCCCCTTTTTTGGTTGTAAAATTTCAATAAATATTATGTACAACAGTGTACCAGTGGCAAAGGCTTGCAATAAGATCATAGTTTTATCATTTGGGCTAATATTTAATGAATTCTGCGCAACAACAACCAAAATAATACCAATGGGGGACATAATGCTGAATGAAATCAAATGCACCAATGTCCATAGATGTGATTCCAGAGTTGCGGCAAACAATTCCAATCCAACAACTGCGGCAATAATAAGCTTGTGACAGCTAATGGCAAAGAAGATGGTCCAAACACCCTCAACGGTGTCCTGGGATCCAATTGCAACACCATCAAAGATTGAATGAGCCCCAAAGGCCGAAATGATGAGGAGACCGCGCAAGAATTTATAAAACTCAGTGGTCACGGTTGCCGGGCCTGTATTGGCAAAATTGGAACTAGTCGAATCATTCAGATCGAAACCACTGCTTCTGAAGCCGGACTTTTGTTTCCCATCCAGACCTCTGGCTGGTGGCCCCATAATGGGGGCAGCCGATAGGTTGCCCACACTAGCGGAGCCAGCGGTTGAGTTGGGCCCAGTGGAGGGGGGCGAGGGGCCTGCACCCTGGACATAGTTGGACGATTGGGCGGGCCCGTTGGGGGCGTCGTTGTTGCGTTTCATTGGCTCCCCACCACCACTGTCTATCATGACAATGCGCCCATCTGCAATACCATTGGAGGAGGAATTATCACATGGGTGCTCGTGGGTGTGGTTGTTGATGAAGCGAACCATGATGAGCTCGAGGATGTACATGAAAAAGAAGCCCAAACAGATGGTCACCTCAACCATCGGGATGCTAGACAGGTGGTCCTCGTGGGCTCCATCGGCCGAGTCGTTGTTGTTATGGCTGTGTGAATGTGTGTGGGCGTGGCTGTGGCCATGTTGCTCTGGCATGGGGGTTGCATTGGTGGCCACTAGTGTCTGCTGGTGGTTGTGTTGGTGTAGGTGCTCCTGGTCGGCATGGGCGGCCAGCAGGCTGCCTCCAGCTGTGGCCGACAACGCCGAAGACTGCAACAGGGACTCCTTGTAGCCATCGTGGACCTCTGGAATTAGATGACAAAAGGCTGTGGCCATGAGAACGCCACCGCCGGCAAACATTGCGTGTTGGATATATTTTTGGCTCAAAATGGTTCTCACTGGCAGGTAACCACAGAGAAGGGTGATGAGAAAGAGCACCAGACTAGCAATGAGCTTGCTCGTGGTGGTCCCGTTGTCTTGGTGACCGAAGAGTGAGTGATCATGCTCATGATTGGATGTGGTGCCCAACAATAGGCTCATATTGGTGGGCCCAGTTCCATTGTTGGTGCTTGTATGTGTGGCCAACTCTAGAGGTCCACTCTCGAGCAGGTTGCTTGTTAATGCTGTTGGTGGTGTTTCGTTGGTTAGGTTTCCGGGAAAGCTGGCCGCTTGGGTAGTGGCTGTTGTCAGATTTGTTGCTGTTATTGTTGATATGATTTGGGCCAGCTGACTTTGGACGCTGTCTGGTTGCTGTTCGACCAACGGCGACGACGGCGACAAATACTCGTGTGTTGTCTCCATTTGGCCGCTCATGTTTGCTTCAAAATGTCTCTTTCTCTCTCCGTCTCGCTTGTTGTTTCTTGTTGCTCTAGTCTCGCTCTGCTTGTGGCCCTCGGGATTTGTTCGAGGTCCCTTGGAAGTGAGTGGCTGGGAAGTGACAAATCGGGCTAGTAGTTGTTGTCTCTGTCATTGGCGGCCAGTGGTGGTGGTCGCTTGTGTTCACTTGGTTTCTTTGCGGTACTCAATGGCGGCGTTCGGTGGCCGTGCGTGAGTGCTTGCCTGTGATGAGGTTTGGCAGCAAAAGGAGACAGCACACACACACATTTTCTATGGCAACATTTAATCTAATCAACTTTGTCATCTTTTTCCAAACTCTCCAAAATCTAACCTCAACAACCAACGGCGGCGGCAGCAGCAGCAGACGAAATTAATCGCCATCAACAACATCTGTCTCTAAATCTGCCCCCTTTTGCCGCCACCTTTTCCGTTCAGCATCGCCGACTTTGCAGCCACACCAGACCTTGTCACTGGAACACTGTGTTGGTTCTGGCCAATCGGAATGGAAGTGCTCGCAATCGACGAGCTAAACTCAACTCTCTCTCTCTCTTTGCTTGTCTCCCTCTTTCCTCCCACACCTGCCCCTCGTTGGCCAAGCGAGCGAGCTTTCTCTTTGGCGCTCTCACTTTGGCTCTAACTTGAGAAGTGTGTTCAAATGGAAACTGGTCAAATTGGTCGATTCTTGCAAAGCTCGATTGAGGTCTCGACGCGCAATTGGGCTTTTAACGTGCAGTTCGAATGGCCAAATGGTGCGAATCTAAGTTGATCTCGGCGAGACGGAGCAATGCGGAGGGAGAAAGAGAAAAGGGGAGACAGAGACAGAGACTGAGAGACAGTGAGAGACACTCTCAGATGATTGGCGAACAATTGGCCTGCAAATAGAGAGCTGGCAAGACGCTTGCCACAGTTGCACCAAAGCAAAAATTAGAAAACAAAAGGGAAGAAAGAGCGGAAAAAAACATTGGATTCTCCTAAGGGCTCGCTCAGTTCGCTCCAAGCACTTGTTGCGCCCCCTTCCTAGTCTATATAAATATATTTACATTTATATTCCTGTATACAAACACTGAGAGAGCAGCACAGTTGTTGTGTTGTGGGCGCAAACAGTTGCGGGTGCAATTGGTTGCGGCGGTGCAATGTGGTGGCGGTATTAATATAACCAGCCGGCGAGAGTGTATAACTAACTGGCTGACTAACTATTACTGCTCGCTGGCGACCAGCAGAGGAGACTGTCTTTGGGTGGAACTCTAGCTCGTTGTGGCACTGCTCTCTATTGTGGGATTATTATTAGACACACACGGACAGACAGACTGGCGCGCTGGAGAGACGGGGGACACTTGTGGGCCGTTTGGGGGTCGAATGCACACTCGCACAGACAGACGGGCGGCACAGTCCAATGGGCGACAAGTGCCAGCAGAGAGTGTGTCTGCTGGCGGCCAACACACACACACAGACTGTCTTTCTCTTGCAGACTGTCTCAGTCTGGCAATCGCACACACGCACTGGCCGCGCGCACTCAGTGTGTGTTGCACGCAGTGTGTACGAACACTTGGGGCACGCGGCCAGCAAGTCTTGTTGTTGCTCTTGTTTTCTTTCCACTCTTGCTCGGCTCCTTCTCGTTCAGAGCTCAACTTTTGGCCCAGACGCAGCCCAAAGAGTGCCCACAACACGCGAAGACCAGAGCTCAGGCGAACTGCTCGCCCAGTTATTAGCCAGAAGAAACAATCGAGCCGCGCTCGCCCCTTCCTCTCGGAATAGAAACCGCTCTCGCCGCTCCAACTCCGCCCACTCTGTGAGCCCTGAGAGCCAGCCAGAGACGACAGGCAGTCGCCAGAGATGACAGCCAGTCGCCAGAGATGACAGACAGTCGCCAGAGCTTCTCCTTGCTCGTCTCTGCGCCGCCAAGCTCGCCACTTATTCCATTGCTCTACCACTCAACACTCACCACTCACCACTCGTCACGCCCCCCAGAGAGCAATATTTTTATTTTTATCCACCGTCATCGCCGACAAGACGACGGCAGAGCGAGAGAGACACTCACACACACAAGCACAGGCACGTTGGCCCTGCGCTTGGCCTGGCCCGCTCGGCTCCGTGTCGACGGATGCCCCTCGACACTCGTTTGCCACCCTGGTCGGCAGCCCTCCCGGGCGGCCCTTAGTATCTGTTGTTTGCGATCTAGTTCATGCGTCCGGCCGCCTCCTCCTCTGGCTCTTGCTCAATGGCGCCGGCAACACTCATTGTTGTCGGCCGGCCGAGCACTTGTTGCCCCTGGCGAGCGAGTGCACTTGGCCGGCCGGGCAAAGTGTGACACTTGGGCTCACAAGAGACAGTCTCTGGGAGGCACACAGTGCGTCTGTGGGAGCAAGTGCGCTCTCTGCACTGCGCTGGGCGGACCGAGTTCTCTGCAGGCGCACAATCTGCGAGCAGCGATCTGCAATCTGCACTCTGCAGCGACGCGTCAGCGCTGAGCATCGGTCGCTCTCCAGCCGCTCGCCCAGCTCACTTGGCCAAAGAGACTCTCTGCCTCTGTCTCTGTTTTGTTCTCTCCACCTCGCCAAACGTGGCCAATTAATTATCCAAAACATCCAGACACTTGCGCAGGAGCATCCGAAGCGCATGGGGCCGTCTCTGCCACTCTGCTAGGCGCAAAATCCTGATCGATGGCTGTCGGCGGCTTCCGAGGGCACTTGGTGGCTGAGGTGGCCGCCAATTGGCCGCGTCGGTGGTCTCGAGAGGGCTGCTTCAGAGTGCAGCCTTTCCGCCTTTTGGCCCCGAGCCAGAGGGTGTCTGGCGCGTGCCAAATCAATTAGCCGCTGCCGGGAGCTTAGGGGGCGCAATTGGAGGCGGAGCAGCAGAGGTTTGGATCGAAATAAATATAAAAATATCCGCTGGGGATAAATAAACAAACAAATGGCACGGAAAGGGAGCGCCGGCGGCCGCCTGTTGGCTGGCTGGGCGTGGTTGCGGCTCGTTTCGGCGCTCGGGGGAGCAGAGGGCGAGCAGTGAGCAGTGAGCAATGGGCAATGAGTGGCGAGTTGCGAGGGCGACGGAGGCGCCTCCAATTGCGCCAGACCTAAGGGGCGGCTCTGTGCTCGTGTGGCCGCCTTCAAAGTGCTGCAACACTGCACTGCGAGCGCGCGCCTGCAGAGGGCGGCTGTGCGCGCGCAAAGCGGCCGGCCGAGTGTCGCACAGGCCGCGCCTAAGGGCTGGCGCCGAGTGGCCCTTGGCGGCCGCCCTGAAACCGGAACGCCTTCCGATGGAAACAGTCTCGTTTGACGCTCTGAGTCAAGTGCCAACCAAAGGCCGAGCGAGCGGCGAGACAGAAAAAACAAAAGCCTCGCTCGCCAGAGAGCCACAAGCAAACAGACCGACAGCTTTGGGGGAACGTGCCACAGTTTGGGCGCCTCAAATTTGCCTGCCGCCGCCGCCGCCGATCATTAGCTCGAATTACACAACGAGGGAGCCCAGTTCACCATTAGAGAGCGTGTGCCGCCCAGTTGGCCCAGTTGGCGCCCTTTGGAGGCGGCCAGCTCGAGCAAGAGTTGGCGCAACAAGCGCAGGAAGTGGACGGGCCAAGTGGGCGGTCCTGGGCCTTTGGGCGTGTGGCCAGGCCGTTAGACTGGGGCTGGTGGCGCAACAGGAACACTGGACGGCCAATCGGGCAAGACAGCGGCAAGAGGGCGGCAAGACAGCGGCGAGAAGGAGCTGGCAGGAAACGAGAAGCCAGCGAAAAGGAGCCGAAAGGTTCCAAGTTCAGCGGGCGGCTAAACAAACAGGGCACACTTTGCACTTGGAACAGTCTGGCTTAGGAGAAGCAAGAAGCCTTGCGGCCGCTCGTTCTTGTGAGCTTCTTGTGAACAGAGACTGCCAACAGGCCGCCAGACAGACGCCTGGACAGGGCGAGCTCGAGGCAGCTTGTGGAAGCGAGCTTGTGGAAGCGAGCTTGTCACAGAGAGCTTGTCACAGGAGCGGCCGCAGACTAGCTGGCGGGCAGACTGGCGCTTGGTGCTCGTACGTGAGCACATGTGCATGACATTTGAGTCAGCCTGTGGACTTGCAGTGGCTGGAGAGTTTGCGGCACTTTCCAGCTAACAGAACGACAAATGGGCCTTCTGGCTGCACTCTTTTGCACTCTTTGCGTCCAAATGGGCGGCCGCAAAGAGCGCAGCTCGTCTGTTTGGCAAGGGAGTTGCTTTTGGCGAGCTTTGTCGCTTTGGCGGGCGAGCTGGGCGAGCTAGGCGGCTCGGCAGCGAGGCGGCTTAGCGGCCGTTTCTGGGGACTAGGTGCGCCTCAAATTTGGCCTTTATGGTGAAATTCTGGCTGGAATTTTGGTAAAGGTTCCGGGTGAAAGTTGGATACAATTTGGAAAGAATTCCAAAGGGAAAATAATGGAGAATTTCTCTCTATTTTGGAAACCATTTTTTAAAGGAAACTCTAAGAAAAGAATGAAATGAGATGGATGAAATGAAGCTACTTACTCTTGCCTCCAGAGTTCCGGCCGCGTCGAAACAGATGTAGAGCTGCGTGAGGTTGGCCCTTAGGCGCACCTGGTTGTGGCGGCGACCTTGCTGCATTGGCCCAACCGGCAACACACTCTCCAGGGTGACGATGCTCGACAGGAGCTTGATGCGCGCCGAGTCGTTTGAGATCTGCGCCTTGGGCTGTTTCTGCTCTTGTTGCATTTGATGTTGCTGTTGTTGCATTTGGTCTTGATGCGAATTTTGTAACTGTTGCAAATGTTGTGATTGTTGCAAATTGTGTGACTGTTTCAGACTTTCCAACTGTTGCAAATGTTGTGAATGCTGCCTCTGATACAGTGGCACCTTGCCTCTGGCCGCCGGTCTGCTCTTGAACAGACTGGTGGTGGCCGTCTTCTGCTGCTTGCTGCCGATGACTGGGCGCCGCGTGCGTCTGTCCAGCTGCACGTAGACGCGGCTCATGGAGCACCTGTTGTTTAGGATGAAGTTGTTCCGCTCCAGCAGGATGTCAATCTGGCGGTGGCTCTCCTGCTGCTCGCGCGCCGCCCTTTTCACGTTCTCCATCGCTTGCCGCCCGCGCAAAGACTGAGACTGTCCACCCGCAGACTGTCTCGCCGAGCTGGTGGGCCTCTTGCGGCGCTGCCTGCGCGCCTGGCCACCCGCCTCCTCCAAGCCACTTCCGGCCCCCTCAAGCTCCAACCGCTGACTAGACTCGCGCCGGCCCGACTCGAGCGCCTCCAGGTCGCCATCCTCGGCCCGCGGCCACTCCTCCCACGCCCGCAGCTCCTCCTCGCCGCTTCCGGTCTCGCTTCCGGCCCGGCTGGACCAATTTGGGACAGTCTCCGGGATAGTCTCGGAGTTTAGGACAGTCTCAGGCGAGTGCGAGTGCGAGACAGTCTCGGGCGAGCTTGAGACAATCTCAGCTGAGCGCGAGACTGTCTCCGGCGAGTTTAGCACTGTCTCAGCTAAGACTGTCTCGCGCCTCCCAGAGACAGTCTCCGAGACGCCCGCCGGCCAGCCAGTACTAGTGGCCAACGAGCTGCTCGTGTTGGAACTCGCGTCCACCTGTTGCTCGGCCCGCTGCTTGCCGGCCTGGCTGGGCTGCTCTAACTGCTGCGAGTGCCTGTTTTCTTCTCTCCTCTTGGCTGTCAGATGATCGATTCCCTTGAGCAAGGAGACCACAATGAACATTGTTAGCGCTGTAACTAAGAACAACTTGCTGGCATTAAGAAGCATGTGACTGGCTTCTCTCTGTCTTCCCAAAACTTGTTCTTCTTAGCCTTTTTGTTCTTCCTTTTTCTCTTCCTTTTTCTCTTCCTCTTCCTCTTCCTCTTCTGCTTCTGCTTCTGCTTCCAATTCAGCTGCTTCTTCCAATTCCTCTAGACCTAACCTCATTCCACCTTCTCCTTGCCGCTTCCTCTCTGCTCTCAGCTATCAATTGCCAGTTATTGGTTATTTCCAAACGAATATTTGCAGCTCCAGCGGATTAATTATTGATTATTAATTATTAGTTATCAGTTGATTGTTTGTCAACTCTTCTTCGTGGCGCTCGATTGGCGCTTCTTTACTTCTTTAATTCTTTACTTCTTCACTTCTTTACTTGTTTATTCGAGCTTATTGATTATTAATTGAGCTTGTCTGTTTGCTCTGCTCTCACTGACAGTTGTCCTTCTTGCAGCCTCTTTCTACTTGATGAGATTTGGCCCTCGAACGCTCACTGGGCCACTCCTAAGGGTCCGCCTGTGCGCTTGTTGCAAATTGCAAATTGCAAATTGCGCCCCCAAATTGCGCGCTCTCTTTCAACACTTTTTCCACTCTCAACACTTTTGATACTGTCTCTCGTCGCTTCCTCGGTGCTTCTCTTGCAACAAGCTCTCCAAATGTCAACAACTGAAGAGGCTCTCTAACTGTATTGGCCTTCTAACTGTATTGACTCGCTAACTGCAACTGTAAAGTAGAGAGCAGCCTGAGCCTAAATGCAAGAATGAGCGGCCCAAAAGTGTCAAGCGATGGTTCGTCTGCAAGGCTGGCCGACAAGTATCTGTGCGCCCTCTGAATGAAGGGCCCTCTGAACGAAGCAAAGTGGCAAAGTAGAGACTCTCCTCCGAGTTGGATGGCCACGCTTGCGCTGCGAGGCGGCTTCTGCGGCTGCCGAGTGGGCCGAGTGGGCGAGCCTTAGCTTTAGCCTTAGCCTCAGCCTGAGCAGCCTTAGCTCAGGCAGCAGGCCGGCCACTCAGCCGCTCGGCCGGGCCCACGCGCCAACAGACGAACGGACAGACAGACGGACAAGGCGGGCCTGGCCGAGGCGGCGGACAGTCAGCGGCGGAGATGGGCCGGCGCGCAGTCTGCAGAGTGCAGTCTCTAGTCTGTGGCCTGCTGACTGCTGACTGCAGTAAACAGTGTGCGAGAAGTGGAGCGCACGAGCCGGCCGCTCGAGAAGGCGCTCGAGCCGCGCGGTCAGTTCGGGGCCGCGCCTGCGCACTGCGCGCCTGGTCGAACGCACGTCTGCCGCGCGGACGGCCCGCGCGGACACGCCTGTGCGAGTGTGCGGCGGGCTGGCCCGCGTCCTCGCAGCGCACACCTAAGCTGCGGGCGCGCTCAGCGCGGAATGGGCGTGGGCGTGGTGCTGGCCACCGCCGCTGCTGCCGTGGCCGCCGCCGTGGACCCATTCATTTGGGCCAGCGTGAAGACGCTGGAGCGGCTGAAGTCGGCCACAATGAGGAAATACGAGGCACAGGCGGCCGCGGTCTGCGCGAGACGGCGGTGGTTGCGGCGGTGGTTGCGGTTGCGGTTGTGGTTGCGGTTGAGTGGATTGGGAGGAATGAGAGGATTGAGTTTGGTTAGCTGGGCATGGGAGACAAGGGAGGGCTGACGGCCCTTAAGGCGGCCTTCAGCTTCAGTCTCGGCGGGACAGACGAGGGTCTCTCAAGTGTGGACGATAGCTCGTCCGGCGGATGTAAAGCCGAGGGCGGAGGCAGAGCAGAGGAAGCGGGCGCAGTTTGGCGCTCGGGCGGCCGGCAACAAGTTCCCGTTGGGCCGCTCGGTCCACGCGGGCCGCCACTTTGGGCCCAGCGCCGGCCGGTGGTTGTTGTTGGTAATTAATCATGATGATTGTTTTGCCGGCCTGCTCGGTGGGGCCGCGAAACAATGGAGAAGGGCGAGCAAACAGAGCGAGAGTTTATCACTTGGGCCGGGCTGCTCTGGCGCGACGTGCCGATCGAGCGAGCGCGGCCAGTCCTTAGCTGCGGCCAGTCCTTAGCTGCGGCCGCTCGCAGGCTGCACTAAGCAAGCGCGAGTGCAGCTTCGAGTGGCCGCTTTCTTCCACGCGCACTAGTCTGCGGCGAGTCCTGCAGGAACAAGCCGCCTGCTCTCAACTGGTGCACCTCAGCTCCAATGGGCCGCCACTTTCCGGCAACACTTTCTCGCCGCCTCGGGCCTGCATTTGGGCTCCAGTTGGGCCCCACTTGGGCCGCTCCTTAGGAGTGGTGATGATTGGCGCCCGCCAGACCGCCAGACCGCCAGGACCCAGCCCTTCAGACGTGCTGGCGCGCTTGAGGTCCTCTCGGCTGTTTGCTTTGCACTCGTGGGGCCGCGCTCTTGTTTGCTCACCGGCCACCAATGCTTAGGTCGGCCCACCAGTTGCACTCTCCAGCTTAGGACTCGCGCTCGACCCCACACGGCGGCCACAATGGCCGGAAATCGGCCCACACTTGGGGCACGCGCAGGCCAGTGATTGAATTAAAATAACAATCGCCAAGAGTGGAGCCATTTTTCGGGCATTCAGCTCGAGAGGACAAGCGATTTGCGGTTGAGCGTTTCGCGGGCCAGCCTTTTGCATTGGCAGCTAAGCAAACAGAGAGAGAGAGAGAGAACTGCGGCGAGCAAATCGAATGGTGTCTCGAATTGGTGCCTCGTGAATAGCTTGGAAATGGAACCACTTTGAGCAGAGCCTTTGGGACAAAAATTACTCCAAGCTCGTCGCAGATTCAGGGGCCAAGTTGGCGCTTTTTTCACTAAGTTCAGTGTAAAAAGGCGGAAAGTAAGGCCAAAATGCTCGAGCGGCGGAAGCTGGACAGTGGGGGAGAAATGGCGGAAAAAGGAGAGAGTAAAAGAGATGAACTCGTTGTTTTGCTACTCACGTTTGACATTGAGGCGTTGGTGATGGCAAATAGATCGTAACACGAGTAGCCAATTGTGAGTCCTCGAACGCGGTGCAAAAAGGTGGCGATCTGTGGGCAAGAATGGCATTTTTCCAGCAAGAGTTGAACGTTTTTCGTCGACGGTTATTATTCTGTCATAATGAGGGAGCGTTTTTCTCGAAATATAATTCTGAAAATATAATCGAGAGTTATTGTATCGAAAATTATGGTCGTTTTCCAAAAGCTTCGAGGATTTATATTAAGCCAAAGCAGTGGCAAAGATTGGTCTCCATTGCTGGGGTGCGTCTACTTTTGGGGCGGCCGCTCTCTCGCAGATTGAGGCCCGCAGCAAACGGGCAACAGTTGTCCAAAAGTAGTGAGCCCAGCGGACGGGCGCCAAGCAATGGGAAAACCGGTGGAAAAAGAGGCGGCAAAAGCAATGGGAAACTTACGTTCACCTCCACGTCCAGCGGCAGCTGAATGAGCGAGAGAGTGTGCAGCGAAGTGTAAGGAGCGTGGGCCTGTGTTATTGTGTGTGTTGAGGTTCGGTTTTCGGGGGTTGCAATAATATTTTCGTTTTGGTTATTATTTCTCCCTATTATTTTTGCTTATTATTTCTCGATCCGATCGAGAGAGAGAGGACAAGTTTTGGGCCCGATCGAGAGTCAATCTTTGAGTTCAAACTCCGAGAAGAGAAGAGAAAGAGGCAGCGGGAGGGAAAAAACGATCAGAGGCCAATCGGAGCTTGTGGCAGCGGATCAAGTGGGCCGCCAAAAGAGGCCAAGTGGCTGCCCATGGACAGCAGTGAACAAATGGACTCCCAAGTCGATTTGTTCCGCTCCCACTTGAGCGCCGGTTAAATATGCAAAGGTTGTGTTTCGGATGAGGAGCAGGAGGAGCAAAAACAAAAGTGTCTGGCATTTATGGCCCGGCGGAGAAGGCGCGCCCCAAAGGGACCCACGCCGGCCCACTCACGCAGCCCCAAGCAAGCTCCAGCGGCCCCAATGGGCCCCAATCGGCTCGTGGCTAAGCACCGGGCCGCCGCCGCCGACCGATCGATGCGATGCGATGGGCGCCCAAGCAACTTCGGGGTGCACGGTGGCAACAAGTTGTTGTGTCCGCCAGTGGCCACTGGCCGGAGCTTGGAGGCCGCAGGTAAGAGCTTAGGTGCCTGCTGCTTGAGGAAACCGCAAGTTTGTGTCGTGATTTGTCCCGACTCGGCGCTGCTTTGCGGCCCACTTTGACCGAGCCGGCGAACTTCAAAGAGTCCAAGCTCGCCGCCGTTTGTTTCAGGCTCGAACTCTTTCCGCCAACTCCAATGGGGGCTGCCTCCGATGCTTAGGGTGTCCACCAGTTGGGCGCTCAAACGAGCGGCACGTCAACTTCATAAACTAACCATCTGAAAGCCAGAGAGAGAGAGAAGGAAGCCCAAACGAGCGCCATTTCCTGCTAATAACTGGCCACTTTGGCCGGCAAAAAGGGCCCAAAAGTCGACTGCCACGCGAGGCGGTGGAGCAAAAGAGGAAGTCGTAAAGCGGCGGCACAGACAGACACAAACAGGCAAACGGGCAAACGTCACTCTTTGAACTCCTGTGAGCCAACACTGCCAAGTCTCAGAAATGGGCTCCCAAATGGGCCGAACGAATTCCATTTCATCCAAACGAAATCCATTCCATCCAATTCAGTTCAATGTCCATCTCGGCCAATTGTTGTTCTCCCATACTCGCAAATCTCTCGCTCTATATTGACTCGAACTAGCCCTAAGCTCGGGCGGCTTAGCAGGCCACTGAGAAGGATACTTAGAAGGCCACTGAGAAGGATACTTAGAAGGCCACTGAGAAGAAGACTCAGAAGGCTACTGAGAAGAATACTGAAAAGGATATCTATACAGACACAGACAGACACTGGACACTTACCTCGGCGGAAACGCCGGCGGCCGAAAAGGAGATGAGCAATATGATGAATCCGGTGTGAGTGTGGATGACCCAAGTGATGAAGCTGGGCCAGGCCTCGAAGTCGACAAAGAACAGGTTGTAGAGACAGTAGCAGTAGGCTGGAATGTAGGTGAAATAGGTGAAGAAGATTAGGTATTGCCAAAAGTCGTTTGACTCATCCAGCAGCTCGCAGGCCTCGTTGTGTTCCAAATACAAGGTGGTTATTTTGCGCGCCTGATTGGTCGTTTTGGTGGTGCTACTTTCGGCCAAATCTTCGATTATTTTGCTTATGCTGTGAAAGCGCGACTTCATGATGGAACAGATGAGGTTGAAATAGAAAGAGACGAGGAAACAGATGTAGGTCGAGTAGACGACCCAGATGACGTCCATGACGAGCAAACAGGAGAGGGCCCAGCTCTCGAGAGTGTTGGCAGCAACGAGGGTTTGTTGTTGTTGTTGGTTGCTCTGCGGTTGGTGTTGCTGCACTTTGGCGGCCGCGGTCGCGGGCACCTGCGGGCCTGCTATGGCGCTGGCCGCAGATTGCGTTCCCGCGCCAGCCACGCCCACTCGCTCTGGGCCGAGCGCGCCGGCGCGCCCGACGCAGTGCACAATGTAGGCGGACAGACTGCAGGAGCTGACGAGGGCGAGCAGGAGAGCCAGGGCGACGGAGATGTTCACGCGTCTCGTGTAGTCCTCCATTTTGGGCTTGAAGTTTGAGCGCGACCTGATGAGATAGTCCTTGCTCGAGTAGAAGGGCACGAGCCAGTTGGTTTCGTCGTTGTTTCGGATGAAGATGAGGGACACTGCGGCCGCCTGGATGGCCAGACAGAGCGCCGGGATGAGGAAATGGATCCTGAAGCTGCCGAGACAGTAGAAGTCTAGGGTGACCAGCGAGCGTTCGACCAGCAAGCCGACGAGCAGGCGAACCACGTGCAGCCAGAGGAAGAGACAGATGCAACCGCAATAGATCGATCTGAGTCTCTTCATGCGCGACTTGGCCGCCTCCGAGCCCGCCGACTGTTCCTGCTGGCTGCCCGTCTCTGCAGGGTCCTCGTCGCTGCCCGTCAGCTTGCCGCTCGAGCCCACCAGCAAGTCGTCGGTCGAGCGGCCCACCAACGACGAGTGGCTGGCCCCCTTGGAGGAGGCGCCGCCCATCAGTTTGCTGTTCAGCAGCCCGTTTCCGGCCGCCTGATAAAACTCGTACTTCTTCGGCAGCTCGCCTGTGCTCTGACCAGCCGCCGCCTGAGACTGTCCCCCGGCCACGCCCCCGCCCCCGCTTGTGCCCGACGGCTTGATGAAGGCCGAGCTCGAGTTTGCGGTCAGCGTGGAACCAGACGAGGCCACCGAGGAGGCCGACGAGCTGGAGGCCGAGCTGAAGAGCGCCTCGCTGGCCGAGTTGCTGTGCGCGCCCGCCGCCGCCGCCGAGGCCAGGGTGCCGCTCGTGCTGAAGATGGGCCGCTGGAGCTCGCCCGAGCCACTTCCAACCGTCGCCCCGCCCTTCCCAAAGCTTGCCAGCGGGGGCGACCTGAGGCCGGCCTCGCGGAAGAGGCTCGCGTTCAGCGGGCTGGACAGGCGCCACTCGCTCTCGAGGCGCGACTTGTGGCGCGACTCTGAGTCGCTCGAGATCAGCCCAAACAGGCCGAAGAAGAACTCGAAGGCCATTTCGATTCTTCGTGTGTTTTTTTGAGATTTTTTATATTTTCCTCTTTGAGATTTCCTATCGACTTTCTTCAACACTTTTCTCGAGGTTTTCTCTTAGTAGCGAGGCTTAATTTAGTGCTTAATTAACGGTTTGATTAGAGACTTAATAGTAATAGAAAATCTGAACTGTGCAATGAGCGCCAGACGAACGGAGCTAAATACCGATGGATTGATATTTCTGTCTTTTCCTCAAATTTCCACCTCAGGCCAGCCGGTTTGCGCCCCAATTTGCTCTCCGATTTCAATATCTTGCTCGCCGCAAACTGTTTTAGAAGTGGTTCCAAATCTGGGCCGAAAAGAGGCACTAATTGTTGTGCCGAAGAGACAACTAAAACTGCTGAAGCTCAATATTCTAGACCACTCGCTCAGAGACAAGCACCTTCAGGCTGGTTCCCGCTCGTCCTCTGTGCTTATGCCTTAGCGCTGGGCTTCTCGGCCAGCTCGCCAAGGTGCCCTCTGCCTAGGGGGGCCCACCAGTCAGCCGAGAAGCAGTTGGCGGAGAGGTTGAGCAAAGGGGGAGGAAACGACAGTCTAGAGTTGGCTTCTCGCCGAGCTCGCCGAGCTCGCGAGCTTGCAAGCTTCACCCACCGATGCGGCCCACTCACACGCGCGCACCGACTCAAGATCAACTGAGCAGTTGCAAGAACGATTGCAACCACTCGGTGAGAAATTGCAAGTTGATTGCAAGAAGTTGGAGAAAAAAAAACAATAATAAAGAGGCCAAGTTTGATCAATGTATTAGCGTTGTCAATGGAGACGCGAAAACACTTGCCTGAGCATTGGGCGCGCGGGGGACTAGCTGCCGCGCGCAATAGACCTGCTCGAGTCGCGCGCGGACCAGCCGCAACGTGCACTCCGCGTCAAAAATAGGGTTACATTTGTGCGCAGCACTGCGCGAAAATTTATCACCATACTTTTGGCGGATAGCGTGCGTGCCGGCCTCGTTGCGGCCGCCTGACAACAAGCCGCCTTCAGTGTGCGTGAGCGCCGCCCAAACCACCTTCTGGCTCCCTCAGGATCTCCTAAGGTCGCCCGAGAGAACGAGAGCAATACTTGAGTCTTGGGCGCAAGACTCGGGCGCCCCCCGAGACAGTGAGCGGAGGCGCCTGAGCTCTGGGGCCGAGAACTGGGCGACCGCCACTTGGGGTGCTTCTTGCGGGCGGCGCCGGCAAACGGGCTCCCAGTGGGCGCCCATTGGGCGCCAATAATCCGCCGCCGCCGGATCATTAGCGCACTAAATGTTGTCCGAGTGCTTGGGCGGTTGGCGGCGCCCAAGCGGCCGCTTTGGGCCACACTTTGGGCGCCCAACGGCCCAAAGAGCCGCACGCACCACAAGGGCCGCCGACACGAGCGGCCAGCGACAGTGAAAGCGTCAGTTGAAGCGCCAGCGCACCCACCTGCTAGTAATTTGGCCGCTCGCATTTGGCCCAGTATGATTATTATTATCATAATTGGCCTTTTGTGAGTGGGCCGCGCTGGCGGCCGCAAGGAGGGCACGATAAGTCACTTGTGGCGGCGGCGAGAACAAAGCGGCCGCGCGGCCGCTCGTGGGCCAAAGTGGCACCTTCGGGCGGCTGCTGGCCACTGGCGAGCACCTCGAGGCGCCCACCGCAACAGTTGGCCGCCGAGGAGTGTCTCTGGCGGGCTGGGCGGCCCGAGAAAGTTTAGCGAGAGAGCGAGAGAGCCTGAGAGCAAAGCAAACAAAACTCCGCCCAGCGCCGCTCGCCGTTAGCCAACCTGCAGGAGCGCCGCAGACAGTCACTCGCAGTGACTCGCAGTGAATCGCAAGCACTCGCAACGCGCCTTTGTCGCCACGCTCATTTTTATTCCTCGCCCATTGGGCCGCGCTGAGCGGGCGACCTGTGGGCGCACTCCAGTCAAGCTCCACTCGAGTCAAGCTCCACTCCAGCCGGCCTCTTCTCCACTGAAAAGAGCAATTATTAGTAATTAAGGCGCCCACCTGAAGTCCGGCTAATTGATTCATTTGGCAGCGCGCGCTCTTTGTGTGAGCGCGCCGCTCCGAGTGGGCCCGGAGCGCATTCTTGGGCGCCTCTCTTGCGGCCGAGCGCAAGTGGCTGGGTGCGTTATGGCCACTTTTTGGGCCGCGCAATCGGCCGAATTGGCTGGGGCGCAGTTCGAGTTGGCCAGCCGCAGACTGGCCCAAACAGAAAGAGAAAGAGAAACCAAACTTGGGCTCAGACTCAGATGGAGAGTCGCAACTCGAGCTCGCAAAGGGCGCCCGCTCTCAGCTAAGGGCTCGTGAGCGCCGCCGCCACAACACTCCCCATTGAGCGTTCTCCTGTTCGTGGCGGAAAGCGAGCGGCCACAAGCAACAGACTGCGGCTCATGTTGCGGCCTGGCCAGCGTCTGTTGGAGCTCCATTCAGCTTTGCTCGAGGGGCGCACGATAAGCTTGGACTCTTGGCCGAAGGCTCGGCCGAAAACTCCGAGAGAAGCCACTTAATTGGATGCAAATCACTGGCCTGCAGACAGACAGACAGACGAACAGACAGACAGACAGAGAGGCGGGCAGATTGACGGAGATGCTTAGCTCGGGGCGAGGAGACGAATGTTAAGTTGAGAGAGTGTGTGTGAGACTGGTTGTTGTTGTTTGTTTGTGCGTGGCAGTGGAAAATCGGGCCGCAAGATTGCCCTTAGGACGCGCGCTGGAAAAAGTGCACTGCATTGGAAAAGCGCATTGGAAAACTGCATTGGAAAACTGCATTCGAAAAGCGCATTGGAAAACTGCACTGGAAAACTGCATTGGAGAAGCGCCCTCCAGTTGGCCTTCCAAATGCTCGCCCATTGGCTCATAATCAGAGCCAACATCAAGCCAGCAGAGCCAAGGGAAAAACTTTTCCTCCGCCTCAAAGAATCGGACGGAAATTCTTCATCATAAATCCATCAGTTGTGAGGCTAAGTAGTTGAAATCGGCCGCAGAGAAAGATAGTTTGACATTTCTCTCTCTCTTGGCCAGCCGGCTTGCACTCCTCAAGTTGCAATTCCTCAACAACAAGTGGTAGCCGCCACCACTTGGCCAACGCTTGGGGGCCACTTTGAGTGGTCAAATAAATTTGCAAGTCCAACTTCTTCTTCCTCGTCTGTGCTCTCTCAGAATCTTCTCAAAACACTCTCCGCTCTCTGTCTGGAGCTGTTGAACTTGATGTTGCACTTGTTGCATAAGAGACTTGTTGCTCGCTATCTAAACTAAGAGAGGAGAGCAAATTCTCCGCCCAAATTGTCCAACTTTTGCGACTGGCTCTTGCAACTTGGGCCACTGCTGCAACTTGTCCAACTCCTCCAACAGCCTGCTCAAGGCAGCACTAAAGTCCAAAGGCTCCAGAGGGCCAGTCTGGCGCGTGCCTGGCAGGCTGGCGGCCCTAAGCACTGATGCCAAGTGTGCGGCTGGAGAGCACTTTTACGGCGCAACAAGTCGGCCGATCGGCGTCCTATGGATCGCATTTTGCGTCCCTTTCGCCGCCGGACAGGCAAAATTGGCGCCACCTGACGAGGAGTGGCGGCCGCTAATTTAAATAAAAACAAAATCCAGTCGGATGAACAAGAGCAGAGCTTAGAAGTGTGCACCCAAGTGGCCGCCGACCTCAAACTGTCTGCAGTCTGCATACTGCGACCTGCAGTGCATGCAGATTTACTGTGCACTGCATACTGTATGCAGCATACAGTCCGCCGGGCAGAAAAGTGTGCGCACTTTTCCTACTTACGCACACTGCAGACTGTCCGTTGCTGCAGTCTATGTGATGTGCGTCCATCATACACGCGCCTCAATGGGCCCGCAACAAGTGGCGCCCAAGCCGAGCCTGATCGCCTCTCAGGCTCGCCCCCAGCTCAGTGTCTGCGCCCACCGGTCCCTCTGAGGGTCTTCCCCCGCGGAGACCTCATGCTGGTGGCGAGCCTCAAGGGCGGCCGAGAGCCCAAAGTGCATTGGCCGGCTCGCCGCTCGGTGTGCAGTGTTCCGCCGCAGCCCAGCGGAGTCAATTGGCGGGAATAAGACACGAGCTCCATTTTGTGTCCCAGTTCATGGAGACGAGGAGCAGGAGGCCAAGTGGCAGCCTGGAGATTGCAGAGGGAGCCTCTGGGGCGAGTTGATTGGCAGCGCCCCAGTGGTGTGGCTCTATTTGATTTGCTGCCAGCCTGGCGGCGGATCGGCGGCCGTTCCAGGCGGCTTTTGGGCGCGCTCTCTGTCTGTGGCTCGCCCAAAGGAAAGCGATAAATTTAATTGGACGATCGGGGGAGCGAGCGGGCGGATTCCTGGCGGCAAAAGAGGTTGCAAGAGGGAGCAAAAAACACTGGCCAAAAACGTGCCACCTTGTTGCTCGCCTTGTTTTGGTGCTGCTCTGCCGCGCTGCACTGCAGTATGCAGTATGCAGTATGCAGTATACAGTCTGTAGTCTGCAGAGCGACTTGCAGCGCACAACAGTCGAACGCTGTCAGTTTTGGAGCGGCCCTTTTGCGGCGCTTTCGTGCGCGCCGCAAACTGGCTCATGGCGCCTCAGCAGAAGCCGACAACAAGCATTTGCTGCCGGCTCCCTGTCTCTGGCAGCTCCTCCAAACTCAACCCAAAGCTCAGTCCACCTCTGCTGCTCGACACTGACGACCGGCCAGCGACGATGCTGACCACTCTGGGGCGCCAAAGTGTCCGGGGCCGAAATCAATTGGCTGCCGAGGGGAGTTTGAATGAAACTGATAATGTTCCCGGCTGGGCTTGGCCGTTGGGCGCCAGTTTGTCGCTCTGTCATTGTGTGTGATTGAGCAGAATTTTAATGAAAATGTTCGAGCTTCGAACACATTTTCATTGGTGCCAACAAGAGTCCATAGCAGAGAGCTGAGCGGCCAGCCAGCCAGCCAGCCAGAGTGGCAACGACAATTGTAAAGCACCAGAGCATTGCTGCCGGCCGACAATTGTGGGCCGCCATTGTTGTTGTTTTCATTGTGATGCTTGTCCTTGTTGCTGCAAACTCTGTCCAAACAATGTCCGCCGCTCACAAAGATAAATCGCCCTCCTCTCGTCAGAGACACTCTCTGCTGACACCTCGAGGGGCCTTTTGTGGTGACCAATGCCAACACTGGACGGCGCCAGATAGATTCTCGGCGGCCAGTGTTTTATGGTCTAATTAAGTGACTGGTTCGATGAGGGAATTTATTTTTCTTTGCCCAAGAGCTCGAAATGCACAAATCTCGCCACTTCGAGAAGTCCACACAAGTTTTGCCTTCTCCTCAACTACACCTTAGCTCTGCTCGAGCACTGCTCTTCACCTTCCTTTTCCTCCTTCCTCTCATCTGGCGGCGCCTCAATGAATGGAGCTGCTCTTCAGTGCTCGTTTGGCGAGCCAGAAGCAGCAGTTTCCAGGCCAAAAAGGCACAAAGTTGCCTCGTTGAGCTTCGTCAAAGTTGAGAGAGAGAGAAAATCCAATGGTGCAGCAATTGGATTTCTCGCTGCAGCTTCGCAACAAGTGTTTTTGTTGCCCCTCGCACTGAGGCAAAGCGGCGCCACTTCCTCTTGGCCGCCTCCAAATGCAACAAACGGGCGCCGATCTTTCTCTTTGAAGGCCAATGGAAGAGCCCCAATGCGTGCTGGTGGCAATCTCGGCCACCATTCAACACGAGTCCAGTCGTAAAGTGTCTTCAGGTAGCTCTTCTTCAGGTTGCAGGGCGGGTGGTCTCGGGCAGCCGAAACAAGTGACCAAGATGCGTGCTCTGGTGCGAGAGAGAGAGAGACAGCTACAGACTAGGAGGAGGCAAATTTCACGTTGTTGTGATGAAATTTCTTGTTTGCGTGCCAGATTCTCCTCCAAAAAAGCCAGTGTGTGGCCGTAAAAGAAAACGAGGAGACAGAAATCATGCAAATTCCCTTCCGATCATTGTTGCCCTCGCCTCTGGTTGCCTTTTGCCTTTTGCCTTTTGCCAGTTTGGCGCCCGCCCAAAAGAGCAACACGCGCGCCCAACGACAACTCAACGAGCCTGCTCAACTTTGCCAGCACTTATCCACTTTGATTGATCATATGGAGCTGGAGTGAATTATTATTATTGCTACTAAATGTTAATAATAAACGAGGCGCGTCCAAGGAAGACGAGCGGCTGGTCGAGAGCACGACCAATGGGATGGCTATGGAGCCTCGAGTGCAAGTTCAATAGCGGCAGATAGACGAAAAAAAAAGGCGGGCCCAGCTTAGCTCAGGTGCATTGGATTACATTGGACTTGCATAAGCTGCAAGTGGTGCTTCAAATGGTGGCCCAGATGCTCTCACTTGCCGCCTGGTCCTCACAAAGGTGGACCGCAGCAAAGCAAAGGTGGAGGCAAAGCAAAGCAAAGCAAAAAACTGCACTGCATTGCAGCAACAGGTCGCCGTTTTGGCTCAAATTGAGAAATTTTAATGATTCTCCAATACTGACGACCTTCCACCAGTATCGACCAGTGTTGAAAAGCCTCCACCAGCATTGAAGGAGCTGGAAAGCGCTGCAGCGGTGAGTGTGTGTCCATGTGTGTGATCCAACTGGAGAGGCAAATTCTTGTTGCCTTGTTTGAAATCAATTTCCACCCAATTGGATGGAAATGTTGCAAAATTCCCCCTCGAAAGGGGGCCCAACTTATACACTTTTCATCGCCTTACTAACTGCAAGCTTACTAGTAACTAGGAGCACTCACTTCTGGGCCCCGTCAACTCGCCAATGATCAATGTGAATGATGATTGGGAATCATCATTATTGTGAAATTCTATTCTCCATTGGCGCCAGTTTCCTCCCTCTTCTCTTGGCTTCACTTGGACAACAACAACAATCCAACTCGGGCCACAACAACACTTGGGGACCACCCGAGTGGGCAGCTTGTTGTTTCTCCTCGCCTGGAGCGCAACTTTTTATTGCTCCCCAGCCGAGAAGTTGCCCAACAGTTGCCGCCACACAAGCTTCCACCTGAGCTGCTGTGTGACCCTCAGATGCAACTTCCAACAGACTTGGGCCGCCCGGTTCAAAGGTGTGGCGCCGGCCGGTGGCCCTAAACTTGGCCACTGGTCGTCTGAGCAAAGAGGCTGACACTCGATCCTTTGGAGAGGCCAGAATTGATCGAAAGCAAAACAAGTTTGCTTTAGACCGAAGAGACTGAGAGTATCCAAGAAGCTGGCTGTGAAATGGGGAATTGCTCGCCGTGAATTACTCGTCGGCATGGTTCATTGTTGGTGGTAATTAAAGCGCGGGCCTTGGCTTGTTGTTTGGAGGAAAGTTGTTGATTAGCATCAATCTGCATCGGCGGCTTAGATGCAGGCCCAGAGAGAGGCCTCACTTCGGGCTGATTGCGCGCCCGAGGGCGGCCTCTGGCGCCGCCGGGCCACAGATTGTCCAATTTTTCCAATCTCCACCCGCCCAATTGGCCATAAACGGCCCAAGATAATTACAGGCTTTCAAGCGGGCCGCCACCAAAGTGGTCGCTTGATCGATAAAGCGATGACTTAATCCTCCAAGCAAACTGGCCAAAGGGGCTCCCTCCAACTGGCTCTCCCCAGTGGCCCCAACTTGGTTCGGCCCCAAATTGGCCCGCTGATGAGTGGGCTCGGTGCTCTTTGGGGATCACAGTCCCCAATTGGCTGGGAATTAACATTTGCAACTTCCACCCCATTGGAGGCCATTGTCTTGGGCCGAGGACTGGGCAAAGTTGCACGACCGAGCCCCTTCGGGCACGCCAGTGATCGTCTGATCGGTTTGAAACAATTCAATTTGCGGCTCCAGCGATAGATTTTCTCGCCGGTCTCGCTCGGACGACTCTCGTTGGGGCCCCAAAGGTCGCCCCAGAGGAACTTTTGGCGCCCAAAAAAGGTCCACATGCCAGAAGGGAGGCGCAAAGCGGAAACTGGAGCTCCCTGTGTTCCAGTTGCTCGGCGTGAGTTTGGGACTCGCTCGAGGGCGTTGCTTGCGAGCTTTGGGAGACTGACCAATTTTGCTCCTCTTCTTTTCGCCAAACAACAAACGGCAATATGCATGCAGTGGGCGCAGGATAGTCTCCAATGGACACTGCATGCAAGACTCCATCGCGGGAGCTGGAATCAGATTTATATTTCGTTTGTTTGTTTTGGGGCCTCCACAATTGTTCGCCTGTGGAGCGAGAACAAGTGGTGGCCGAGGGCAGTGTTTCTCTTTCTCTGCAAGCTCTGATAGTGGAAAATCGTGACCGTCTGGAGCGAGAGAGAAGAAGTCAACCGAAACACAGTGGGCCACTTGCCTGGGGGAGCTGCCCCCTGGTTCTGGCGGGCAAAAGTGGGCGCCGCGTCACCAGCTTTTGGCGGCAACGCGCCAAACGAGCATGGGCCTGGTGGGCAAAGGTAATATTGAATTTCGAGAAGAAACGGAAGGCGGCGGCCCAGTGGTGTCTTGCTCTTACCTGTTGCTTCGCATGCGAGCTGGAAAAGGTAGTTTGGGTGGCCGAGCGACAGAGTGTCTGTATTTGTTTAGTGCTTCACTTTTGGACTTCACCAAACAGTGTGTGTCCTGGTGGCTTTCACACACACACAGGCAGCCTCCAGTGCACTTTTGGAGACGGTCGGCGGCGGCCCCAGAGGACTAGGAGGGCCAAAATAACAAACAAATACAGGCCAACATCATCCATCACTCTCTTCCTCTGTGCCCAGCAATCAAGTCGTGGGTGCGCGCCATTTGCCATCTATTTGAGAGCTGGAATTCTCCTGCCGCTTTCTCTTGCTCTCTCCTGTTGTTGTTGTTGTTGTTCTTGTTCTTGTTGGAATAGGAAAGGAAAAAAGTTGCCTGAGATAGACAGAGATGATAGAAAAAGGGAGAAAGAAAGTGAGTGAATTATTTTTCGCTCTTTCCCTCTTTTCTCTTCTCCACTGCCCACCAACTGGAGAGAGCCGCCACCATCTCTTGGCCCAAGCTAAGCCTCCATTCTTTTTCCTTCTTCCTTCACGATCATTTGCATACTAGCCTCAAATGGATAGCAAATGGAATCGATGTGGAACAGGCCACTTTTCATGCTAAACAACAGTTCAAGGTAATGACCACTGCTCCTCTCAACACACACGAGCACACTTCTTGCTTCTTGCTCGCGGCCGCCGCCACCACTCACCAGTTGGCACATTTTCAATTAGTCTAGCTGCTCTTCCTCTGGCTCCTCGTGGCCCAATGATAAACTCGAGCCACTCGACCAATGGCTCTCGTGCCAATCTGGCCACTGGCAGCACCACCAGCATGGCGAGAGTTGCCAGTGGTCATCCCTCTCGCTCAATCGCCTTCTCCATGTGTGGGGCCAGCTAAACAAACACACAGACGGAAAAACAAACCGAACTGCAAGTGCATCCAGTCTCCCTCGTTCTCGATGTACCTCTGTTATCCAGAGGTGCAGGAAGTCGAGAAGCTTCGCGCCCGGTTGATTGAAAAAAAGAGAACCTTCGAAAGTGGGTAAACAACGAGAAATGAAATGGTTCAATATGGAGAGAGATGAGCTCGCTTTTGGGGGTTACACCAAAAAGATATTTATGACCAGGCAACGAGCAGGCGTGAGGCCGGTGATGAATGTGCTTTGGGCACGCGTGATTTGTCCGACACCCTCTCATGATTGTGCAACCTGTTTGCTAGTTGTTCTGCTCACGAAATTAGCCCCCACACTCATGTCTCATACCGCTAATGATCTTATCTCAACTCGCCATAACAATGATGATCGTCGAGAAAAAATCAGAGAAAATCAAACAACAAACATGGAATACTCCTGCCAGTATCACTTTTTTTTTATTTAGCGCCACTTCTTTCTTCTATCTTCTTTAATGTTCCTAGCACGAGTTTCACGGGCCAACATCAACTGCCATCACTAGCTCCAACACTTGGAAAAGTGACGCAACCCACCATTAACTATCTCGCAGCGCCTCCTTCACCACCGTCAATACATCATTGAGAATATATAAATCTACATATATATACTCATGTATGCTATTTTGATCGGCGAACAACTAAACTTGAGCAATATGGTAATTGGATTGTTCTTTCAGAACGACCGTTGAATCTTGAATACCAGCGACCGACCATACCATTGGTTGAATTTCGTTGATTCCATTGACATATGCTCGCAAAAACGGCGCAACGTAAACACGCATATTTACATACACATACTTCAACTATCAAACACGCACAATCAAGCTCGACATCAAGGCTATACCAGCTCTATCTCTCTTCCCCTCTCTGTCTCTCGCTCTTTAAATGGATGCCGATAGCGTTCTCTCGACGTCGCTACATCCTGACCCTTATCGACAAAAACCACATATCGATATGCCTTAGTGATAGTTTGTGTTTACGATGATCATGATTTGCCGACAAGACCGAGGGAAGATCTGCAGTTCTTCTTTCATGGATTGGCGCTAACAGAGACACTTTCATAAGTTGATTTCGAAACAATCATATCATTTGACTTATTTTGTCTTCATATTATCAACATCTCGGCCGACCTTCACTCGCGTGCTCTTTTAATAACATTACCTCCAATCGATGCGCAAGATCTCTTTCTTGATCCAACATGGCGATGATACTCTTCCGAAAGAAACTGATTCAACTCTAGAAGCCTATCTTCCTCGCTCTTAGTTACGTCAATGGAGGAACGATTAGTCATGAAGCCCGCCGGAACTGTGGTGTTCATTGAAGGCCTTCTTGTGTTGTGACCTAACTTTACAGATTTGATGGCAGCTGGCTGAACTAGCGCTTGTTGAAATGTGACTAAATCCTCTTCATTGTTAGCGATCAATGATGGCATAATTGGATTCTGTGATGTATTCTGGTTATTATGATAACTATTCAGAGTGTTGATACAACTATCGGTGTTGTTTGAGTTGTGTATTATATTATTATGTTGTGGTGCTATGAACCCAGTGGTATGCTGTTGGTGCTGCTCGTTGATGATGTGAAACTGCTGGCTATGATGATATTCTTGTTCTGGCTTGTTTTTTTCCTCCATTTGATGCGAGGACATTTCTTCACAATCCAAGTTTAATTTATTTACTGCAAGGATCGATGAAACAGTATTTCGCCGCTGTAGAGGTTGCAGTAGATTGGTGGAGGCGAACTGGCTTGATTCCGAACTAATATCGTTGATTGCATTAGTATCACCATCACTTTGGCCATTATTCGACTTGGTTTGTAAATGATGCCTCTTCAGTAATTTCTTAAATTCCTTCAATCTCTTCCGTCTCCCAACTTGGTACCCAATTTTAGCGAATCGTCTTTGGGACTCGATACAATTTTTATATAGTGTTGTCAGATTGCTGGCAGCATGCTGAAAAGGTATCCAAGGCGATACGTTGGGTTGAGTTCTATCTTTGTACAATTTTGTTATACAACAAGCCGCATCCTGAAAGGAAGCCCATAATTCTTGATTTCGGATACGTTGCTCAGAATCAATCTTCTCATCTAAACTATCCTGATCATCAGTATCTGTAACAAATTCGGACTCTTTTATATCATCTAAATCGTCCATTATTGCTTCGTGTCCTTCACTGAAAAGCTGGTGATGATTTTGAAGAAGGGAGTTCCAGTATTTAAGGTTTACGAATCGAGACGCTTGACTAATATAATGTAAGGGATGATATTAATAATATACGAGCATCTTTATAGATCGCTAAATTGAGATTAGTCGTATGTGGAGTATTAATCTGCTTTTTGGCTGTTTCCTCCCCACATTCGTTCTCATGCTTGATGCGTGTTAGCATTCATCGTTGAACGGAGGAATGGAGATTGTTATAACAGGGCAAAAATCGCTCCACACAGGGCTAAAAAACAACAAAATATCCATTCGCTGAAAGCGTGAAACTTTGAGGATTACAAGTTTTATGCGCCGAGGAGTGTCCACTAAAGAAAGTAAATCTCTTCTCAATGTGATCATTGGTCATATTCTCAAATCTCAGTTCCTCATCGGCTGCAATCTGAGTCATCATGTCAATGGCTGCCCAATTTTGTGAGTCCCTATTATCATCCAAATTCTCGCCTTTTACATTACAGAAAAGGTTCAGCGTGAGGGAATCTATCCATCGATATGTGGAACCGAATAAGTTTAAGAAACACATGCTCGCCGCCACCCAGCCCTATATCAAAAGAAACCACGAGTTGCCATCGGAACGATGTAAGGGCAATTTCCCGAAGCAGTTCGAGATGGAGCCTCTAGACAAGATATACGCCAGCGAGCTGGTTGAGGAAATCAAACGAAATGATTTTGTACTATTCATACAACATAACTATACACCCTTTCAATCAGAGCGTGTTTATAAGAACACCCTGATCAAGAGCGGTGGCAACTTTAGATCTCATAAGAATGTCGTATATAAGAAGGCATTCGAAGAGCTAGGAGTTGATAATAGGGTTCAGAGTCTGTTCGTAACCAGAAACTCACTCGTGATTGGATCAGTGGAAAAGTTACCGGCGTGTGTTTTGGCCCTTAAGAAGATGCCTCAATTTTTGTTATTGGGTGGTTGTATTGATGGGGAAGTATATTCTCACGCGGACTTGACGTCCATAAGCAAGCAATCAAACATAGATATGTGTCGAGTCGAACTTGTTTCCATTCTGGAGACACCGGCTGTCGATCTAGCCGATAATCTAGAGCAATATGTAATTTCAAATGCCGGTAAAGGAGACGAGGATGGAAACAGTGATTCGCAAAATGCAGCCGACGCAAACTCAGATAAATTTTCATCATCATCATCATCGGAGACCTCTTCAGTCAAAGACTCACAAGGGCCTGAGACAAGTGAAAAAAAGGGCTCGCCTGAGCCACCTAGTCCCACGGAATAAATGTGTAGTGTTCTCTTTCGCAAGTAATGGTGTCTAACGTTTAATTATCCTGGATCTCTGAATTTTCACTGTTTGTAGTCGCGGATAATTCCAACTAGTTCATATCAATGACGTGATGATCTCAGACGATCTGTAGTCAGATGTTACGACTGCTCGACGACTATGCATTGGTGGCCAACATGTTAATTTTTGACTAGAACAATCTTTGCTCTTCCTTCCAATTATAATGAGTGCTCTCTTGATCTAGTGCCAACTAATCTAATCTTTATATCACTGCGAAATAGGATCCATTCGAACTTCTAGTACAGTGGGCTGTTCATTTGGTCTTATGGAGAACAAGAGCTCTCGAGGATAGTAACCGTCTGCGTTGACTTGCAGGACATATCGACCAGGTAGAAGAATTCTCCAGAATTCACCTCTCGTACTGCCACGGAAGTTGAAGCTTCTGCCTTTGATTTTGAGCTTAGCGTTGGGAACAGTAGCACCAGTTTGACTATTCAGAACTACTCCTCTAACTCCCCTGTTTGCCTCGCTCATGAATGTCAACAGAGCCATCTTGTTCTCTTCCCAGAACTTTGGGAGTTGGCTTTTATCAGGATACTTACAGCAGGACAGCTCAAGTGTCAATTCCATACAGCCAGTCCAATAGTAGTTATAATCCTGCATGCCACCCTCCAGCAGATACCATTCAGCACCATTTGTGGTACCATTCTGGAAACGCTCCTTGTCATTGGGACACGCCTCGCCAAGATGCATCGTTTTATGATTGAACGAGTAAACCTCGGCTAAATGTTTGAAAACATCATCATCCGGAGTTGGCGATCTCTTGCTGAGGAATTCAGATTCATCTCCATTCAATGAGAAGTTCTTTGGCCTCATGCTATTGTCAAACGGATAAGAAGCAACCAAGGCGCCTCCATGTAAGTTAGCCGATAGAACAAATGGTATACTATCGATCCAGACTCGGACAGCGCGTGTCTCAGGTTGTTCCTCAGCCACCTTGTAGTTTTTGGCTGCAAAGAAGTCGGGAAAGTTTCTGTTTAGATCGTAGCCATTTGCATTCTCACGTCCCCATCCACGAACACACTGGCCCTCAGGAGCCAGCTCAAAACCATCCGGATTCATTGAGGGCATCAAGTGTATGTAAGTGTTGTCAAGGAGCCATTTAACTTTCTCGTTTCTCGGATAGGAGTTCACCAGATAGACAAGTAGTTGCAATATCAGCTCTCTGCCGATGGCTTCATTTCCATGCATGTTTCCAACAAGTTTCATGTGCGGCTTCAATAATTTGTCATCTTGCTGCACATCGCTCGACACCATAGCTACCCAGAGCTCACGACCCTCAACAGATCTGCCAATCGTGTAGACCCTGACGAGATTCGGGAACAACCTGGATGCTTCTTTCAATAGTTTGGTCATCTCATCATAATTATGATACGTCAGCTCAATCCTCATCAAATTTTGTTGCTGAGCTCCAGTACGTTGTGGGCTAACATTTGGCAAGTTCTTTTGAAGAACATTGATGCCCGCTCTGTTTAGCGCAATATTGGACAAGCTTAATGCTTGCTCACTCACTCTTGCTTCCGATTGGTGATTATTCTGAACATAGAACAACAATACGAGCACCAATAACGATTGGAATGTATTCGGACCACGGCCTGAGCGTAATCTCGCCATCCTGTCTTGTTTCAATAAATTATGGATATACTGGAATGAGGGCACACAGAGAGTGTGCCTTTAACGGTGGAAACCGGATATCTATTTGTGGGAGTGAAATTTGCAAAATTCACATCTTGCTCACTTCAATGATTCTAAGTGGATCTTCGGCATGAAAAATTCCATGAGAGGCAAAATATTTTTTGTGGGAGCCGATGCAAATAATGGCTTGGCGGTGCATCAAAAGTGTAGGTGGAGATGGGAGAGAGTGCGCATTTGTAAATGTCCTAAGGTCAATTTGTGCACCGAACGCTAGCTCGGCCGGATGGAAAACAAGTTGTGTGCTATTCTCTGCCTAGAGACTAGGTTAGACCGACCATTCACAAAGAACCGCAACGACCATATGTTGAGGCGACCGACTAAACACCGCACTAGCGCTCTTAAGCTCTTGGCTAGCTCGATATTTTTTTTCCTGCGCACGGGCCAAGGGAGACCCAAGCAATGGACGCAAGTGGTTGTTTGTTTTAGCTCTTTGTGCAAAGTTTGGGCCAATGATCGCGATGTAAAGGCTAGTTGACGCTATAGCCTAAAGTCTGGACGTGTGTACTATCCCAGCCAAATTTCCTTATCGATGCTTCCCTTAACTCGATGCCAGCGCAACTAGCTTTGACAATGTGATCCCCAATGAAACTGACCTTCCAGATCAAGCGCGCCCCTGGCACATGATACGAGAACGCCGCGGCGATTAAGTCATTATCCAGACGTGAAATGAGGTCCCCGCCCATCCTCGAAAAGTGGCGGGTCTCTAGCCTGAGTGGGAAGGTGGTGTCGCGATCGTCAACAGATATCGTTCGATAGAAAGCGAATGGTGTGACTATTGGTTAGTTGTATCCTATGGACTCTAAGTCCAATAGAAGTGGCCGACTTCTGCTAGCTGAACTTAAACCTCGAAACGGCCATCGTTTTTTCACTCTGTTCTTTATTGTCCATTTGCACGAATGCTAATTTAAAAGACGATCCTTTTGTCCTTTACTTAGGACGCTTGGGATGATGACTATGTCTCCTTAGAGGATCTACAACGACTCAATGACGTTTATTCAAGACCTTGCTATCTATGGCGGTCACAGGGGGTACGCTACTCTCCGGTAACCTGACACTCGAATTAGTTGAAGCTTTCGCCATATTGTAATCACCGGAGTCGAAATATTTCTGTCCTCTCTGGAGCCTCTTTTGGAGGAACTCCGAGCCGGGTCTTTGGATGCAGGGATGTCTGGCCATGAGTTTCTTCTCTTCCTCGAGCTCTATCTGTCGCTGTGTATTTGTGTCGAAATTTAGATCTGAACCGTGTTCACCTTCTCTCGGTTCTTCTTGAATACAATTTCTGTCCCCCATGGCACCAGTGGTTGGTGCCGGAGCTCTTCCTGATTGGGCAGTCAGATCTGATTCTTGTTGTTGTTGCTGCTGATTGCTTGCTGCCATTATATTAGAGATATTGGATACTGCTTTATGTTGAGCCTATTGGTGGAGCTAGAAATAAGGTGTGATCGTTAACTACCCATAGACAACGAGAGGTGAATCCTTGTTAGTTTGGAATGGATCCTGGCTTATGAGATAGTGTAAATGCATCGAATAATGGGAAATAAAGGAAAGCTTTTGTGACCATGGTGGAAGAGGAGAAATCGCGAGCAGCAGCAGCTGTGCAGCATAAGAACCACTGTTGTTAGCGGAGCGTGGTCGTGCTGCGCCGCCGGAGGGAGCTCTCCCGACGTCTGGCTGCAGTCCGAGCGGCGGTGTTTGCCTAACTGGAGCGCGTCCAAATCTTCAATCTAGTCTGAGGGCTGGGGCACGTAGTGGTGATCGCAGGAGAACGAGGCACTGCTGCACAGGGAATGTGTTGTCAGCTGTTGGCAGGTTCACGGGAAAAGGGGATCAGACTATGTCACTAGGAGGAGTGCACATGTGAGTTTAAACGGGGCAGAATAAACTAGTGCCCATTTGAGTTATGTTTGCCCTGGGCACGCGGGAGTGACGCCGTCAAAAAGTCGCTTTCAAAGATTGCGCACTGGCGCGCCCCGCTCACAACCTGACGCTAGACAAACGTCAGACCAGGCCTAGTTGCTAGCAGCTTTGCCACAGGCCCTAATCTTCGCCCGCCCCAATGAGCCGCCAAAAATCGCTGGCCTGCCGCGATTGAGCAAGAGGCAACCAGACTCTTCTGCAGTCAAAGGCCCGCGCCATAGCGGACCCATCAGTGGCCGCTTCAACCAAGGGCCCTGGACAGCAACAGATGAGGGCTATTTCATCTAGTCTTGCAACCAGTTTTACACGTACTCTGGTTTTAGCGCGCGCTCCTCAGCTACCAGATGAAAGTTCGGCGCCGAACTTTTGCACCAGCCTCTCTCTCACCTCGTTCTGTCCCTTGCAGGTGCATTACAACCAATGACTAATTCGCTCCTCGCCCCAGGTTCCCTTTAAAAATTCACACCCATTCCAACTAGACTGTGCATTAAATAAAGATGATGTGCATTGATTGATGCTAAAATTTATTTATATAATTGATAATCAAGTTCAAAAAAATCAACACAATGGCCTCCAGGTCGAAAAAAAGCACCTTCCCTGATAAGCTATGGAAGATGGTCAACGACCGCAGGTTTGAATCTGCCATAAGATGGACTGACAACGGGTCGAGTTTTGAAATTTTCGAGTCCGAGCTGAAAAAGTTGTGCCTAGGAAAGGGTAATAAATTATTCTACACCGAGCAGCCGAAATCATTTGTGCGCCAGCTACACATGTATGGCTTTAGGAAAATAAAAAATAATCAATTTCAGCATTGCTGTTTCCAGAGAAACAGGCCACACTTGTTGAAGAACATAAAACGGTCCTATAAGAACTATCCGATTTCTAAATCAACTGACGAATCGATAGAAGATCACCAGACGGCCGCCCGTGAGGAGTATCTCTCCGCTTTGGATCAGACATCCAATTCAACGAGCAAAGCTGACGACAAGGTTTGCGATAATATAAGTCCCGAACGAGAGAGTTATTCATCTTACTACGATGCAGCTCCGTCTGCCCTACAACCCATCAACTCGGACGACAAAGAATTCTTCAACTCCATGACATCGTTCAGTGACGATCAAAATCAATGGCATTACGAATACCCGAATCAAGAGCAACAGTTATCAACTTTCTATAACAATGGATGTAGAGAGGAAACTATTTCTGAATATCGTGATGAATCCATCCACTACTATAATGACTTAAAGCCATTGGAATATATGTATTGATTGATGATAATACCCAGTACAATCATATTAACTGCTCAAACACATAATGATTGATTCGCTCATGCGAACCTTGACTGTTCCGATCTCTGAAGATAAAGCAACTAATTCATAATTTACATCGACCATATATCATTAAGCTCACCTGGGCTCTGCTCAGCCTTTTGACGTCGGCTTCTCTCTGCGCCAGGCGCAGCATCAAAAGTCGACGATAGCGCCGATAAAGCAGCCCGTTGTTGTTCACTCTGCAGAGATGACTTCTCTTCGGCTATAGCTATGGCTAATTTATGACGATGAACGTACGGCATACCCAGCTCGGCAAGGTCGGCTTCAGTTAGATTAAATAACATCTCGAGATCAATTCCCCGACTCTTGAATAAACTCAAGTACGATACTAATCCAACCTTACTTAGGAAAATCGCTAATTTAAGGCAATCTGTGATTTTTTGATTATTTGCTTGTGGATCACTCACCTGTAATGATTGTAGGCTCGTTGCCAGATCATTAATTGCATTTTCATTCGAATATGATGTACGGCGCTCATCTAATAAGTTACTCGAAAATAATGGACCAACTGAGAGCTTCTCTTTGAGCATTGGCTCAGAAACTGACTTTGAAAAGCCTAGTCCAGCCCAGTATGGAGTTGGTTGACGAGCTTTGCGCAGGTTTGGCTCCAATATGGCCCTAATAGCTTTCATCTGTAACTCGGCACTTTGCTGTTGTTGTTGTTGTTGGTGGTGCTGTTGTTGTTGCCTGCTGGCATTAACTGCCATTTGCTGTTGCTGTTGTTGTTGTTGTTGTCTCTGTTGAATTTGTTGTTGCTGCTGAGCAAGTAGTTGATGCGTCAATTGTTGCGTCAGTTTTGCATGCTGTTTCAATTGTTGCTGTTGTTGTAATTGCATTTGATGTTCAGCTTGTCGCGGTAGCTCCGAGTCGTCCAACTTCAGTATCTGCCTCCGGACCTCAAATAGTAAGCGAGAATCTTTCTCTGGTCCCCTGACAACAATAGATTTCGTGTTTTGTCTTTGTTTAGGTTTTATCAATATACTTATTTGCCTCATTTGTTCCATCAATCGCGTAACCTGTACTGGGTCTAAATCTTGCCCTTCTTTAAGATCGAATATTAAAATCAAAGGTAGGTGACCAAGCAATTCCTGCCATGCATTGTAGACTGAGTCAAAATTAGGCCCACGAATAACAATAGCTGTTTTTCTGTTTATCGAGTGCTGAGATAGAGAGGAATTACTTGCTGAAGAAAGAGTTGACATTGAGTTTGCTAGAGTTGATGCTCTTAGAGTATTGGTGATATTTGCTCCATGATAATTGGTCTTGTGATTATTATCGAGAATATTGGCATTGCTACTGTTTGAATTGATTGTGTTACTATTAGTATTGGTTAGAGCACTGATGAAAGACGATTGCTGCTGCTGCTGCTGTTGTGGCGGTGTCATATTATTGTTGTCATCTAACGAGGTTGTTAAAGCAGCAATGGCTGGCGATTGAGCGCCACCAGTTGAGCTACCAACACCGAAATTGAGGCCTAGTTCATTGACACTAGTTAGCGAGCCACAGCTACTACTCAGTGTGTTCGGAATTGATTGATCAATTGCATCGTTCAAATCTGGCATCATTATTACTGCACCTGTTGATTGCATAATTGATCTTAGATTACAGTTAGCTCTGCCAGCGATAAAAGCGTGATGTTGCATGGCAACGTCGATAGTCATGGTCAAAGGCACATTGATTGTGTTTGCACGAAATCCGGTCAAATATTCTATTAGTATTGATAAGCCTTGTTTAAGGCCAAATAAATGAGATCTAGCCCCACGGACTGCAACAGTTATGATGCGCGACGATGCAAAATAAGAATTGTTATTGCATTTCGAACTATCGCAACGGAATGTAATAGTGATACCATAACTCTGTTGAATAGCCTGCAATTGTGGTGACTGAGGGTCTAGAGTTGGGGGCGAATGAAGTCCATTGTTGAGTGGTAGATCAAATTGCAAGGTGATGGGCAGCATTTCGCGTATCCGGCGCCTAGACTGTTCAACACCCTCGGCCGAGCCCGCAATCGAAACCTGGTTTGATTTTTCAGCTATGTTGGTTCGATTAGAGTCGGGAAAGTGTATGTGACAACCAGTTTCGTCCATTACACGCTGAATGGATCTACCCCCTTTGCCAATAATATGCGAATGATCAGTGAAGGCAACATCCATCTTCAGCGTAACTCGGTTACGTCTGGTGTCCAGTTGTTCAAAGATTATCTCTTTGGCTGCATTGATGGATTTGGGGCTACCAGTTATACGAACATGGGGATCCTTCTTGGATTTAGTGCCAGGTTTCAATTTGGGAGGCCACATGATTTGAGTGTTGGTGGACCTCATAACTCGACGGAAGAAGGAATCAGCATCACAGCCAATATTGGTATTCTCACCAAGCATTTGTTCGAACCTTTTCCTATCCACCTTAACTCGCTCCTCGTGGTGATGGCTCCCGTAATGGTGGGTCTTGTAATCACCTGATGGAGCCAGTAGATCGTCTTCCGTGTGCGCTTGGTGCGTATCTTTGAGCTGCTGTAGTTGATTGTTGTTGTGGCTTTCCATAGTGGGCGCTTAACTGTTGTTATCTAATACTGAACAATACTTTACTAATTACCCCAAGTAGAGAATCTGATACCAGCGGCGCGAGTGGATCCTCTCGAGAGTAGATTTGTAAATTGAACTCAATAGTCACGAAGGAAGGGAAGGGATCGCCAAAGGTCAATAGATTGAACACAGTCTAGCCTCTTATCCTTTTGTCACTCCTCTCACCGCCTCTCCCTTTCTCTCTGTACCTCAAGAGTTCTTGTTTAGACTAATTTGATTGATATCGATGCGTTTGTTATTATTTCTCCAAGTGTGTCATACTCAATTTGTTGCCCTGTTATATCTGTTTTAGTTAAAAAAGGCAACAAAGGATACCACCGGACACAATAATCTATATATTTGTGTGAGTCTATGAAAGAGTCTGACTTGAGCGGATATTATATTAACAATGACGAAGATGAGATGAGGGTATAGTCAGGGCTACCAACACCACAACATACTGGTTAAGATGAGTGGAAGACACCGTTTAAGTAGCTGGTAGGATGGTAGCAGCCATGGAGAGAGGCAACAAGCCAGAGGAACAGAGGCGTTTAAAATGGAACACAATGGTAGAGAGACAGAGAGGGAGGCTGAGGAAAGGCTTACACATTTGGCATGATGAGCGGAGAACGGGAGAAGAGAGGATTTTGCGGACGTTCACATTCATTGCAATGGCACGCGCCTAGCGAATCAAAGTTGGAGCCAGTGTTTTCCTCAGATTGGCTGCATCAGACAGTCAAGCGGACCAAGTGAGGAGAGAGAGAGAGAGGGAAATGCATTGAGCGAGTGGAGGAGACACACGGGAGCGAGCGGGCGGATGAGAGTGGGCCAATGAGCGAGAGTGAGTTTTGTGAGAAGTGACCAAAATCGACCGCCGCTGCAAGCTTGGAGGTGGAAATTTTGCAGCAACAGACAAAGAGAGACGAGGCAACAGTTGGTGTCACCATGGCCGCTCTGGTCGAATAGACGCAGCTGATTGCTCACTTGCTTTGTTTGCATACGGCGTTGTCTCAAGCCACAGAAGCAGACAGAAAGGACTCAATTCCGACATCCCTCCTGTAAGACTCCTCTTGAGAGGGATATCTACTAGAATGATGAGACACCAGATCCGATAGGACGGAAAAGACGATGAATTAGACTAGAGCCAATGCGCCAACTCTGCCCTCATGATATTGAAAAAACGGTTTCCATGTTTATTGGAGTCGATAACTAGTGATAACCATAGGTTAAAATTGGTTATTGGCAAACAATGCAGCTCTATTCTGTAGGTCACCTCGCTTGACCCAATGCTGGTAAACGCGAAATGCACAGCCATCGATCGCTTTGCGCAAAGATTTCACCAAATATGGATTGCTCCGTATGATGTCGAGGTGTAAAGATTCTGGGGTGAAACGGAGCTTCCTAATTCTAATTGTCGCCCTGACAACGATGCTGTACATTTTGAATCTACGTCCAGCATCGTGGGACAAAGATCTTGGCATACCGGCAAAGAAGTCATGCTCCAGCGCCTCACACGCGCTTATCCTACTCTGAGTGTCGGTTGTTAGAAGTCTCTTGATCAGATCCTTTGGCCCATCAGTAATACTATCCCATTCAGGAGACCTGA